>ERZ779855.2387-NODE-2387-length-10532-cov-4.428271_pt1 | contig 10532 bp, 7 predicted proteins | sample MGYA00511370_ERZ779855 | MGnify/ENA primary metagenome ERZ779855 (study PRJEB29588, sample SAMEA1967319) | human gut metagenome | biome: human gut; feature: human-associated habitat; material: faeces | place: Denmark | collected 2008/2010 ...
ATAGAAAAACTTTAAATTTATAAATTTAAAAAACTAAAATTGGTTATACATATTAGTTATTGATTGGGCACATAAATCCCTCTGTTCATGCAAAAAATAACGTTTGGGAGATTCGCCTGCTATCTTACTAAAAGCCGAATAGAAAGCACTTCGGGAAGTAAACCCACTCTTTTCCGGGACTTTATCCAACGAGCATTTATTACTGCGAAGCAATTCCTTGGCATACTCTACACGGTAAGTATTCAGAAGTTCTTTCAAGTTACACCCAAAATACTTGTTTACTACATTGGAGAGATAAGTCTGATTCGTATCGACCAGCTCGCTCAATTTCTTCAAAGAAAGAGTGGCATCCAAAAACACCTGACGAATTTCCAATTGATAAAGGATACATTTATATATATAGCAATCCACTTTCCTGCCCACTATTCCCTGTCCGGCAAACTGTTCGTCCCAATGACGCTCGGCTGCCTTGAAAAGCAGGTCTTTCTGCCTTTCGGAACGTAGGGTGCTCTTTTTGCGTTTTAGAAACAGGTATTCCATATCTTATCCTTTACTTTTGTCTTAGTTTGCGGGCTCTCGAAACGCGGATTTACAAGCATTTTTATATAGATTCGCGAAACGAAAATCGGTGTATCTCTTAGTAAGAGATACACCGACCTAAGTAAAGCATCAGATTATCAATATATTAAGAACTGTTTTTTAACTTTTAGAATGCTAAAGAATGAAAAAATAAAATCTTTTTTCGAGCTCACACCCATTTTTTTTGCGTAAAAGTGTACTAATTCTCAAAACTTTGCTTATTTTTGCAGCGGAATGGTAGATCTCTTACTAAGAGATACACTTTTAGTTAAAATTTCCAATCATCGTAAATATCCTCATTTCCAATTATTTATATTATCACTTTTCTATCAAAGAAGGTATTCATTAAATTTCATTCACATTTCAACCGACTCTAATTTTGTTTTAATAAGTTGAAAGAGAGAGAAAAAAAGGATATGCAAGATTTTTGAAAAGAAGAACTTATATGAAAGTCCTATGCGGACAGCATTTGGAAAAGCATATACATAGAAAGTCTTTTGTCTCAAATAAAACCGCATTATAACAATCGACAACTAAAAACAAAACACGTATTAGCGCATCATTTGAATATACGCTAATACGTGTTTGGATTACAAACCCGAACGAAACGTTCTGTTATTGTCTATAACGATTTAATACGTTCGATAAGTGAATCAATATCTTCGTCCGTTGTGTCCCAAGAAGTGACTAAACGCATCTCATTCATTGCATCATTCCAAAAATAAAAATGATAAAACTCCTGCAACTTATCCTCTTTCTCACGAGGCATAATAAAGAATAACTGGTTACTTTCCACCGGCTGGGTAAACGTTACATCCGGCATGGCTTGCAAGGCATCAGAAAGTTTTGCAGCCATTTCATTGGCGTGTCGGGCACACCGTAACCATAAGTTATCAGTCAGGAAAGCAGTGAATTGGCAAGATATATACCTCATCTTACTTGCCAACTGACAAGCCTGCTTACGGGCATAACGGGCTTCTTTCATCAGGTCCGGATTAAAAACCACCACACACTCAGCCCCCATCAGACCATTCTTTGTTCCCCCCAAAGTCAGGGTGTCTACTCCGCAAGCTCCCGATATCTCATCCAAACTGACTCCCAATGCTGCGGCAGCATTGGAGATGCGTGCACCGTCCATGTGCAGTAACAAACCATGTTCGTGTGCAAACGTTGTCAAAGCGCGTACTTCGGCAGGAGTATAAACAGTGCCGAGTTCTGTACATTGGCTGATATAGACTGCTCCCGGTTGAGAATGGTGTTCCACACCAAAATTAATCATATAAGGTTTCAGGAGTTCAGGTGTCAGTTTTCCATCGGGAGTGGAGATAGTGCGCATGAAGCATCCGGTCGCCTTGCTTGGCGCTCCACATTCGTCTACTGCAATATGTGCAGTGTCGGCACAAAATATAACATGATAAGGGCGAGTCATCAGTTGCAATGCCATCGTATTGCTACCTGTTCCATTAAAGACGAACAACGGTTCACACGGATGTGTAAACTGTTCTTTTACTTTTCGGGTTGCCTCTTCTGTCCAAGGGTCATCACCATAACCGAAGGCATGGTTTGTGTTTGCCGCCATCAGTGCTTCCATTACTTGAGGATGTACACTGGAATTGTTGTCGGATGCAAAACTTCTCATAATAGTAGAATATTGAATTATAATTTTCGTGCAAAGTTAACTTCTTTCTCTTCAATAGACAATGAAACAGTATTAAAATACATTTGAAAAGAAAGTATTACGCAGCTGTATCATTCATGTAATACCGACAACCGACCTTTGCACTGAATTAAAAAAACAAGCTAAAGAATGATGAATACAAAGAAGAGAGAGTTTGGCCTTATAATCATTTTCTTATTCCTGGCCATATCTATTCAAGCGGCTGTATTACGAGGAAGCGTGACCGATAAAGTGACAAATGAACCACTAATCGGTGCAGTAATACAAATAAGCGGCACTACTACAGGAGCAATCACTGATTTGGACGGCAACTTCGAACTGGCCGGATTAAGAAACGGAACATATAAACTGATGGTATCGTATGTTTCTTATAAAACATTGACTTTAGAGGTATCTGTCAATGGCATGTCAGAAATAAATATAACATTAGCACCTGATAACCAGCAACTGGGAGAAGTTGTGGTAGTGGCAGAAGCCAAGAAGAATACAGAAAATGCCCTGATTACCCGGCAACGCACCAGTCTGGTGATGCAAACCGGTGTCTCCGCACAACAAATTACCAAGACACAAGACAAGGATGCTTCCGAAGTGATTCGCCGTGTGCCGGGCATCAGTATCATTGAAGAAAAGTTCGTAATGGTACGCGGCCTTTCGCAACGTTACAACAATGTGTGGATAAACAATAGTGCCGTGCCCAGTTCGGAAGCCGACGCACGCGCCTTCTCCTTCGATATCATTCCTTCCTCACAACTGGACAATATGCTGGTTGTAAAATCTCCGGCTCCCGAATATCCTGCCGATTTCAGTGGCGGCTTTATTTTAGTTAATACCAAGGATGTTCCAAACAGTAACCTGTTTAACATCTCAGTAGGAGGAAGCATGAATGATCAGACTCATTTTAAAAACTTTCAATACAACAAAGGAAGCGGTACGGACTTTTTGGGATTCGACAACGGATTGCGTAGCTTGAATGGCGGTATCAACGCGACACTGAGACCGATGAATAATGGTTACGACTTGCTCAACAACGGACTGAATAATGATTGGAGCATAAAGAACCGCAAGCCTATTGCCGACCTCAGCCTGAGCATGAACATCGCCCATCGCTGGGTGAGTGAAAGCGGTCGCACTTTAGCTATGCTAGGAGCCGTAAATTATAGCAATACCTACAAAACATATCTGAATATGGATAATAATCTGTATGGTGCCTATGACATCACTCATGACCGTTCCAACTATTTGCGCAAGGGAGTGGATGACCAATATAATCACAATGTACGTGTGGGAGCCATGTTGAACCTCACTTATGTGCCGGCAAGCGGAAATAACCGTTATGAATTCAAGAATATCTTCAATCAATTGGGAAAAGACCGCTATACTTATCGCAAGGGAACGGATGCACAGAGCGATTATGAAGAGAGTGCAGAGTATTACTACCAGAGCCGTACCACCTACAGCGGACAGTTTACGGGAAAACATACATGGAGTGACACGGATAAACTGGATTGGAGTGCCGGATATTCTTATGCCAACCGGAATATGCCCGACCGCCGCCGGTACAACACGGTACTGAACACAGATACCAATCAATTGGAAGTAGAGAATCTGAATGAAATCAATCGTGAGTTCTCGCGTCTGAATGAACACATCCTGTCGGCCAACATCAATTATCAGCATGATTTCGCATTCGGTGATTTCACTCCCACACTCAAGATGGGAGGATATACGGAGTACCGTACACGTGAATACAATACGCGCCTCTTCATTTACAGTTGGAAGAACGGTTTACCTAGTAATTACCGTGTGATGAATGTGCCTGACGAATTGATGCAGGACAAAAATTACGGAGAAGATAAATTATACCTGCTGGAGCAAGTGGACTGGCGAAATAATTATGAAGGAAACAATATGTTGGGAGCAGGCTATGCCGGTGTAAATCTTCCTTTCGGAAAGTGGAACATATACGCAGGCGTCCGTTTCGAACACAGCCGAATGGAATTAATCAGCAATACACAAAAGAACGAAAAGAGTCCGACCAGTGTCTATTACACTTACGATGATTTCTTTCCATCGCTTAATGCCGCCTATCGTCTGAATGAGCAACACCAGTTCAGATTGTCGTATGGGCGTACTGTAAACCGTCCCGAATTCCGGGAAGTCTCTTCTTCGGTGTATTACGACTTTGATTTGGCTAGTAATGTACAAGGCAATTATGACCTGAAAGCAGCTTATATTGATAATATTGACTTGGGATATGAATACTATCCCAGTAACGGTGAGCTGATTTCCGTATCATTATTTTATAAGAAATTCAAGAATCCGATAGAATGGACTTACACCGTAGCCGGAGGTACTGACTTGATTTATTCTTATATCAATGCCAAAGGAGCCGATAATTATGGCGTAGAAGTGGATATACGCAAAAATTTAGATTTCATCGGCATGAAAAACTTCAGCCTCAGCCTGAATGGTGCACTGATAAAAAGTAACGTAAATTTTGAACCCGGTTCTAAAGAAGAAGACCGTCCTATGCAAGGGCAATCGCCCTACCTGGTCAACGCGGGACTCTTCTATCAACAGCCCAAAAACGGATGGAATGCCGCCATACTCTACAACCGCATCGGTAAACGCATTATCGGTGTAGGGCGCAGCCTGGGCAGCGCAGGCAACGAAGTACGTGTGCCCGACTCATATGAAATGCCACGTAATGCCATTGACCTGAGTGCCTCTAAGAAATTCGGCAAACTGGAAGTAAAAGCCGCTATCCGCGATGTACTGGCCGAAAAGGTGTCTTTCAAACAATTTGAAAATACAGGAAATGGTGAAGTGCAGCAAATAACCCGTCAGTTTAAACCGGGACGCAGCTTCAACGTAAACATAAGCTATAATTTTTAAAACAAGAAATATTTCATTCAGTAACTAACCAATAAATGAAAATGAAAACAAACAAGTTTATGACTTATGCTCTCTCGGCCATGATGCTGGGAAGCCTGGCTGCTTGCAGCAGTGATGATTCCGAACCCGACAATGGTGGAAACAGTGGTGGTGAGACAACGGACACACCTTATGTATGGGGAACTGAAGGCTCAATCAAGACGTGTGATCATTTGTTGTTCAATGAGGATAAGTCTGAAAACAAAAAAGGAACAGTAATAGGAAATGGTGACCAGGAATTTGTATTCAAAGGAACCCAGACCCTTGCCAAAGGTACATACCTGTTGAAAGGATGGGTTTATGTGGGAGCAGGTTCTACATTGACCATTGAACCGGGAACTGTCATCAAAGGTGATAAAGACACACAAGCTGCCCTGATTATAGAACCGGGCGGAAAACTGATAGCCGAAGGAAAGCAGGATGCTCCTATCGTATTTACCTCTGAAATGCCGAAAGGACAACGCAAACCCGGTGATTGGGGCGGTTTGATTATCTGTGGTAAGGCAAAGAACAATCAAGGTGTGCTGAATCAGCAGATTGAAGGGGGGCCCCGTACCAAACACGGAGGGGATGATGACTCCGACAATTCCGGTATCATCCGCTATGTACGTGTGGAGTTTGCCGGTTATCCCTTTATGAAAGATAAGGAAATCAACGGCATTACGTTCGGCTCGGTCGGTAGCGGTACTACCATTGACCACTTGCAGGTTTCTTATTCCAACGATGACTCTTATGAATGGTTCGGAGGTTCTGTAAACTGTAAATATCTGGTTGCCTATAATGGTTGGGATGACGAATTCGACACAGACAACGGATTCTCCGGTAAAGTACAATATGGCTTGTCTATCCGCGATCCGAGAATTGCCGATACATCACAATCAAACGGATTTGAATCGGACAACTGTGCCGATGGTTCTCTGGTTTCTCCCTATACAACGGCAGTATTCAGTAACATTACTTTTATCGGCCCGCTCGGACGTGATGCCGGATTTACCAATGATGAAAGCTATATCAATGCCGGCAGCTTCAACCCCAATAACGGTTCAGCTCTCGGGAAGTTCCAGTCAGCGATGCAAATCCGCCGTTCCAGCCGTTTGAATTGCTTCAATTCTGTAGCAGTGGGATATCCTGTCGGTTTGATTATTGACGGTGAGAAAGGAAACACGGTAGAACAAGCACAAGAGGGTATTATCAATTTGCAAAATATTTGGTTTGCCGGTATGACAGTCACCGGTTCGGATGCCAACAAAGTGTATGATGACGTGCTTTATGATGCAGTAAACAAAACTATTATCGATGCCGGTCAGGAGTCCTATTCTTCCAACTTCTTCAAAGCACAAAAAGGAAATAAAGTACTTGCCGACATGAATGAACTGAACTTTAAAGACGGACGCGGCATCGGTGTAAATTATATGCCGAATGCAAATAGCCCGGTACTGACTGCCGCTTCATTCGACAATGCTCTATTAGACAATGGATTTGATAAGGTAGACTACATCGGGGCATTCGGTATAAATGACAACTGGCTGGACGGTTGGACTAACTTCGACCCTAACAATACAGACTACTAATACACTTTTTTGAAAACACACAAATAGCTAGTGATTTTTACGGAGATTCTATGGGTAAAGTCGTAGAATCTCCGTATTTTTGTATCCAAACCTAAAAACATTTAATATATATACCTATGTATCCATTAAAATTTAACCCCATTCTAAAATCCACCATCTGGGGTGGTGAAAAGATTATCCCGTTCAAACATCTTGCAACCGAACAGGCACAAGTAGGCGAAAGCTGGGAAATCTCGAATGTTCCGGGCGACGAATCAGTAGTTGCCAATGGTACAGACGCAGGTAAAAACCTGAGTGACATGGTAAAAGAATACAAAGGAGCATTAGTAGGTGAAAGCAACTATCAACGTTTCGGAGATAATTTCCCTTTGCTTATCAAATTCATTGATGCATGCGATGATCTTTCCATACAAGTTCACCCCGATGACGAACTTGCCAAGAAACGCCACAACTCAATGGGAAAGACAGAAATGTGGTATGTAATCGATAATGCAGGTGGCAAAGCTCATCTTCGTTCCGGTTTGAAAAAGAAAATCACTCCTGACGAATATGCAGCAATGATTGCAGACAATACAATTTGTGATGCTTTGGCAGACTATACTGTTCAGCCGGGAGACGTATTCTTCCTGCCTGCCGGACGAATCCATAGCATTGGTGCCGGATGCTTTATTGCAGAAATCCAACAAACATCCAATGTAACCTACCGTATCTATGATTTTAACCGCAAAGATAAGAATGGCAATACACGCGAATTACATACCGAGCTATCGAAAGATGCCATCGATTATACAGTGGAAGAAGACTATCGCACCAGCTATACGCCGGAACAAAACAAACCGATAGAATTGGTAACCTGCCCCTACTTCACCACTTCTGTATACGACCTGACGGAAAATATGACTATGGATTACAGCGAACTGGATTCTTTTGTAATCTATATCTGTATGGAAGGTTCATGCACGGTAACTGATAATGAAGGTCATTCGTTGGAAATTCAGGCAGGAGAGTCTATACTTTTCCCCGCTACCACTAAAGAAGTAAATGTAACGGTAAACGAACATGTGAAATTTCTGGAGACTTATGTATAATCCAATTTCACCGATGCAACTATGACTAAAAAAGAACTTATGCGGAAAGCCATCGAGCTTTCCATTGAGAATGTCGCAAACGGAGGAGGACCTTTCGGAGCCGTCATCGCCAAAAACGGAGAAATAATAGCAACAGGTGTCAACCGGGTAACCGCTTCGTGTGACCCCACCGCCCACGCTGAAGTAAGCGCCATACGCGCTGCCGCTGCCAAGCTGGGAACATTCGACTTAAGCGGATATGAAATCTATACCTCCTGTGAACCCTGTCCTATGTGTTTGGGCGCTATCTATTGGGCACGATTGGATAAGATGTATTATGCCAACAATAAAACGGATGCAAAAAATATAGGTTTCGATGATTCATTTATCTATGATGAACTGGAACTGAAACCGGAAAACAGAAAACTTCCTTCTGAAGTTATGTTACGCGAAGAAGCTATTAAAGCATTCGAAGCATGGAGTTCTAAAACAGACAAGATAGAATATTAAAGAAATGGGGGTGTGTCAAACATTGATAATACCATATTTTGCTAGGTTTCAGTTTTGACACATTCCCATTTCTATACAAATAATATTAATTACACTCTTTATCAAATCCTATTTCTTTCATCAACTTATTATATTCTTCTTCCTCACGGCACAACGGCTTATACCAAGTATATTTCAGTATAACAGTTGTCGCAATCAGTATCAGAACAGATACAATAAAGCCCAGATTTCCGCGCACAACCAAGTACATCGGTACAATAGTCAGACAACACTGCCACACAATACCAATGGTAACATTAAATGCGTCACGCTTAAAATTCTTATTACGAGTCACTTGCGGATAGCGCGCTATTGCCTTGTTGACAATTGGTTTCCACCATCCCCACGGACGAACGCGAATATAGAAATTAATCAGAGTGTCTTCATCTGTCGGAGGAGCAGAATAAGTTCCGACAATACACCCTATCAGCGAAATACCAAATAAAACAGGGAAGAAATAGAGCACCAATCCATCAGGGACTGTGAATTTCATCACAATAGCGGCAACCACACCTGCTGTCATACCCCAAAAATAACCTTCTCCATTGAAACGCCACCAATGCCATTTCAATACATTGGCAGCCATGTAGCCACCAAACAGGGCACCCACAATCCACTGGAATATCTCATTGATATCTTTTAAGAAAAAGCCCATAACCGTGCTGATAATCACAACCAGAACAGAAATCAAATAACTGGCACGAATCTGTGTCTTGACAGTAGCTTTGGGGTTGATATACTTCAAATAGATATCATTTACCACGTATGCCGGAGCTGCATTGACGGTAGATGCAAAAGTAGACATGAACGCTGACAGCAGACCCGCCAATAAAAGTCCTGCCAATCCCACCGGTACATATTTTGTTATCAAATGAGGCAATATGGTCTCAAAATCCGTGTTTGTTGCTGTCATTTGAGATAAACCACCGTCCACTTTAAAGAAGTAAATCGCCAACAGAGCAAACCCCATAATCATCAGATAACGCGGAATCAGCAAAATAACCGGTACGGAACCACTCATCATAGCTGCCTCTTTCGGAGACTTACATGAAAGAATCTTCTGCATATCATAGTTAGGTGCAGGACCTGCCATACTCATAAATATACCTTTCAACAATGCCATCATCACAAAGATACCCATCAAACTATAAGGCTCATTAGCCATTCGTTCCGTCAACAGACTCATTCGCTCACTCCAGTCAATATCAAGTGCCCAGCCGAAGAACGGTGAATCCCATCCTTTGGGAACAAACTCTTGAATCATTTCGGGAGCTACCATATTCATACCGATAACAGCAATGATAATACCTGCCACTGTCATAATCATAAACTGAACCACATCTGTCCATACAATACTGAGCATACCGCCCAACATCACGTAAAAGGTAGCAATTGCCGTAAAGAATATGCCATAAAAATGAGGAACATATTGCAACGGAATATCAAAAGGCACATATTGTGAAACCACCTCCCACGGGAAGAATATCTCCATAAACTTACCAATGCCGATAAAACCGTAACTCAGAAAACCCAATACACTCAGCAGAGCGAAAACAATCACAATAGTATGCGACAAAGTAGCTCCTTTTCCATGTCCGAAACGGGTTTTAATCCATTCGGCACCTGTCAGCACATTACTTCGGCGCAACCATACAGAAAGATACACCATCAGGAATATCTGATTGAACACCGGCCACAGCCAAGGAATCCACAAACTCTTGAAACCATATGCAAAGGCCCAATAAACCATCAACATGGTTCCGGTAATATCAAACATACCCGAAGCATTTGAAAGTCCGAGCATATAAAACGGAAGGGACTTGCCCCCCAAAAAATACGAATCCATATTTTTTGCCGCTTTCTTCTTCAGGAATAGCCCGATAAGAACTATGACAATCAGATAAGCGCAAATAATCAGGATGTCAACAACATGTAATTTCATATATTATTTACTTTAAGATTTTTCTTGTTCAAGCAACTCTGTATGTCAACCGATCTGTACTTCTACCTTCTTCCGTATATTATCCGACTTGACAGACACCACTATGCCACCTATCGTCTTATCAAAAACGGCTTTTACCGATTTACCGTTTACTTTTACTTTTGTTCCTGCCTGGATTCCCGGCAATTCAATACGATAAGCTCTTTTTTGAG
>ERZ779855.2391-NODE-2391-length-10518-cov-11.793272_pt1 | contig 10518 bp, 4 predicted proteins | sample MGYA00511370_ERZ779855 | MGnify/ENA primary metagenome ERZ779855 (study PRJEB29588, sample SAMEA1967319) | human gut metagenome | biome: human gut; feature: human-associated habitat; material: faeces | place: Denmark | collected 2008/2010 ...
CCTCGACGCCGCAGCGGTCGCAGATCTTGCCCTTGTAGCGGATCTTCTTATACTTACCGCAGTGGCACTCCCAGTCCTTCGTCGGCCCGAAAATGCGCTCACAGAACAGGCCGTCGCGCTCGGGCTTCAGAGTACGGTAGTTGATGGTCTCGGGCTTCTTTACCTCGCCGTAGGACCACTCGCGGATCATTTCCGGAGAAGCAATGCCGATCTTGATGGCATCAAAGGTTGCGTAACTCATAATTCAGCTCCTCCCTTTCCTTAAAACTCGTCGCCTTCGTCGTCATAGGAAGCGTCCACTTCCTCGTCGGCGACGTAGTCGAAGCCCGCATCCGCCAGCTCATCCTCGTCGGCGTAGCGGTTCTGTCTTTCGTTGTCGGCATCCATACGGGCCAGGTTGAAGGTATCCAGGGCGTCCTCGTCCTCCTTCAGCTCGATCTGGTTGCCGTCGGCATCCAGCACCTGGATATCCAGGCACAGGGACTGCAGCTCCTTGACCAGCACCTTGAAGGACTCCGGCACACCGGGCGTGGGCACGTTGTGGCCCTTGACGATGGACTCGTAGGTGCGGACACGTCCGGTCACATCGTCGGACTTGACGGTCAGGATCTCCTGCAGGGTGTAGCTGGCGCCATAGGCCTCCAGCGCCCAGACTTCCATCTCGCCGAAGCGCTGGCCGCCGAACTGGGCCTTGCCGCCCAGAGGCTGCTGAGTGACCAGAGAGTAGGGGCCGGTGGAACGGGCATGGATCTTATCATCGACCAGGTGATGCAGCTTGAGGTAGTACATATAACCAACGGTAACGCGGTTATCGAACTTTTCGCCGGTACGGCCATCATAGAGGTCCGTCTTCGCACCAGCCGGAAGGCCTGCTGCCTTCAGGGTCGCTGCGAGGTCTTCATCTCGGCAGCCGTCGAAGACCGGGGTCGCGATATGGATACCGGACTCGGTCGGTTCCGGCATGCCGTATTTTTCGAAATCATAGCCGCAGTCGATGAGGCGCTGCTTCATTTCTTCATACTTCGGAGAGCCGACACCGGCAGCCATCGCCGCATGGATCTCTTCGCCGAGCATGTGGCAGGCCCAGGAAAGATGGATTTCCAGAATCTGGCCGATGTTCATTCGGGACGGTACGCCCAGTGGGTTCAGCACCAGATCGACCGGACGGCCATCCGGGGTGAATGGCATATCTTCGACAGGCATGATGCGGGAGCATACGCACTTGTTGCCGTGACGGCCTGCCATCTTATCGCCTTCACGGATCTTACGTTTCTGCGCGATGTAGACGCGGACGAGCTTATTCACGCCCGGTGCCAGCTCATCACCGTTTTCACGGGTGAAGACCTTGACATCGACGACCTTGCCGAATTCGCCGTGCGGTACACGCAGGGAAGTATCACGGACTTCTCTTTCTTTGTCACCGAAGATCGCACGCAGCAGGCGCTCTTCCGGCGTCAGCTCCGTCTCGCCCTTCGGGGTGACCTTGCCGACCAGGATATCGCCAGGACGGACGTCAGCGCCGACCATGATGATACCGTTTTCATCGAGGTATTTCACAGCGTCTTCAGAAACAGAAGACAGCTGACGGGTGATTTCTTCTTCGCCCAGCTTCGTGTCGCGGGCATCGCATTCATATTCTTCGATATGAATGGAGGTGTACAGGTCATCCTTGCAGAGACGTTCGGAAATCAGAACGGCGTCTTCGTGGTTGTACCCTTCCCAGGATACGAAGGCTACGAGCACGTTGTGGCCGAGTGCCAGTTCGCCGCCATCGGTCGCCATGCCGTCGGCCAGTGTGTCTCCCGCTTCCACGCGGTCGCCCTTGGATACGATCGGGTGCTGGTTGATGCAGGTGGACTGGTTGGAACGCATGAATTTGATGATGTCGTAGGTGTCAAGCTCGCCGTTCTCTGCGCGAACGATGATCTGGCGGCCCGTGACTCTTTCGACAGTGCCGGCACGCTTAGCGAGGATGCAGACACCGGAGTCCTGACCAGCGACCCATTCCATGCCGGTGCCGACGAGCGGTGCTTCCGGACGCAGGAGCGGTACAGCCTGACGCTGCATGTTCGCACCCATCAGAGCTCGGTTCGTATCATCGTGTTCGAGGAATGGAATGAGGGAGGTACCGATGGAGACGACCTGCTTCGGAGATACGTCCATCAGCACGACTTCATCCGGTTCCGCTTCGAGTACGTCCGGGCCGCGGCGGCTCGCTACATTCTTATGAACGAAATGACCTTCTGCATCGAGCGGTTCGCTCGCCTGTGCGATGATCTTATCTTCTTCGATATCAGCGGTGACATATTCGCACTTATCAGTGACAGTGTGGGTCTTTTCATCGATCAGACGGTACGGTGTCTCGATGAGGCCGTACTTGTTGATGACGCCGTAGTTGGACAGAGAGGAGATCAAGCCGATGTTCGGGCCTTCAGGGGTTTCTACCGGGCACATACGTCCATAGTGGGAGTAATGTACGTCGCGGACTTCGAACCCTGCACGTTCACGGGAAAGACCGCCAGGTCCCAGAGCGGAAAGACGACGCTTATGCGTGAGCTCGGCAAGCGGGTTCGTCTGGTCCATGAACTGAGACAGCTGGGAGCTGCCGAAGAATTCCTTGATAGCAGCTACGACCGGGCGGATATTGACGAGCGCCTGTACGCTCATCTTATCCTGGTCCTGGGTGGTCATTCTCTCGCGAACCACTCTTTCCATACGGGTGAGACCGATACGGAACTGGTTCTGCAGGAGCTCACCGACGCAGCGGACGCGACGATTGCCCAGATGGTCGATGTCATCACTCTTGCCATAGCCCTGCATCATGTTCAGGAGATAGTCAATGCAGGCGATGATATCGCAGATCTCCAGCGTGCGGTAATTGTCTTCGCGGTTGCCGGAAGAGCAGATCACCTTGACCGGAGTGCCATCATCCTTCTGGGTCATCACTTCGACCTGATCGAAGGAAGAGAATACACCGCTTTCTTCGATTCTTGCGATGGCTTCTTCATCGATGGTGCTGTTGCCTTCGATGACCACTTCACCCGTTTCCATATTGACGATCGGGCCTTCGGTCTTGTGTCCGAGGAGACGGTTCTTCCAAGCCAGCTTCTTATTCAGTTTGTAACGGCCGACCTTCGCGAGATCATAACGGCGCGGATCAAAGAAGAAATTATGGAGAAGGGTCGTACCACTATCTTCGGTAGCCGGTTCGCCCGGGCGGAGCTTGTGATAGATCTCGATCAGAGCAGACTTTTTGTCCGTGGTGCTGTCTTTCTCCAGCGTCTTTTCGATGTGGATATCATGATCGAAAAGCTCCAGGATCTCTTCATTGGAAGAGTAGCCCAGCGCACGGATGAGGACAGTGACCGGCATCTTACGGTTGCGGTCGATACGGACGGAGACGGAGCCTGCCGGATCCGATTCCAGCTCGATCCACGCACCGCGGTTCGGGATCAGCTGCGCGGTATAGATCTCCTTGTCGAAAGCATCTCTTTCGCGCTTGTAGTATACGCCAGGAGAACGAACCAGCTGGGATACGATGACACGCTCTGCACCATTGATGATGAATGTGCCCGTGTCCGTCATGACCGGGAAATCCCCCATGAACAGATCGTGCTCTTTCAGCTCGCCGGTTTCCTTGTTTTCCAGACGCGTCTTCACGTACAGCGGAGCGGAGTAGTTCACATCCTTCGCCTTGCACTGTTCGATATTGTACTTGCCCTTGCCGAAATAGAAATCGCCAAAGTGCAGCGCCCATTTCTTAGCGCTGTCCTCGATAGGAGAAATATCTGCGAAAACATCCTTCAGCCCTTCCTTGCAGAACCATTCATACGACTTCGTCTGCAGATCAAGCAAATGGGGCATCTTCAGTACTTCCTGCGATCTGGCATAGGTGTATCTCTTCTTCTTCCCCACCACGACAGGTCTGAACATCTTGCTGTTCGGCATTCCTTGCCTCACCCTTTCATAAAAAAACATGGCTTTCTTCCTCCCGGAAAAAAGAAGCAGGAAATCGAACCAATCATCGAGTCCCTGCCTGCCTCCGGAAGCATTGCACAACCTTATTATATATACTCTACTAAAAGAACCGTTGCGAATAAAAATTATATCACACAATGTCAATATCCGCAATGATTCTCACGAAAACCCACATAAAGATTTCTTCTATAATGCATATCGTTTATTTTCTTTTATAGAAATTATCATACGCTATATAAAAGTTTTTATGCGTCAATCTTTCTATTGACTTTTTCAGGATCTTCGTTCCGCTTATTCTAGCATTATGGTTTGAAAAATGCAAGGAAATCTGCCGCCGATAAGCAATGACTATTCGCCAAGAAAAGGTGCTGATCTTCACGAAGGACTGTTTCCGGAAAAAGCCCCTCTCATCTAATTTGCTCACCGATACCCCGAGTATACATTCGCATTTCATATTGGTAAATTAAAAACGGAAAGCGCATAATGAATGAAACGATTCCCCCGTCACTTCATAACAAGGAGGTCCCATGGAAAAAGAACAGAGAACGCTCAAGAAAAGAAAAGGCTTCATGCTTTTAGAGCTCATCATCGTCATCGCGATCATCGGCATCCTTGCCGCCGTCGCCATTCCGAACCTCGTCGGCATGACTGACGAAGCGAAGGTCGCCAAGATCCAGTCTGATCTTTCCACCATCGGCACCGCCATGGAAGTCTACCACGTCAAGAAAGGCGGCACCTACCCCACCGACCTCTCTGTGCTCGAAGGCGATAACGGCTATCTGAAAAAAGTCCCCGAACCGCCCACGGGTGCCAGTGCTTATACCGTAGGAGACAAAGGCAAAGTCACCTGCACCTTTAATGGCGTCACCTACTCCTCCTTCGGCACATCGACGGGAAGTGCAGGCAGCAATACAGGAAAATAATCACGCGCAAAAGGGACTGTGAAGAAATGAGGATTCATTTCTTCACAGTCCCTTTTTTCATACACGAAAAAATTCTATTTCTTCATATCCTTTTCCACGGTATTCGAGAGCTTCATTTCCTTCACCAGCATAGCGACCTGCTCTTTGAGCGCACGGATTTCCTCATCCTGTGCTGCCATCTTCTGCTCGGATTCTTTCTTGGCTGCTTTCAGCTCTTTGATTTCCTGAGACATAGCAGCTTTGGAAGTCGTAAGACCAGTCTGTCCCTTACCGACTTTGAAAGACAATCCCACATTATATGCATTGTCATCCGCACCAATCGTCGCACCTGCTGAGACCATCATCATTTCATTCGGTTGATAGAAGAGCCCCATCGCTGTAGCCGACTTACCACGATAATTGCCTGCAGCCACTGCTACATCCAGCTTGTTGTCCGGATCATAGTCCAGATGATGCAGTCCGGCCAGTGCGGCCCCCACTGCACCTGCATTCTTGATGTCACCGGAAAGTTTGCTGTTCATGGCATTTATGCTGTCCGTGAGACTGATTGCTGTGCTGTTCACGTAACCCACGTTCGCCGCACTCGACGCATCCTTCTCATCCGTCTTGACGCCAGTGAGAACGCGGTCGCCTTTCAAACCGGCTACGCTGACCTTCGTCGCACCTGCATCCGATGCTATGGCGACTGTGTCGCCATTGACTTTGACCCAACCTGCGCCCGTGTTGTTCTTCACATCTTTGATGGCGTTCCATACCGCACCGCCAGATACCAGGCCCTTGTTGCCATCTTCCACCTTGCCCGTATTCAGTTTGTTCGTATAGGCAGCTGCATCAATATTCGATGCATCGGTATCCGCTTTGCCCGCCTTCAGTTCAGAAACATTCTGCCCCAGCTTCTTGACGTCCGCTTTATCGGCTTTTCCATCGACTTTGGCACCGAGGTCACTCAGGTCTTTCTTATCTGCCTTGGTTGCCAGCGCCCCATCGACATACGTTTTATCTGCTTTTCCATCGACTTTGGCACTGAGGTCACTCAGGTCTTTCCTATCTGCTTTGGTTGCCAGCGCCCCATCGACATACGTTTTGTCCGCTTTGGCCGCCAGGTCATCTTTCATCGTCTCTTTGATGACATTCTTACCTGCCTCAGACAGATTCCCGAGATCTTTGTCTGCTTTATTTGCTACATTCACATCCGTTGCGACACCTTCGGTGGCTTTCTTGACAGCAGCATCGACGTAGCTCTTATCCGCTTTGGCAGCCAGCGCCGTTTCATGAGCATCCACTTTGTCTTTGATGGCCGTGAAATCACTGGTATTGACCTTATCTTTTACTTTCTCATCGACATACGACGTATCGGCCTTCCCCATCAGATCCGCTTTGACGGTATTCTTGATGGCCTCTTTGCCCGCTTCTGACAAATTGGTGAGATTCGTATCTGCTTTGCCAGCGAGTTCCTCCATCATCGTGTTTTTGATGACAGTCTTACCAGCGTCAGAAAGATTGGATAAATTTTTATCTGCCTTATTTGCTACATTCACATTGGTTGCGATGCCTTCTGTCGCTTTGCTGATGGCTTCCTGTACCTGTCCGCCTGTAACGATACCGGTATCTCCAGCCGCAACCTTGCCATCCGTATTGACCATGATGGTATTATCTTTGTCGATAGTGATATGCTTTCCTGCTTTGTAGACCGTGCCAGTGGTAGAAATCCCCTGGAGTGCCTGATACAGCGTATCACCAGTAATGAGGCCCGTATTTCCCGCCACATTCTTGCCGTCCCCTAAAGACGACTGCCAGGCTGCTTTGTCGATATTGGCACCCTTTTGCAGCTGCGCCAGATCAGATGCCTGAGCTTTTTGGCTCAATGCCGTAGTCATGGCCTCCGCATCCGCCTTCTTCGACAATTCTGCTGTGACTGTTGTCGCATCAGCCTTAGTATCCAGCGCCCCTTTCATTGTATCCCGGATGACCTTTTTACCTTCATCTGTAAGATTTCCTAGGCTGGTATCGGCCTTCCCACTCACATCGACCGCACCGCCAAGAGAATCCGTGATGTCCGTTCCGTTGATGACAAGTCGGTTTGCGGAGAGTGAGTTGACATTTTTGATATCATGCCCCTCTGCATTATAGTCCCCATTCGCACTCCAGCTGGCCATGACATAGGTTCTGGTATTTCCAGTATCTGCTTGTGAAAAGTCTTTCCCCTGCATGGTCAGGGCGCCATTCGTATTCATGTGCAGGACCAACGTATGATCTACTTCGGGGTCATAAAACTCGTACGAAGTCTTATCTCCAGGATTCAGGCGGAAGAGATCCCTCACGGCCCCTTTATCCATAGCATTACCATTGACATCCGTCACACGGCCGTTGAAATTGCCCCGTACACGCACACGTTTTGCTTTATCACTGACTCTCAACTGATTCACATTCAGTGTAGAATGCCCACCAGCCGAGAGCACCGTGCCTTCATTCACCGTGATGGTATCCGCATTCACCACCGCCTTGTCATCCGTCGAGAACATACCTTTGTTCTTCAGGGTGATATCCTTTGCTGTCAGTGAAGCTGTATCCGTATCTTCCTCCGTCGTCAACATCACCTCTTCACTGCCCGTCTTGATGGTAGACCCTTTGATGGACAAGTTACCACCATCGATAGTAACATGACCAGCAACATTCACCTGGCTGTCGTTGACAGTCACATTGCCATAGACATCGCTGGATGTCCACTTTCCATCAGCATCATAGACCCCGTTTCCTTGGATTGTCAGATTCCCATTAACAGCCAGTTTCGCCTGATCGAAATTCCCGCTACTGTACTGGCCAAACGTAGCCTGATTTGCTTCAATAGAACCATCTTTCACCTGGAGCAACGCAGTATCGATATGTCCGTCATATATATTTCCGGCTACCATGAGCGTGTCTGTTTTCACAGTTGATTTACCAGTCACACTGAAAGTAGAAGCCTGGTCCAATTGATTGATATAGTCATTATTGCTTCTTTCAGCCGTCGCTGTACTCGGACCCCAAGCTCTGACAGTAAGATTTCCCCTGTTCGTAATGCCAGAAGCTTCCACAGATTCTTTGTCCCAGGCAGAGGTATCACCCGTCAGGTCAAGCACCGCTCCATTGGTTACAGTGAAGAGCCCCTTATTCTGCACCAGCACATTATTTACATGTGCGGTACCACCATCGATAGTCATCTGCCCCTCATGTAATCCTGCTGCGACATCCGCATTATCCAGCGTACCGTCTTCCTTCTCTTCCGGGTAAGCATTTCCCGCATAAAGAACGCTTCCAGAAGTGGTGCAATCCTTTAACGTGACTACGCTATTATTGGACCAGGCACCAGTTGTGACCTTTGCATGATTGATGATTGCGGTACTTCCACTATCGGCTGAAAATCTCATATCAGTCGTTTGGATACTTCCACCATTCATGATAAAAGTACTATAATAGCTCGGCCCAACCTCCGCAAAATGATCCCCGCCATCAATGAAATTGACATTGTTAGCAATCAATGTAGAGTGGTTGTTGTTACAAGCCCCCTTCACATCACGATTGCTCACCGTGAATGAGCCATCTTCATTTTTGGTCAGCCAAGTCGCACTATCCGACAAATTCGCCCCAGTAACAGGATCATAAATATAGGCTGTCTGTCCATCGATATAAATCTCATCCGCCCAAGACGAAACCACACCCGTCATTCCAAAGACCAGCGAAAAGGCGGCAATCTGTGCTAACATCTTTTTGCTTTTCATTTGCATTCCTCTTTTCTGCGAGACACGCTCGCCACACCACGAAGAATCAAAACAACTATTACTTAGAAACTTAAAAACGCGCCTACAGCTTCCCCCCCAGTTATATCGTCAAAAAAATATATATCTATACCAAATGTGCATAGATGCTCTGGGAAATAATATAGAGAAGAATCATATATCGGATAGCCTCCCTATGTACACGAAAAGGCCCAGACTTTATCTGAGCCTTTTCGAAGCCTCCAGGGAAATGATTACTTAGCCTGTTTTGCTTCCAGTTCTTCGATTTTCTTCTGCTGCTGATCCATCTTGTCCTGCATAGCACCGATCATTGCGTACAGGTCAGCCGTGGTAAGACCAGCTTCCGTATGCTTACCGGATTTACCGATTTTGAAGGTCAGACCGACATTGTAAGCATTATCACCGCTGGTCAAGGTCGTTCCCATGCTCAGCATGACATTTCTGTTCGGACGGTAGAATGCACCCAGAGCAAATGCATTCTCGCCTTTATAAAAACCACCTGCGGCAGCAATGTCGAATTTATTGTCCGGATCATAGTCCAATGGGTGAAGTGCAGCGAGAGCGGATGCCTTGGCGATGCCCTTAGTTGCATCGGATTCCACCTGACCGATGCGGCTGTTCAGCGCATTATCGCCTGCAATGCGATCTGCGGTTTCTTTGGCGATGCTATTCTGCAGCTTCGTGTCTGCTTCTTCACGAGCCTTCGCTTCTGCTTTGTCTGCATAGTCGCGTGCTTTGGCTTCTGCTTCAACCAGTCTGGTATTCTGGTTTACACCATCTGTCAGATTGGTTGCGCCATTCTGCATCGCACCATTACCAATTACCTGCAGTGCCGTATCTACTTTGCTGGCATTCTTATTAATCTGTGTCTGCAGCTTCGTATCTGCATCTTTACGAGCTGTTACTTCTGCATCGATGTTGGCCTGCAGCTTCGTGTCTGCATCTTTGCGTACTGTTGCTTCTGCATCGATGTTGGCCTGCAGTTTCTGGTCTGCATCTTTGCGTGCTGTTGCTTCTGCTTCAACCTGTCTGGTGGTATCTATGCTATTAACCTTATTTTCCAGTCCCTGAATTTTATTCTCTTGATCTTGTAATTTATTGATGACAGTGTCAACCTTGTGATCAAGAACATCAATAGTCTGAGCCTGTGCGCCAACCACACCCCCAGCGATCGATGCAGCAGCCAAAATTGCCGAAATTATTTTTTTGCTTTTCATCATACCAATTCCTCCTAATGCAAACGCTTTCTAAAAAAGTAGAAACGCAGAATCCATGGGAAAGCGTTTTAATATTTCTATATGTTACCACCCTCCCCGAAATTTTGTCTATAGATAACTTTATTTTTTGTGTATATAACTTTAATTTTAATATTTATCTAAATCCATCATGTTTGAATGATTCCTCGATCCGGAAACCTTATCCTACGCCTCCACCAGAGGGCTGCTTCTCCCCATGTGAGACTACTCCTTGCTCTGTGGGGCTATCCCGCCCCCGTATCGTCATCGGAAGCGCAGCCGAGGGATCTTTGTTGCTACCCCTTTCTTGATACCTGCACTAATCCGTCTGCATGAAGCACCGTATCCCCCAATGCACGGGAAAGACAGGCTTCCCGTTTCCGTTCACACGAATACATCGTTTGACCGCCAACGAAAAAGATTTCTCGTTTGCGCTCGAAATGACACGTGGGGAGAAGATCGCCTCACATCGTCTTTCATACCGCCAGCGATTCTGACCAGCCGAAATTATTTTCTTAAAAGCAATGTGAGACTATCCCGCCCTCTCGTATCGTCATCCCGAGCGCAGCCGAGGGATCTTTATTGCACTGCCGCCATATGCACACA
>ERZ779855.2394-NODE-2394-length-10507-cov-3.979238_pt1 | contig 10507 bp, 11 predicted proteins | sample MGYA00511370_ERZ779855 | MGnify/ENA primary metagenome ERZ779855 (study PRJEB29588, sample SAMEA1967319) | human gut metagenome | biome: human gut; feature: human-associated habitat; material: faeces | place: Denmark | collected 2008/2010 ...
TTTAGCCATAAAGACGAAGATAAGCGGCTCCTCGGCATAAAAAATGAACAAGTTCATTTTATTCTGCTCTCGGTTTGCATTATCTTTGCTGCAAAGTAAAGAAATAATTTTGTTTATCTCAAAGATTTTACCGAATATTGCCGACCGTAAGAAGAGAAAATGAACAAATTTGAATTAACATCCGCCTATAAGCCTACGGGCGACCAACCGGAGGCTATCGCACAGCTCACAGAAGGCGTTCGTGAAGGACTTCCCGCACAGACCCTGCTCGGTGTCACCGGTTCCGGAAAAACCTTTACCATCGCCAATGTCATTGCCAACATCAACAAACCTACCCTGATATTGAGCCATAACAAAACATTGGCCGCCCAGCTATACAGTGAGTTCAAAGGTTTCTTTCCCAACAATGCCGTAGAATACTATGTATCCTATTATGATTATTACCAGCCCGAAGCCTACCTGCCGTCTTCGGATACCTATATAGAGAAAGATCTCGCCATCAATGACGAAATAGACAAACTGCGCCTGGCAGCCACCTCCTCCCTACTCTCCGGCAGGAAAGACGTCGTGGTGGTTTCCTCCGTATCGTGCATCTATGGCATGGGCAATCCGTCGGACTTCTACAACAATGTCATCGAAGTGCAGCAGGGAAAGAACTTCAGCCGTAACGTTTTCTTGCGCCGGCTGGTAGATAGCCTTTACGTCCGCAACGACATCGACCTCAACCGCGGGAATTTCCGCGTCAAAGGCGATACGGTCGATATCTACCTGGCGTATGCAGACAACCTGCTCCGCATCGTTTTCTGGGGAGACGAGATAGACAGCATAGAGGAAGTGGATCCGGTCAGCGGTGTAACCATTGCCAAGTTCGACAGCTACAAGATTTACCCTGCCAATCTTTTCATGACTACCAAGGAAGCCACCCTGCGTGCCATCCATGAAATAGAAGACGACTTGCACAAACAGGTACAATGGTTTGAAAATGAAGGCCGTCCACTGGAGGCCAAGCGCTTGCAGGAACGGGTGACCTACGACATGGAAATGATACGCGAATTAGGCCACTGCTCCGGCATTGAGAACTATTCGCGCTATTTTGACGGTCGTGCAGCCGGTAGCCGTCCTTATTGTCTGTTGGATTTCTTCCCTGATGATTTTCTGATTGTAATTGACGAAAGCCATGTCAGTGTCCCGCAGATACGTGCCATGTATGGCGGTGACCGTGCCCGTAAGGTCAACCTTGTGGAATATGGTTTCCGTCTGCCTGCCGCTATGGACAACCGTCCGTTGAAGTTCGAGGAGTTCGAGGAAATGGCCAAACAAGTGATTTACGTCAGCGCCACTCCGGCAGATTATGAATTAATACAGTCCGAAGGAATCGTCGTCGAACAGGTCATCCGGCCTACCGGGCTGCTCGACCCCATCATCGAAGTCCGTCCAAGCCACAACCAGATAGACGATTTAATGGAAGAAATCCAGGTACGTATTGAAAAGAACGAACGTACTCTTGTCACTACCCTTACCAAACGTATGGCAGAGGAGCTTACGGAATACCTGTTGAACAATAATGTAAAATGTAACTATATCCACAGCGACGTCGATACTCTGGAACGTGTCAAGATCATGAGTGATCTCCGCGAAGGCGAGTACGACGTGCTTGTCGGGGTCAACCTGTTGCGTGAAGGACTCGATCTGCCGGAAGTTTCTCTTGTCGCCATTCTTGATGCGGACAAAGAGGGATTCCTCCGTTCCCACCGTTCACTGACACAGACTGCCGGACGTGCCGCCCGTAATGTAAACGGTATGGTCATCATGTATGCTGACAGAATCACGGAAAGCATGCAGCTTACCATTGACGAGACCAATCGCCGGCGCGAGAAGCAGCTTAAGTATAACGAGGAGCACGGCATCACCCCCCAACAAATCAAGAAAGCGAAGAATCTCAATGTATTTGCCACCGGGGATGCATCTGCCGACGCCATGGGCAGCAAAGACAAAGCCTCAATCGCACCACGTCCTTACATCAAGCAAGAAACGGCATCCTCCGTTGCCGCCGACCCGATTGTACAGTACATGAGCCGTGCACAATTAGAAAAGAGTATCGAGCGTACCCGAAAATTGATGCAGGAAGCAGCCAAGAAACTCGATTTTATTGAGGCCGCCCAATATCGTGACGAAGTTCTGAAAATGGAAGAGTTACTGAAAGAAAAAAGCCGCTGACGGATTTCTCCGAAAGCGGCTTACATGCTACATTCAATGATTGCTGTATGGGGTTATCTTGTAATGTAGCGGTTTGGTCAAAGGTTCATTGCTTGTCCGCTAATCACCCCAACCACGGCACTTGCCACAGCAATCACAATTTTCAAAATCAAATTCCACGTTTTCTTCATAAAGCAATAATAAAGTTTTTAGATGTTACATAATGGCGTGACCTCCGTCCCCACTCTTTCGAAAAGGGATTAGGGGTCAGGCTTTATCCCAACGGATTCTCGTTTTCATCCCCGTCAGAACCACCACCGGAATTGTCGCCGGATCCTTCATCTGTAGTTGTCTTTCCTTTCAGATAGTCATCCAGACTTATCAAATCCAGTTTTTCACCGGCACGGGTAGCGGTCTTCGTTATCTTCAGTTCCTTATTGGCCTGAAAACAGATACGTACGCTTTCCACACTCTTGGCGGTAATATCTTTGGCCAAGTCCGCCCCTTTCGACTTAGCGGCCAGCATAAAGACACCCAGTCCGGAAATGTTTACGGTCTTTCCTTCCAACAGCTGTTCCTTCAGCTTCTCCACAAAGTTCTGCATGGTGCTCTTGATATCACCAATAGACAGAGAAGACGTATCCTGCATCTTTTGCGCGATAAATGCCAGATTCACACTTTGTCCCAATGTTACGATTTGAGGAAAGAATTTCTTCGGAGAGTTTTCTACCCGAGGGTCCGACGGCCTCTCTACCGTTCTGAAAATTACACTCATAATTTTTTTCTTTAGAGATTTAAATTCGTTTTTTAATTCACACGTTTCGTTGATCAACGATGCAAAGATGCGGACTTAAATCTGTATCACCAAAGAAAAAGAGAGGTTGAAAACTGTTTTTCTGAGAAAAGTTATAAAACACTATAAATCAAAGAAATCCGCTGACAAATCTCTTTAAAGGTGGCTCTCTTAATAAAAATAAATAAACTAATAACTGGCTACATGACTTGATGTAATCCAAAATATCTTTTCATAAAGCAGATGTAAACAAGGCTCAGCAACAAAACAACTCCTGATAGATAGAGATAGCCATGATTCAGACAGAATAAATATCCGATTATGACGGCAGCTTGAACCGCCATATAGACAGAGGAAACCACCACATGAGGAATCTTCAACTCATTCGCCATAAGCTGGTACAAATGCTTACGGTGGGGCAAACCGATATTCTCATGAAGCATCAGGCGGTGAATGATGGTCAACACGCTGTCAACGCCATAGACGGACAACAGGACAATCCAACTGAAATCTCCTGTACGGATAATCAGTTTGCCTATCAGGAAAAGAAGAATAAAGGCGATACTCACAGAACCCACATCACCCGCAAAACATTTCGCCTGCTTGCGGAAGTTGAAGAAACAGAAGACCACGACAGAACAGATCACCGTATAAATGAAGTCACCTTCAACAAAAGGGATGATTTCCGCATTGATGATCGCCAGGGCAGTCAGCACGACCAGGGAATAACCACCCGTGATGCCGTTGATCCCGTCCATGAAGTTATAGGCATTGATGATACCGGTACAAATAATCAAGGCAATGACAATCCACCACCAAGACAAGGAGAACAGGCCCCACTGGCAGAACATCAACCCCATGGCCGAGAAATGGAAAAACAATCTCGTTACCTGCCGGGTGGACTTGATATCATCCACAAAGCTGATGAACGTGACCAGTGTCAAGGCAAGCATGAACAAGGGATATTCAAAGCCATTCGTCAGAAAGCAGGCCAACGCACCGAAATAGAAGATGATGCCACCACCACGCAAAGTGACTCTCGTATGGGAACTGCGTTCGTTCGGCTTGTCTATGATATTACACTTGTCAGCCACCCTAAAATAAAAAAGTTCCGCCACGAAGAGCAGAACCAAAACCATCAAATAATACATCATTCGTTTCTGTCTATCAGATAAAACCAAAACTGGATACAGGCAAACAGGAAAGAGACAATGCCTGTCACAGCCAATATGATCCAAAAATATATGCTCATTCTATCTTGAAATTCTTCAATACACTGGTCGGTCTCCATCCCAGCTCACGTACCGCCTTCTCGTTACTGAAAGTCAAGGACTTCGTCATCTTCCTTAATTTTAGAGAATTGATCGGAGCTTTCTCTCCCAAGCAATCACCTATCAAGGCCATGCATTTAGCTATCCAGTACGGAATTGATACTGGCAGATTCCTATTCAGCTGCCTGCAAATAATAATTTCAAGTTCCCTGAAAGTAGGCTGATAGCTGTCACACACATTATAGATGCCTCCTTTCTCCGCCAACAGGGGAACCAGTCTTGCAATGTCCTGCACCATCAATACGCTTTTCCGTGCCCGGCTTCCGGCAATACTGAGATATCTTCCGCTACGGATACCGTGAACCATGGCGCCTAAATTACCAGGAGGATTGGGACCGGCAATCAGGGAAGGACGGACAATACCCAAAATGACATTATGCTCATGGCACCATTTCTGCAAATACTCTTCCGCAAGGCGCTTGCTCACAGCGTATGGAGTAACTCCATCTAAAGGATGTTCTTCCGTTATGTTTTCTCCATAATCACAACCATACACAGCTACGGTAGAAATAAAGATGAAAGCCCGTGGTATTCCCTTCCTCTCCAATGCCGCACAAAGATTCTTTGTCCCTTGCAGGTTCACGTCAAAGAACACCCGTTTCTCCTCCTCCGTTCTAGGTACAGAATGCGCCTTTCCGGCTGCATGGAGAACAATATCATACCGTTCACGCAGTTCCGGAATTTCCCTTGCCATGTTTACTGTATAGTCATCCTGCGGCAGCAAGCCAACAGTAGTAACGTCGTACATCCTCTCCAGAAGAGGACGCACGTTATTACCCAAGAACCCGGAGGCTCCTGTGAATAAAAGTTTCATAAAAAATGTAATAGGAAAAATTAATTCAAGTCATCAAAGACGCTTCATCCAATCATGGCTTTTGACTAAGTAGCCGAATTGACTCGGTAAAGTTTGTAACGACCTCAGTCAAATTCTGATTATCATTACGCAATATAATTGTTGCAAAGTTTACAATTCCATCTGCATCCACAATAGAAGACGACATCATTGTAAAAAAGTTCTTGCGGCTATAGGTTGAGAACCAATATTCAAATAAACGATTACGCATGCCCTGTTTACAGTCGCCTGTCTCGCAAATATAAAGTAAAGTTGAATTATTTCGATTAAAGAATTCGTCAATTATAGAAAGGATAGTATCGCGAACTTTACTATCACGAGGAGATTTATGATTATTGATATTGGCTATAATCAATTGGTATGAGTTGTTTACAAGCAAAATATCATCCTCCATAAAACCGACAGAGTAATGCACGCCACCATCCGTAAAGAATTGAAAGAACTCCCCTTTATCAGTCGCTTCCACTTGATAAGGAGCTACCCCGTTGATACGTTCAACGGAAAGAGCATTGATCATAAGGCAAAGAACTTTTCCGCATCTTTTCCTGTACGTTTTTTATATGTCTCTTTCATCGTTTTTTCTAACTTGACAAGACATTCACGCTTCTTGCTTTTCGCTGCTTGAAATTTGGCAAGCGCCTCTTCCTTTGTCATTTTTGCATTCATCATATCCCTCACTTTCATTTCTATATGTGCAAAGATAAGACAAAACTATTAGTATGCAAACAGACTTTGGTTTTATTTATTCAGCAATTCTTTCAGATACAACTTCCTCACAAACCCCATATCATGCTCCACCATTATTCTCACCAGTTCCGGAAAACTTGTCTTGGTAGGATTCCAGCCAAGCAGTGTCCTGGCTTTTGTAGGATCACCCAACAGCTGCTCAACCTCGCAAGGACGGAAATACTTCGCGTCAACCTCAACCAACGGTTTGCCGGTCTTCACGTCAATACCCTTTTCATTCACACCTTCACCTTCCCAACGGAGTTCAATGCCAACCTCCTTGAAAGCCAAAGTAGCAAACTCACGAACAGTATGCATCTCACCCGTAGCTATCACAAAATCTTCCGGAACATCATGCTGAAGAATCAGCCACATACACTCCACATAATCCCTCGCATACCCCCAGTCACGGCGGGCATCCAAATTACCCAGATACAGCTTGTCCTGGAAACCTTGGGCAATGCGGGCAGCAGCCAAAGTAATCTTGCGGGTCACGAAAGTCTCCCCACGCCGCTCACTCTCATGATTGAACAGAATGCCGTTCACGGCAAACATTCCGTAGCTTTCACGATAATTCTTGGTAATCCAGAAGCCATATTGCTTCGCCACCCCGTATGGACTACGGGGATAGAAAGGTGTTGTTTCCTTTTGAGGAATCTCCTGTACCTTACCGAAAAGTTCGGAAGTGGAAGCCTGATAAATCCGCGTCTTCTTCTCCAGACCAAGAATACGGACAGCCTCCAGCATACGGAGCGTACCCACGGCATCCGATTCCGCCGTATATTCGGGTACATCAAAGCTGACCTTCACATGGCTCTGGGCAGCAAGGTTGTATATCTCATCCGGCTGAACCAGCTGAATGATCCGGATAAGAGAACTGCTGTCCGTCATATCCCCATAATGAAGATTTATCAGGCGGTCTTTCTTCATGTCACGTACCCATTCATCCAGATAAAGATGTTCGATACGACCTGTATTGAATGAGGAAGAGCGGCGAAGAATACCATGAACCTCATAACCTTTTTCTATTAGGAACTCGGCAAGAAAAGAACCGTCTTGGCCGGTGATTCCCGTTATTAATGCAACCTTCTTCATTTTTATAAATTCGAATAATTCAATTTAGTTTTTTTATTGATTTCTCGTCTTTCTTTGTCAAAAAACCATCCCCATTTATTCAAATAATACACAGCGGCTTTTACATGTATCCAGAATAATCTCAGACTTTTATGGGAACCTTTCTCAAAAGCGTGGGTTATAGTAACCTTAGGATAATACATGGTTCTATACTTTTGATAGATACGGCGATTCAAATCAGTATCTTCCCCATACATAAAAATACCTTCATCAAAAACGCCAACTTCTTCAATAACTGATTTACGAAGAAACATAAAACATCCAGATAAATAGGGAACATTCATTTCTTTATCATAATCCGCAAAACGCATTTCAAAAGAATCATTTATCTTTTCTTTTATACTACTAAAAGGAATAAACATTCGCCCTATCCAATCCATTGGAGTTGGCAACAATTTACACAAATACTGGAGCTCACCATTTGGATAAACAATTCGTGGCATTACATTACCTATATCTGAATTACTCTCCATATAATCATACAATCGTTCAAGTGTCCCTTCTTTAAATGAGATATCAGGATTAAGCACCAAATGATATTTTCCCATTTTTTCAGGGTTTCTTAATATAACATTATGACCAGCTCCAAAACCATTATTAGAATGCATAAAAATATACTCTACACGTGAATCATAAAAAATAGATTTTAAATCATCTGTAGGAGAGTTATCCACTAAATATAAACGAACATCCATTTCCGTTTTCAAGAAACTATCTATAGTTTCTAACAATTCATACGTCCTATTTTTGTATAAAACAATTGTAGCAGTTATTTTGCACATAATTAGAATACAATTTCAACCAATTATCCGAATAAAAACAATTAATAATAATTTATATTTCACTTCTGGAAATAAGAGAACATATTTCCAGATATTTTTGAGCTCTTTTTTGAGGTGTTTCAAATGAGTCAAGACGAACGGCTCCTCTATTAACTAAATTATTGTATAAACTTTGATTGGTAATAAGTTCTCTAATCTTATTAGCAATATCATTAGGATCCATAGGATTAAAATACAAAGCAGCATCTCCACAAACTGTAGTTGCAAAGGATAAATCAGAAGTCAAAATAGGTTTTTTCATAAACATAGCTTCTGGATAATTTGCAGAAAAACATTCTAATAAAGTTGGAGAAAATAAAGCATCACATTCTGAATAAATTTGAGGACACTCATTAGGTGCTAATACCCCTACATTTATTATCTTTTCCTTTGATAAATCTGTAAATATTTTATTATACGCAACGACATCCATTGTTACCACAAATTTAAAATCTCGTTTTAGTTGAGATTTTAATAAAAGCGGAATAATTTTATTAAGAATTGACAAATTTTTATGTTTATATGGCGAACACAAAGAAAGAAAACGAAACTCATCTGTAGTAGCTTGAGGCAATATATTATTCAAACTTGGAACAAATTGTTTAAAATAGTGATTACAACTATTTCCCACTGTATAAATGTTCCCCCTTTCAACATTTAAAAAATTCGATAACCTATTTGAAACATCCTCTGTTTCACAAACATAAAAATGCCCATTACGTTTTAAAAAATACCGATGTATTTTCCCTAGAATATAGCGAGTAATATATTCTTTATAACTCATCATTTGAAACAAAGGAGATTCCGGATACACATAATGTGCATAAGCATATCCCATTAAATGAGGAGCTTGTGGTGTCCAACAAGATGGCCCAAATACAGAAAACACACAATTTGGTCTTATTTTTTTCTCTAATTTCTGCATTCTACGTTTCTCAAAGTACCCTTTTATTCCATAAATAGGATGAGAATGAATAAAGTAAAAATGGAAATTATCACCAAAATCGCTTGGATTTATATTACGAGCCATTGCATTAGATAAAAACACATGAAAATGAATATTTACATAAATACGACACTCATAAATAAAGGATGTAGCAACTTGACAAACGCCGGTACCACTTAATGTAGACGCATTTATTAATATTTTTTCTAACATAATTTATGCTTTTTCATTGTATAATCAACACAAATAACCCAATAGTAAAACAAGACTCCCCATACACAAAATTTGACAAGGTGAATGGGGGTATAGGCAAACCATCTAGGAATCATCATCATCATGAGAGTTATATAGAATAATGATAATGAAGAATTCCTACAAGAATACTTATTCAGCATCTTTGCAAAGAAATATCCTAAAAAAACAACGCCACCAAGACCAAACATAACATAAAAGAAGCCGAAAGATAGCCCACCTCCACCGGTAGTCCTTATTTCAGACTTATAATTTGCTAAATTAGCTAATGGAGGCAAATAAGAAGTAGGAGTAATAGACGACAAAAAATAGTATAATGCTGCTTTTGTACGCTTTTCTATAGACAAATCACCATCGTTTATCAATAAGATCATTCGCTCTGTAGCCCAATATACATCTCCAGTGTTACTCCCTTGACTATTCTGAATGTACTCTTTTTCCACAAACGGAGTTACAATAGCAGCAAAATCCCCTTGCAATATCATTTGAGGATTTTGCCTTATCGTTTCAAAAACAGACATCCCCCAAATGCCACATATAAAAAAAAGGACTATTTTTTTGAAGGAAAAAACATATTGGTATTTTATAATCAAGAGCAACAAAAGCAACAAGACAACTTCAACTCTTCCTCCTGCCAACAGCGTAAACATGATATAAACAGCCCATAATAAAAAAAGGAGGTGTTGCCTTGTTTTATTACCTGAACTATAAATGTAAGAAGTTAAAAAAAGAATCAATACATATTCATTTAATGTAGAAACCTTTATTTCATCTCCGCTTCCATCGTATGCATTTCCAACCCTTCTACAAGAAAACACTAAAACCCAAGAGACTATATATAAGATATAAAAAAGCATTGTATTATTCTTATATTCAAATCTCTTGAAAGAAGCCGGATTAGGAATTTTGACAAAAAAATCAACAACCAACAAAAATAATGAAAACAACAACGTTACTAAAGTTGCAGTTTCGTATGTAAACTGCTGGTTATGAGCTGATAAAAATACTTCATTAAAAAAAAATAACTTAGCAGGCCATGTATAAAGAGCGATAAAGCTAAATAAAACAAACAACAATGTATTCTTCTTGCAAAAAGCACGAGCAATTAATACAAAAGCTTGTATCAACAACAACATAGTAGAGACATAACCCAAATATGGCTCATACGTTATATTCAAATGGATATATAATATAAGCCATACTACTGCCACAGAATAAGACCAAGCCAACTTTATATATTTCTTCTGACCAAAACTATAAATCATTTTTATTTCTTAGATACAAAAAATTCAACTTTCTGTAAGCACTCAATTTAGGGCATCCCCCTTCGAAAGGGCACTTTTCAGTGCCCTAAACCGAGTTTTGTTAATTAATTAGTTTTGAATTTAACATTGGCTGGCAGCCAAAGTGATTTTGTCAGGAACCATGTTAACATAATCCCTGCACCCGTTAAAG
>ERZ779855.2397-NODE-2397-length-10494-cov-3.199157_pt1 | contig 10494 bp, 6 predicted proteins | sample MGYA00511370_ERZ779855 | MGnify/ENA primary metagenome ERZ779855 (study PRJEB29588, sample SAMEA1967319) | human gut metagenome | biome: human gut; feature: human-associated habitat; material: faeces | place: Denmark | collected 2008/2010 ...
CCGCAGCCAATACCGATCCCCGGCGGGATGTGGAGTGCCGCGACGGTGTGCTGTGCGCGGATGCCCGGAGCAAGCGGCCCGGAATTGCGGGCAACCCTTCGCGTTTTCCCAATGTGGTGACTTCGCTGCCCGAGGTCGTTCGGAAGGTGGACGAACGTTGGGTGGAATATGGTTTGGGTGAGCGGCTCGAGTCGCCTTCCGACCGTTACCGGGCGTTGTTGTTGTCCGACAAAGCTGCGTGGTAGAGGATGGCCGGATTTTTCCAGATGCGTGAGCGCCGGGCGCTCGTGGTGTTTCTCCTGCTGGCGGGAGTGTTCGTTGCCGGGCTGCTCCTGGCCGAACGGCGGAAGAGCGCGGTATCCGCCGACAGGGTGGAGGCGGAGATGGAAGCGACGGTTGCGGCGGACTCCGTGAGGCTGTTCGAGTTCGATCCCAATACGGTGGAGTATGCCGATCTGCGGCGGCTGGGACTCTCGTCCCGCATGGCGGTCAGCCTGCTGAAGTACCGCGCAGCGGGCAAGGTGTTTCGGATCCCCGAGGATGTGGCTACCTGCTACGGCATGACCGATTCGGTCTATTTTATTCTGGAACCCTATATTCGGATCGGACGCGAGTATGCGCTGACACCTTCTCCGCGTCGGGAATATCGGGAGTATGTCCCGCAGGAGCCGAGGAGGATCGTGCCCCGCGAACGATTCAGGATCGATACGGTGTCCGCATCCTATCTCGCGTCGCTCGGTTTTTCCGTCCGTCAGGCCGAGGCCATTGTCCGTTATCGGGATCTTTACGAAGGTCTTCGGGACGAAGCGGGTTTTCGGGCTTGCTATATGATCGCTGATTCGGTGGCCGATCTTTTGCTCCCCTATGTAATTTTTCCGAAACCGGAGCCCGTTCGCTCCGGATTGATCGAGCTCAACGGGGCCGATTCGGCGACCTTACGCTCGGTAGTCGGGATCGGTGAGAAGAGCGTCATGGCCATTATTCGATACAGGGAGCGGCTCGGCGGATTTTACAGCGTGGATCAGTTGGCCGAGGTTCCGCAGGTCACGGAGTCCAATTTCGAGCGGATCGTGAAACAAATTTACTGCGATAGTTTCAAAATTCGAAAAATTGATATTAACTTTGCACCTCCGAGTACGCTCAAGGGGCATCCTTATTTGCCGCCCGCCGTATTTAGGAAGTTATTTAGTAAAAGACAATTGAAAGGAGGTTGGAGTACCGTCGAAGAGTTGGTTGAAGAGCACATATTAACCCCGCGTGAGGCCGAGCGATTGGCCCCGTATCTTCGGTTTACGGTACGAGAAGCCTCGAAAGACATACCGAACGGGGAGTCGGCGTCGTCCGGATGGAGTCCCGCCCCGATACAAGACACGATCCATTAGAAATTAGAGTAAAAAACAATAAAAAAAGCAACGAATTATGATTATCATGCCGGTAAAAGAGGGCGAGAACATCGAGAAGGCCCTCAAGAAATTCAAACGTAAATACGAGCGTACGGGTGTTCTGAAGGAGCTTCGTCGTCGCCAGTATTTCACCAAACCTTCGGTTGCGAAGCGTATCGCCATGCAGCATGCCATTTACGTAGAGAAGCTGCACCGCGACGAGGAATAGGAAGATTTTTCCATATCTTAATTCTGATAATAGACAAGAATTTTTTATCTTGTCTATTATTTTTTTGTTGTTTTACAGCGGGTTGCTCTCTGTTTTTCCTGCAAAACTAAATTTTTTAGTTTGAAAACTATAAAAAATAGTTGTATGTGAAATTTTTTTAGTTATCTTTGTTTCAGAAGATTTTTGTGCAGGAGCCGGCAATGCGGAGCTGTGCTGCCGTTTGTGCAGGTCCTGTTTCGTTCGACTTTAACCGACATCGACTATGGAAAAGCTGACACCCAGAGAAGAGGAGCTGATGCGTTGTTTCTGGACGCGGGGCCCGTTATTCGTGCGCGAACTGGTTGCGCTCTGGCCCGAACCGAAACCTCATTTCAATACGTTATCGACGATGGTGCGTGGCCTCGAGGCGAAAGGGTACGTCGGACACAAGGCCTATGGCGGCACCTACCAGTATTATCCGCTCGTCAGCGAGGAGGAGTTCAGCCGCAAGACGCTGAAGGGCGTGGTGAGCAAGTATTTCGACAATTCCTACCTCGGGGTGGTTTCGTCGCTCGTACGGGAGGAGAAAATCTCCGTGGACGATCTGCGCGACCTGATCCGGCAAATTGAAAGTCAAACCGAAAAACGATAGTCCTATGCCGACCTTTCTGCTTTACAGTCTGAAGGCTGCGGGATGCCTGGCGGTCTTCTACCTGTTTTACAAGTTGTTGTTGAGCCGCGATACGCTGCATCGGATGAACAGGGTGTTGTTGTGCGGAGTGTTGCTGCTGTCGTTTTTGCTGCCTTTGTGTGTAATTACCGTCGAGAAGGAGTTGCCCGGGGTATCCGCCGCCGGGATCGACGTGATTCCGGAAAATTATTTCCGGCGGGACATGGTATTCGAAAACCGAATCCCCGACGATACCCGGGACCTGATGATAATAGAGGAGCCGGAGCCTGCTCCCGAACCGTTCGACTGGGGCGTTTTGCTCGGAATCATCTATTTTGCAGGGATGTTTGCGACGTTGGGATGGACCGTATGCAACATCGTGCGGGTTGTGCGAATGACGCGCCGCGGCCGGCGTATACCGCTTGGAAACGGGAGCGTTTTGGTGTTGTCGGACCGGATTCGAGCTCCGTTCAGTTGGATGAGATACGTGGTGATGTCCGAGGAGGATTATGCCTGCGGCGGAGGGACGATCCTCGTGCATGAACAGGCGCATCAGCGGTTGGGCCATTCGTGGGACCTGCTGCTGGTCGATTTGCTGGGGTGTTTGCAGTGGTTCAACCCCGCGATGTGGCTGTTGCGTGTGGAACTGCGTGCTGTGCACGAGTACGAGGCCGACGAGCAGGTGCTCCGCTGCGGGGTCAATGCGAAAGATTATCAGATGCTGTTGATAAAAAAGGCCGTTGGCGGGAGGTGGTACTCAATTGCCAACAGCCTTAATCATAGTAACCTTAAAAACCGAATTACCATGATGTTGCGTAAACGATCATCGAGGTGGGCCAGGGCCAAGGCGCTCTATGTCCTGCCGCTTGCGTGCCTGGCGCTCGGCGCTTTCGCACAGACCTCCTATGTTCTTCCGGAGGACAAAACTACGAAAAATTCCGGAAACGGTGAAATGCCTCTTCCTGCTGGTGCGGACGACCGTATGGTCGGTACACCGGAAGGGGGAATGCCACCGGTCGAAGGCTCCATGGCCGAATTGCTCGCTAATCTCGAGCGTACCGCTCTCGAAAAGCAAACGGCAGAATCGGGGGCGCACACCTTTACCGGACGCGTATTTGGCCGGGACGATAAGCCTTGGGCCGGTTATGAGTTTATTTGCAGCGGCGGCCGGCGGGTTGTGACCGATGCGGAGGGCCGCTTTACGATCGTTACGGAGAAGCCGATCGTTTGTTACCTTGTCGGAGGGGAGACGGATCAGAAAGTAAAATCAGTCGGTAGCCGCTTCGGAATTCCGATGGGGACGGACATTGCCTTGGAATTTCATTTGAAAGAGTCGCTTGCTCTGACCCACCTGCCCGTATCCGATGAACCGGTAGTGTATGCGGTTTATGGCGATCCGGCAGATTTTCGCTTCGATCCGGAACATCCGCCTCTGATAATGGACGGGGGCGAGGAATTGTCGGCTGAAACGCTGGATACCTATTTGGGGTTGCCGGAACAGAAGATGATTGGTGCTTGGATGGTCAAAGGGCCGGAGGCACTGAAGGGATACGGTACGCGGGCGGCGAACGGAGTGTTGTCGATTAGGGTTCAGACCTATCCTTATACGGAGTCTTGGAGTCCGGCCGATCCGTCCTTGTGGGATCCGGAGGATTTGGAGCTTTATCTGGTGTGGGAAGGGGATGAGTTGCCCGAACAGTTTGTCGCCCGCCGCGATGCGTACATGAAAGAGGAGTTTGCCAAGTTGCTGACTGCTGATGCCGGGAAACTCGAACGACTCGGGTATAAATCGGTCGATGGTGCGGAAGAGTGGGTGACTGTCGAGGTGAGCGATGGGGCTGCCCTCATTCCTTTTTGGATTGATCTGTCGGACGAGGGCTTGTATCTGCTTGACGGTGAGGAGATCGATTACAGACAGTTGGGCGCGATATCCCCGTCGAGTATCGCCACGGCTACCCAAATGACCTCCGGCGAGGCACGCAGACGCTACGGCGATCGGGGTCGTTACGGTGCGATCGTCTATACGAGTCGTCCGGAGTCGGAACGTGTGACAATCGAAGAGAAACAGAAGCCTTCCGATTTGTATCACTATATTACGGGCGATTTCGAACCGACGGGTGTGCCCGATACTTACCGGGTGCAGCGGATCGAGTTAAGCCATTCGATGCCGTTCGAATTCCGGCCATTGGTACTGTGGAATGGCAAGGTGTCGAATATCTACCTTTTTACTACTCCCGGTATCGTTCACGAGATAGAAACCGTTCGGATCGTAACCGAGCCGGACGAAGCGACGGTCGCCAGATACGGCGTATCGGCCCGGAACGGGGTGATCGAGGTCGTTTCCAAAACGGCTTCGCGTGAGGATGATTTCGAGGTGACCGTTTATGATAAATACAACAATCCGATGCGTTATCTGAAGGGTAGTTTCCGATCGGTGGATGGTAAAAATACCTATAAGGTGAGCGGATTGAAATTGCGGAACGTGCAGGGAGTACGTCCCGGAATGTTGCCGTTGGTAGCTGTGGACGGGCGTGTGGGGTCCATCACCGATCTGGAGAAGATTCCTGCCCGCAAGATCGAAACCATACAGATTTTCTCCAGTGAGGATGTATTTCACAACCCGGCATTAGTCAAGCGTTACGGGGATGCCGCCCGTGTCGGAGCGATTCTTGTGACGACTCGTGATGCTGCGAAACTGGCCGAAAAAGAGGCCCGGAAGTCCGGTGCAGGTGAATCTGTCGTCGCATCCGTACCGGAGGGACCGTCGTTCGGTACGGTTCAGACCGGTAATACTCCGGTGGACGGGCAGGTCAAGGTGCGGATTTCCGAAGTTGCTGTGCCGAACGATTCGCTCGTGGTTTCCGGTCACGATTTGAGTTCGATGCTCTTCCTGCTCGATGGCAGAAGAGTCGCAGTTGCCGAGGTAAAGGCTTTGAATGAAGCGGAGATCGAATCGATGTCGGTCTTGAAGGATGAATGGGCTGTCGAACGTTACGGCGAGGCGGCGGCGGATGGCGTGGTTTATGTGACGACGACCGAAGGTGCCCGGCAGTTCGGCCGTTTGGAGTGTAGTTTTGAGCATGGAAACTCTTTCCAGGAAGGTCCTGGTTTTTATCGGATCAAGGATACGGGAAACGGATTTGCGATCCGTCCGCTCAATGGAGCCCGACCGCTTGTGTTGATCAACGGCCGGCAGGTCGATGATGATTATTTGAAGTCGATCGATGCGGGGAAGGTTCTGTGGGTTCGGATTCTGCAACCCGGTTTTGAATTGTTGGACCGTTATGGCGAGCGGGCGTGGGACGGTGTGATCGAGTTTGGGACGAATGAATCCGGAGAACGTACGACTTTGGCTGTTTATTCGTCGGATGCATCGGGCAAACGCAATAAGATGACAGTCGTCAGGGAGCCTTCCGGCGCCTCCTCGGGGCACTCTTCCGTGTCTAAGTCTATTGCTACGTCGGCGCAGCCTTTGGAGGAAGTTACGGTGGCGACTTATACGGCTGGAGTGGATTCGGTTTCGATTGAGAATGGCTCTCTGAAGCAGGTCGGTTTAATAGTATTGGATGGCGAGGAAATTTCTGCCGATCGCCTTTCGCAACTGGATCCCTCCCGAATCGACGCGATGACGGTATTGAAAGGAGAGCAGGCGGTCGAACATTATGGCGAGAAGGGAGCGAAAGGGGTGATCGAGATCACGACGAAAAAAAATCGGAGCGGCGTGGCCGGCGAATGAATATAGAGAAGTTCCAATTCATAAGTGTTATTGTTCCGTCAGGGAAGCATCCTGCAGCCGCACTTAGTTGCGGGATGTTTTTTATAAAAATAGGAGCGTCCTATCTGGGACGCTCCTATTTTTATCTCCGGTCGTGGCGAACGGATTCTTTTCATACCATACGAAAAGAACATTCGTTCGGAGGGTGAATCCTTTAGTGAATCCTTTAGTGAATCCGTCCTTCTTTGGCCTCGATGCACTCGGTTGCGTGAGGCACTTTCATCAGCCGCTCCTTGGGGATCAGCTTGCCGGTGGTTTTGCAGATGCCGTATGTCTTGTTCTCGATGCGTACGAGTGCCATTTCGAGGTTGCGGATGAATTTCATTTGATGGGCCGCCAGGCGGCCGCTCTCCTCTTTGGAGAGCGTAGTGGCTCCCTCCTCCAGCACCTTGAACGTCGGCGAGGTATCCTCCGTATCGTTCGATGCGGTGTGGGTTATCGTGGCGCGCAGGAGTTCGTAATCCGCACGTGCTGTTTCCAGTTTTTTGAGAATGAGCTGTTTGAACTCTTCCAATTCGGCGTCACTGTATCGGGTTTTTTCTGCTTCTGCCATAGTTTCAATATTTTATTTGTAATAATGTTATACTAAATTAAACAATATTCCCGTTACTTCCAAATTTTTTGCCGGAAACGTGCAGGTTCTCCTTTTTTCGGTCAGATTTTGGTTACCGCGATACGGACCGGTTGCTCATCTACCTCCGACTCCACGACAAATTCGCCGCTGGGAGAAGGCACTCCTTCGATTTCGACAGCCAGCGTCTGCGAGGCGATGTAGTCGGCGAAAGATTTGAGCGCGGGAAGGACGAACTCTTGCTGTTCGATCTCCACGCGGATTTTGTCCGTCACCTCGAAGCCCGAATCCTTGCGGATGTTCTGGATACGGTTGATCAGCTCGCGGGCGATACCTTCGGCACGCAGGTCGTCGGTGATCGTGATATCGAGGGCTACGGTCAGCTTGCCCTCCGTAGCTACGAGCCAGCCCGGCATATCTTCCGAGGTGATTTCGAAATCGGCAGGGGTGACGGTGATTTTTTCGCCGTCCATGTCCAGCAGGGTTTCCGCCGATGCTTCGATCGCGGCTATCTGATCCTGTGAGAACCCGGCTACGAGAGCTGCGATCTGCTTCATCTGTTTGCCGTATTTGGGACCGAGGGTCTTGAAGTTGGGCTTGATGCGCTTGGTGATGAGTCCCGTCGTATTTTCGATCAGTTCTATTTCCTTGACATTCACTTCGCTCATAATGAGCCCCTTGACGGCTTCGATGCGGCGTGCGGTGTCGGCGTCGAGGACCGGAATGAGTATCTTCGTGAGTGGCTGGCGGACTTTGATGTTCACCTTGCGGCGCAGGGCCAGTACCATCGACGAAACCTGTTGGGCCATAGACATCATCTGCTCCAATTCACCGTCGATGAGCGAGGAGTCGCAGACGGGGAAGGTCGAAAGATGTACCGACTCGTCCGTGTGGCGACCGCTTACGGCGTTTAGATCGCGGAAGATACGGTCGGAGATGAACGGCGCGAACGGTGCGGAGAGCATCGAAACGGTTTCCAGACAGGTGTAGAGTGTCTGGTAAGCGGCCAGTTTGTCGCGTGTCAGCCCGCCGCCCCAGAACCGCTTGCGGTTGAGGCGCACGTACCAGTTCGACAGGTTTTCGCATACGAATTCCTGGATCATACGGGCCGCCGGCGTCGGATCGTAATTTTCGAGCGATTCGGTGACGTTCCGGACCAGCGTATTGAGCAGGGAGATGATCCAGCGGTCGATCTCCGGGCGTTCGCTCATCGGAACTTCCGGCTCCTGTCCCGTAAAACCGTCCACATTGGCGTAGAGGGCGAAGAACGAGTAGGTGTTGTAGAGCGTGCCGAAGAACTTGCGGCGCACTTCGTCCACCCCGTCCCGGTCGAACTTGAGGTTGTCCCAGGGCTGCGAGTTGGAGATCATATACCAACGCGTCGCGTCGGCGCCGTAGGTCGAAAGTATTTCGAAGGGATCCACGGCATTACCCAGACGTTTGGACATCTTGTTGCCGTTCTTGTCAAGCACCAGGCCGTTCGAAATGATGTTCTTGAAAGCTACCGAGTCGAAGAGCATCGTGGCGATGGCATGCAGCGTGAAGAACCATCCGCGCGTCTGATCGACGCCTTCGGCGATGAAATCGGCCGGATAGACGCTCTTGAAGTAGTCGCCGCCGTGCTCGAAGGGGTAGTGTAGCTGGGCATAAGGCATGGCGCCCGAGTCGAACCACACGTCGATCAGATCCGGTTCGCGCCGCATCGGTTCGCCTTTGGACGAAACCAGCACGATATTGTCCACGTAAGGACGGTGCAGGTCGATCCGGTCGGTCGAGTAGTTCTCTTTGGAGAGGTCGCCCGGCTTGAAGTTCTTGTAGGGATTCTCCTTCATCAGACTTGCCGCGACGGATTTTTCGATTTCGGCGACGAGCTCTTCGACCGAGCCGATGCACTTCATTTCCGAGTAATCCTCCGTAGCCCAGATCGGCAGCGGCGTGCCCCAGAAGCGCGAGCGCGAGAGGTTCCAGTCCACCAGACCTTCGAGCCACTTGCCGAAGCGTCCCGTTCCGGTCGATTCCGGCTTCCAGCGGATCGTCTTGTTGAGTTCGATCATCCGGTCGCGCAGCGCCGTAGTTCGGATGAACCAGGAGTCGAGCGGGTAGTAGAGCACCGGTTTGTCCGTACGCCAGCAGTGGGGGTAGGAGTGGGTGTGCTTTTCGATCTTGAAAACCTTGTTCTCGGCCTTGAGCATCACTGAGAGATCGACGTCGAGCGTCGGCGCGTCGGCGGCGAGCGAATCGTCGTAGGCGTTTTTCACGTAACGGCCCGCCCATTGGGAATAGGCCGCTGTATCGACGTTGTCGCGTATGAAGGTCGGGTCGAGCTCTTCGAGCAGGAAGAACCGTCCCTTGCGATCGACCATCGGCTGATTCTTGCCCGCCTTATCGACCATAAACAGCGGGGCGATGCCTGCGGCGCGGGCCACGCGGTCGTCGTCCGCACCGAACGTCGGGGCGATATGCACGATACCCGTACCGTCGGAGGTGGTCACGTAGTCGCCCAGGATGACGCGGAACGCATCGCCCGCAGGCTTCACCCAGGGGATGAGCTGTTCGTAGCGGATGCCTTCGAAGTCCGGACCCTTGTAGGTGACCGGAGAGATTTCGAACTTGCCCTCCATCTTGGGGGTAAAATACGACCCCAGCAGTTCTTTGGCCAGGATGACAGTCTGGGGGGCATCCGTATAGGGATTGCGGCATTTGACGCGCACGTATTCGATTTCGGGGCCTACGGCCAGCGCGGTATTCGACGGCAGTGTCCAGGGCGTGGTGGTCCAAGCCAGGAAGTAGAGATCGCCTTCGGCTCCGTCGAAGAGTTTTTCGCTCCGCTCGTCGCGGATGATTTTGAACTGCGCCGTGCAGGTGGTATCCTTCACGTCGCGGTAGCAGCCCGGCTGGTTCAGCTCGTGGGTCGAAAGTCCCGTGCCGGCGGCCGGCGAGTAGGGCTGGATCGTGTAGCCCTTGTAGAGCACCCCCTTGTCGAAGAGCTGTTTCAGAAGCCACCAGAGGGTTTCGATGTATTTGTTGTCGTAAGTGATGTAGGGGTCGTCCATATTGACCCAATAACCCATTTTGCGCGTGAGTTCTTCCCACAGGCCCGTGTACTCCATCACCGCCTCGCGGCAGGCGCGGTTGTACTCCTCTATGGAGATTGTGCGCCCGATGTCCTCCTTGGTGATGCCGAGTTTCTTTTCGACGCCTAACTCTACAGGCAGTCCGTGCGTGTCCCATCCGGCCTTGCGGTGAACGAGGTAACCTTGCTGCGTCTTGTAACGGCAGAAGATATCCTTGATCGTGCGGGCCATGACGTGATGGATGCCCGGCGTGCCGTTGGCTGAGGGAGGTCCTTCGTAAAAGACGAAGGTGGGATGACCCTCGCGGGTGGAGATGCTTTTGTGGAACGTGTCCTGTGCGTCCCACTCTTTCAGTACGTCGGCGGCCAACCCCGGCAGATCGAGGCCTTTATATTCTTTGAACTTCATATCCTGTTGTTTTCAATCGTCGTTTTCATGGGCTGGCAGAATCCGATCCGGCCCGATTCCGCCGGACAGCCCCGAATGCGGAGCTGTTACCTGTCTTTGTCGTATTCGGCAGCGCCGGAATTCGCTGTGTGCCGCCTGTTTCGTGCGGGAAGCCGGCGGCGGATTTTACCAACATGCAAAGTTATGAAAAAATGCGAATAAATAGATCTCGGATAGCAGTTTTTTGTATGCAGACAACGGGTTGTGGCGGAAGCTGTTGCAGGATTCCGAGAGCGATTTTCCGAAGCGGCGGATTTATTCGTCGGTTGCGGTGCGGATAACGCGGGCCGGATTGCCTGCAGCGACCGAATTGTCGGGAATGTCGTGCGTGACCACGCTGCCGGCGCCGATGACGCAGCGGCAGCCT
>ERZ779855.2401-NODE-2401-length-10485-cov-2.889166_pt1 | contig 10485 bp, 5 predicted proteins | sample MGYA00511370_ERZ779855 | MGnify/ENA primary metagenome ERZ779855 (study PRJEB29588, sample SAMEA1967319) | human gut metagenome | biome: human gut; feature: human-associated habitat; material: faeces | place: Denmark | collected 2008/2010 ...
CACTTGGGGACGCATGCGTAATATAGTAAGCCAAAGAGCCCATGACTGTTTCTCTAGGATAAGTAAGAAGTTCTTCTCCCTTTAAATATCTCACCATATTCTTACCAGCCACAATACCACTCTGCGCAGATTCTACATATCCTTCTACACCTGTCATCTGACCTGCAAAGAATAAATCTTCTCGATTCTTGAACTGATATGTAGGATTTAAATAAGTAGGTGAATTGAAGTAACAGTTACGATGCATGATACCATAACGAACAATAGAAGCATTTTCCAGTCCTGGAATCATATGAATAATACGATCCTGTTCACCCCATTTAAGATGTGTCTGGAATCCTACAATATTATAAAGAGAACCCACTGCATTATCCTGTCTTAACTGAACAACTGCTTCAAAACGCTGACCATCCTTTTCTAGTCCTACAGGCTTCATTGGGCCAAAAAGAAGTGTCTGCTTTCCTCTTCTTGCGATTTCTTCAAAAGGCATGCAGCCTTCAAAGAACTTTTCTTCAAAATCATGAGGCTTTACAACTTCTGCATTGATAAGTGCATCATAGAAAGCATCAAATTCTTCTTTAGTCATTGGGCAGTTGATATATTCCCCATCACCCTTATCATAACGTGATTTATAAAAGGCTTTATTAAAATCAATAGATTCTTTTGTGACAATTGGAGCCGCTGCATCATAGAAATAGAAATAATCCTGATTACCCATTAAATCCATAATCTCTTTTGCAAGTGCATCACTCGTCAAAGGTCCAGATGCAATAATAGTAGGTCCATCTGGAATACGAGTCACTTCTTCACGATGAACAGTAACAAGAGGATGATTTTCAATAAACTCTGTCACCGCACGAGAAAAGCCTTCACGATCGACTGCCAAAGAACCTCCAGCAGGAACTGCATGGTCTCTCGCCATCTTGATAATCAAACTGTCATTCATTGTCATTTCTTGTTTTAAAACACCTACTGCATTCTTTAAGCCATCTGCACGTAATGAATTAGAACATACCAATTCTGCAAAATCACTTGTTTTATGTACATCTGTCTTCTTAACCGGTCTCATTTCATAAAGATGTACAGGAATACCTTCTTTAATAAGCTGGTAAGTGGCTTCAACACCAGCAAGTCCACCACCAACGACATTTACTTCCTTGATCATATTTTCCTCCAATGAAAGAAAATGAACTGCATGGGCAGTTCATTATTCTTCTTTCTTTTTCTTTTCTTTAATAATCGTTTTACACTTTGGATAATTAGAGCAGGCTTTAAATGGACCAAAACGACCCTTCTTCCATACAACTGGACTGCCACAGTTAGGACATGTTTCACCTGTCTCTTCAAGTTTCTGAGGCTTGATATATTTACACTTAGGGTAATTAGAACATGCTTCAAAACGTCCGAAACGACCCATTTTATAGATCATAGGAGACCCACATTTAGGACATGTCTCGCCTGTTTCTTCATTGATCTTATTTTCATCAGCCTTGACATATTTACATTCTGGATAATTAGAGCAGGCAACAAATTCACCAAAGCGACCTTTTCTAATGACAAGATCTCCACCACATTCAGGACATTTTTCTCCTGTCTTTTTAGGTTCAATCTTTTCCATACCGTCATAGGCTTTTTCTAAGAGCGGTTCAAAAGCCTGTTCAAATTCAGTTAAGGCATGAACATAAGTATCCTGTCCCTTTGCAATTTCATCAAGTTCATTTTCCATCTTTGCAGTATAGTCTACGTTGATGATTGAATCAAAATATTCAAGAAGCTTCTTATTAGTCAAAAGTCCTGACTCTGTAGGCTTGAATGTCTTCTTTTCTAAAGTGACATATTCTCTTGTGACGATTGTATCGATAATAGTCGCATAAGTAGAAGGACGACCAATACCTAATTCTTCCATCGCCTTGATAAGCTTTGCTTCTGTATAACGTGCTGGCGGTGTAGTGAAATGCTGTTCTTTATTGATTTTCTTTGCATCAATCAATTCATTTTCATCCATATCTGGGAGTAATTCGTTCTTACTCTTATCATATTCACCATAAACCTTTAACCATCCATCAAACTTTAAGATAGAGCCTGATGCATTAAACTTATAATCATTGTTATCTAATACTAAAGATGTACTTGCAGACTGGCTTGGTGCCATTAATGAAGCAAGCGCACGTGCATAGATTAATGAATACAGCTTATACTGTTCCTGTGTAAGGTATTGTTTAATACTTTCTGGTGTACGCTCAATACTTGTAGGACGAATTGCTTCATGAGCATCCTGTACATTTTCAGTCTTCTTAGAAACTTTAACACTTCCTACATATTCTTTACCATATGTCTTTTCAATATAATCCATTGCAGCTGCAGTAAATTCAGGTGATAAGCGAATAGAGTCTGTTCTCATATAAGTAATTAAACCGACAGTCTCAGTTCCAATATCAATCCCTTCATACAACTTCTGAGCAATAGACATCGTACGTCTTGCTTTAAAATTTAATTTAGAAGAAGCTTCCTGCTGCAGTGTTGAGGTAATAAATGGCGCATATGAATTTCTCTTCTTTGTCGTTTTCTTAATCTTCTCTACAGTAAATGTAGGTGTCAATGCATCATAAATGGCTTGTGCTTCTTCACCATTATGGATTTCTAATTTCTTAGTTTTATACTTAGTGAGTTCTGCATTGAAGGGGATATTATCCTTTTCAAAATCAGCATCAATCTTCCAGAATTCTTCTGGGATGAATGCATCAATTTCTGCTTCTCTCTCACAGATTAATCTTAATGCAACGGACTGTACACGTCCTGCAGACTTAGATTTAATCTTCTTCTGTAGAAGTTTAGAAAGCTTAAACCCGATAATTCTATCTAAGACACGTCTTGTTTCCTGGGAATGAACAAGATCCATATCAATCTTGCGAGGATTATCAATCGCTTTTGTAACTGCATTCTTTGTGACTTCATGGAATTCGACTCTTTTTGTAGTCTCAGGATCTAATCCTAATACTTCTGCCAAATGCCATGAGATGGCTTCTCCTTCACGGTCCGGATCGGTTGCGAGATAAACATCATCTGCTTTTTTGGCACATGCTTTTAATTCTTTTACAACATCTTTCTTATCTTTACTAATAACATAATGAGGGGCAAACTCATTTTCTATATCTACACCTAAGCCGCCTTTGCCAGAGATAGCCAGGTCTCTGATGTGTCCTTTTGATGATTTTACAACAAAATCATCACTTAGGTATTTACTAATTGTTTTAGATTTAGATGGTGATTCGACAATTACTAAATGACTCATACATCTAACCTCCTTCATCACATTATAATATGGGATTTTTTTATTTTGTCAACATCTTAGTGAGAATAAGAAGCGAAACGCTTCCTATTCTTCTAAGATATCTTCTACATTCATAACTAGTTTTGCACCCTGCTGAATCAACGCATTACAGCCTTTTGAGTCATACACACGCCCTGGAACTGCAAATTGGTAGGTCCCCATTCCATCTTAAATACTGGTTTGGATTCCCATCTTAAATACTGGATTTCTGATTTTTACTTTTTCTCCCCTGCCATCCTTAATACGATATGCTAGTTTCACTTTGTAATCACCTTCCGTATTGAATATTGAAATTCCATCTCTCAATTCCTGTTACTTCCCATTTTAAATATTGAGTTTAGAATTCGTCTTTTATGTTACATCTCATTTTAAATACTGAACAATATTACATAAGTACTATATAATATGTAGAAACACCACAATCATTATTATAATTTACGGTTATAATACTTTTTTCTTCTATAATAATTATATATGTCAAAAAATATAATTTTCTTCGACAGTTTATGACAGAAAAAATACGCCCACTTTTATGGACGTACCTTTTCAACTCTTTTTCTTTCTTGTGAAGTAAGTCGGTTCACATAGACAGGTTGCTTCCTGCCTTATTCTTCTGGCCTGCATTGTTACTTCATTTCCGCTGTCTTTAAATGTAACTTTGTATCCCGATTTTACTTTCTCAATCGTGAAGTTTGGTTCAAATGAATCAAGATACCTGTCAATATCTACTTTCTCAATACGCTTTTCACAACTACACCTAGCTCCATCTAAAAACTTATCTGCAATAATGTTGGCCACCCTTCCACATTTTGAGTGATACAGCGGCACCTTTTCTCTAATCCCATGATATTCCCCAGCAAGAACGTACTCATCTCCCACTAATTCCGAAACCTTCTTTTCGAAATTCGCTTTTTCTTCAGCTCGTCTTCTACGGCTATCGCATTCAGCGCACTCTTCTTTTTTCAGTACGCTGGCCATCTTTTCAAACTCGCAGCCACATGGCTTGTGTTTCCCTTTTACAATGGTTACGCCCGTAATTTCCTTTCTATACCATGAATAGATTTCATAACTATCTGGAATCTGGTATTTTTCTCTCAATTCTTCTTCTGTTAATGATTGAGCACACCGACAACGCCACCCATGACGAATACGATGCTCTTGTACACTGTATTCCTTTCCACATGGGAGATGTGTCAGTTTAAGGGTAACCCCTCCTTTTTCTTCTATATCCCACCCTCTTATCAGATAGTCTTCTCCAATTCCGTACTTTTTTCTAAGTGCTTCTTCTGTATACCCAGCGCGGCACTTGTGCTTTATTCCTTTTTTGAAAGCAAGTGCATTGCGTTCTAAAATGCAACCACATGTTTTATGTTTGACTGTTATTCGAATGTCTCCACCTTTCGTTTTCCTCCACGATAAAACATCAAATTCATCGCTGATTTGATAATGTTCAATCAAATATTTTTTCGTATACGTTTTCTTTTTTATTACCACTCCACTCTTAGTCTTTTTCATTTTTTTGTCACACACACAACCAAGTTTATAATGATAATTAGTAGACCAAAACACCTTATCATATTCTCGGCCGCATGGAATATGTTTCAAAATAAGATGAATTCTTTTCCTTGCATCCCTGTACCCCGACATGATCTCCCAATCCGGGTCGTCGATTGAATACCTTTCGTCAATCATTTCTTGTGTGAGTTTCAGGCGCTCGCACCTGCACTGGCAACCTTTATCGAAAAAATACTTACCCTTATCTGAAATTTCTCCACATGGATTATGTTTTACCGTTACAAGTATTCTTCCAGACTCATCATGTTTTCTACCTAGAATTGTATAATCGTCTCCGATTCCCCAATCTTTTTTCAATTCTTCATCGCTTCTCTCTCTTTCGCATTTACATCGACTTCCCCCGTATAAGATTTCATTTGCGCTATAAGGAAGAACCGCCCCACATTTGTCATGCCGGATGCAATCTTTTTCATTGATGTCTTCAATATTTTTAACAAAGACGTATCCGTTTATTTTCGAAATAATATTTTGTGGAACATTCTCTTTAAGCTCACATTCAGGGCAGGAACGCCCAAGCTCAAGCATATATCGTGTAGTAAAAAATTCCAGCCCACACCGGTTACACTTTGCCAGGACAACTGGACCAAATTCCATCAGTAACGTGCATTCATCAATATGCTCATTCTCTAATCTAATTGGGTGTTCAGAACTTTCTACAGCACAAGCCCACTTTTTATAAAAATGCTCCGCTTCAGCATATGATCCTTCGTCTGAATCCAGCTTCGTCCCAAGTGAATAATATCCATTATAAAACTCTGCACGATGCAGGTTACATTTATGTTTTTTGCATACCGTCACATCCCGTCCGCAGTGCCATGTTCGGATATAAGGTTCTCTTCCAGCTGCCCGGTCTTCTCTCATGCATTCTGGGCATAATTTGGGGAAATGCGCCGACTTGCTGGGCGTATCGTAAAGCGGGACCCCACGGTTATATAGAATTGAAAGTACTTTTTTCCCAACATACAATGGCAATGTTTTATCATAATTTAAAGTCACTGTACTATGTCTAAATAAAATATCTAGTATTTCAGGAAAACGTTCCCATTCTCTGCTCACCCAAAACATTCCCGAAATATTGAAAGATTGAATCAACTCAGGGGTTCCATTCGGATCCATAAAGAAATACTGTCTAAAGCGCCTAACGCTTACGTGCATTGCTTTCCTTAATCGGAAAAACCAACCATACAGTAATTCGTCTTCATATGGTGGAAAATAAATCGGTAATTTAATCATGAATCATCACTCCTTTTCAATACTCTGTATTTTCCTTTCTCTACCTCTTCCAAATGTCCAGACTTTTTCAGATACCTGACACTCGTAAAGAAATTGCCCTGTGTTACCCCTGCCTTTAAATAGTCCTTATTTGAAAGAAAATATCCGTTTTCATCACAATGGTCCCTGATGTATATAAACACCTTTGCTTTTTCACTAATTACTGGTTTGATCCTATTCTTTCTTAAAAAGAATTCTGGTTCATCATATCTTGTCAGCTCCTGTAGCGCCCATGCACACCGCATGGTTTTCTTTTCCCCAGATGGCAGCGTTACGATTATATCCGGAGATGCATCGTCAATCTCGTATCCTGTCAGATTGCAATTCTCCTCTAACAATCCCATTACCTTTTCAAAGCCGATATTCTTTTGACAGAACGGGCATCTCTGACCTTCTGTGAAATTCCGTGCCCGCATTCTAAATTTAAAGCCACATGTTTCGTGGCGGGCTTCAAAATAATCTACTGAAGAAACAGGCCGGCTTAATAAGGTGTATTCGTCTCTTACCATACTATTGAACTGCTGAGTAAACTTATTTTCATAGGATTCACAGACTCTGCAATATCTTCTCGTCATAAAATCAGTTCTACAGATATTAAATTCCTTTTGACAGTTTTTATGCTTTATAGAAAGAGTTGTTTTCCCTTTTTCAGTTTTAAAACCTGTTACCTTAAATTCATCATCATCAAATTCCTCTTGATAGTCTTGTAATGTTGGAAGCGATTCGCACATGCAGCTGATTCTGCTCCATCTGAACTTATGGTATCCTCCTGATAATCTTCTTCCACATTTTTTATGCTTAACAAATCTGCCATCCATCTCATACTCATCCTGCGTCTTCGATCTAATGTTGATAATCTGTTGCTTTGTAAGAGTCTTCTCACATTCCGGACACACTCCGAAAGTTTCATGAACAAATGGATGTGCTACGAAACTTTTACCACACATCTGACAATTTCCCTCTGTAAGATATTTATAGCCTTCTTCTGATACTGGAAGTTGTTTCATGGCCGCTTCAAATCCCTGTTTTTTTGAAGTGCGGGATGCCTGGAAATTTATAATACTTTTATTCCCCCATTTTTCAATGCTGGTATATATAGGATTTTTGTACATTTTATAGATAAGTTCACTATAATCTTCCCCTTCTGCAGATACCTCCTCAGAAGCATCTATTGTTTCATCAGCATCTAACATCCCAAGTTTTAATCCTGGAATAACTCTAAGCTTGCATCCGTGTCTGCAGCACGTATGTACTTCATCCAGCTGATGCCAAACTCTGTAGTATGGCAATCTGCCGTTGTTCATATCATCTTTCACACAATCCGGACAATACTTAAGTCCTGTGGTGGTATGAAACCAATGTATATCTCCGCCGTACAAAAAACGATGGACTATCTTTGCCTGCGTCCCCTCCGTCAAAAAAGGGAACAACGCAAAATACAGTGTATTCTGTCTCATAACCTTTAATGGATTCACATACTTGATATTAAACATATTCGCAACCGTATCTGCAGAATGCTCCCATTTAAACGAAGGCATAAACCATCTCAGGAATTTCTCAATACTCATTCTGTTGAGATTTGCAAGTTCAATCATCCACCCAAGCACATGCTCATCTGGATATGGCGCTCTAAAAACCGGAATCATCTTTTTTACCTCCCAATAATGACAGGCAGATTTCATCATAGTTCTGTTCCACCTGTTTCTTCGTTTCAACTTTTCTTTTTGACGCAACGTCCTCTAAGCGTTCTCTGACCGTTTGCTTCATTTTGATATTACTCATGTCTTTAAAACCATCCTTATGCTTCTCGCAATACGTAAAAGCACTTTCAATCTGTTTTACAGTATATTGGTCACCGAACATCTCCTGAATTGACGTTTTGACCATGTAGAGCTTATCTGTATGGTCATATCCCCTCTCAATATCTGATTCGATCAATGCTCTAGTAATCGATTCTTCGATGACTTTCTGGTCTTTTCTGATCGAATCTTCAAATGCTTCCTGCTCCTCATGATATCCTTTAGCTGCTTCAATAGATGTTACCGTAAACAGTTCTTTCATTCTTGTCAGCTTTGCCTTCGAAATCTTTTTAATCAAGCTTTCGTTCAGCACAAACTTTTCTTTTTTTCTTTCCGAAAATACGCACTCTCTCTGTAAAGAAATGAGCAAAATTGATACCATATCAATACTTCCCAACGTTTCCGCATAGATCAGATCAAGATACTTCTTCGTAAGTTTTTTCTGAAACTGAGGAAGCATGTACTTCCACATCTTCTGGATTGCACCTTTGACCACAAGCTCATCTCTAGTGATTTCGTTCATGTCAATTGTGTCGCCAAGAAGTCTTCGTTCAACACGGAAGTTACTTGCAATGGCTTCCTTAATATCGTCATTCGAAGTGCAAAAAAGAAAGATTCCCGTTTCCTGAACAATATTGATGATGTTCTGAAAGCTTTTTTTAGACGTCTTTGAAAAAACAAAAAACTCTGCCTCCTCAATGATCCAGCAACCAATATGAAACAATTCAATATACTCACAGATTTTCTGCGTCATTTGCCCAATGTTTGATTTTATGGCTTTTAACTCACTAAAAAATAATCCCCCCGAATCCATAATATGGTCTAATCTTTTGCCGAATTCCAGGAACATAGCTGTAATGTTTGAATCTGCAAATGCAGTTGTGCGCATAACAGGAATTTGCGTGTACTCATATTCACCGAATACATGCCTGATTGCCTTAGGATATCGATCTAATGTGATATTAATAGCTGTCGATTTTCCGGTTCCTGGAACTCCAATAATCGAACATCCAAGTGTAGTCGAATTATCAAATCCAGATGCAAAGACCTTGGTATTATCCGGTCCTCGTCCATGTTCGGAAACCGCATATTTTCTATTTGTGTAACAAGTTACAATGCCCTGATAAATTGTTTCGTTAATTACACTCTGTTTAGACAGTGGAATACGGAGATTCCTAAGTCCAAATGCCTTTAATCCCGGATTAGTATCCGGATCTTCAAGCGATGCAGGAATGAAAATCCCTCTGTTATATGCATCTCTTCCCGTAAGAGGAAGTGGGAGCGCCGCAATATTGGGATTATCAGGGCAACCGCTTACCTTGATGTATTCTGCCGGGACAATATCATGTGCTTCAAAATCAGCATTCATATATTGAAGTTCTGGATCAATATATTCAATACCGAACTCTTTTAAGTAGTTCATTCTATTTCCTCCTGTCTTTATAAAAGTGCTGCAAGATCGATATCTTCCATCTCATCATCGTTTTCATCTACCGTTTCGATAAGATCATTTTCATCCAAATCGATATCGATATATTCTTCTCTTTCCGTGCGCTGGTCTTCTTCGGTGATATTTAACGTCGACAGTCTTTCCTGTTTACGTTTTTCCTGCTGCTCAGCCAATCGATTCTTGCGGATCTTTTCTGCCGTTTTAGTCTTGTTTTTTCCAAGTTGTTCCTGTTCCTTTTTAGCCTGTCCCATGAGTTCTTTTCTTCTGGCATGTGAAGCAAGATGTTCACCTAATGCATTTTCTTTATTTTTATCACTTAGTGCTTTCTTATCTTCGAACCACATATTATATTCGAACCAGGTCATATTACGAAATGACCGTACGCCCTCATCTCCAGCCATAGGAATCTGATAGATTTCGCCATTAATCTTGATCCACACACAATCCACACTTCTTGGGTCATAACGAACCTCGTATGGAATTTTATCTTGTTTATGAAAGTGGTTGTAAGTTAACATGTTAGTAAACGCACGTTCTTTCGAAATATAGCGCAACCCTTTAATCGTGATGCCTCGAAGATTAACCGATGCATGCATCCCATCTGTACAAGTCTGAAGAAGGGACCACAACAGCCTCTGTTTTTGTGCATCTGTTACCCAGATTGGATTTCCATCGAAACCAATGCCAAACTGCCAAAGTTTATACGGCAAAGCAATGATTTCCTTTCGCACCATCTCTTTGGTAGTTATCAGCGCCTCTCTTTCCTTTTGATTGAATTCAATGATAAAATCCTCGATGTCTCTTTTGATATCTTCCAACATCATGCAGGCTGTTTCGTAATGCTTGGACTGGTATTCATGATAAATAACACCATATCCGCGTCCCAGATTCTGCAATTTCTTCTGGTAAACCAGAAAACTGTTTTCTACGAGCCCTTTCATTGATCCCATTGCTGGAGGAGCAATTGTTTCATCAATCTCTGTTTCATTTGTCATACGACGTATTCCTTTTGAAACCCATTCAGATCCCTGATCAACTCTGATAGAGTCTGGAATAAA
>ERZ779855.2408-NODE-2408-length-10463-cov-15.523924_pt1 | contig 10463 bp, 6 predicted proteins | sample MGYA00511370_ERZ779855 | MGnify/ENA primary metagenome ERZ779855 (study PRJEB29588, sample SAMEA1967319) | human gut metagenome | biome: human gut; feature: human-associated habitat; material: faeces | place: Denmark | collected 2008/2010 ...
CACCTTCGAAGTTGAAAACGCCGTTGTCATCCCAGCCGTGCTCATCATCACCGATAAGCTTTCTGTTTGGATCTGCAGAAAGAGTTGTCTTTCCTGTACCTGATAAACCGAAGAATACTGCTGTATCTCCTGTTTCAGGATCCATATTTGCTGAACAGTGCATTGGAAGAATATTTTCTTCAACAGGCATTACGTAGTTCATAACACAGAAAACTGTCTTCTTAATCTCACCTGAGTATGCTGAACCTGCAATAATTGCAAACTTTGCTTCGTAATCAATGATGATGGCTGCTTCTGAGTTAATTCCGTACTTCTCAGGGTCACATTTGTATCCCGGTGCAACAAGAATAGTGAAATCAGCCTCGCCGAAATTCTCAAGTTCTTCATCTGTAGGACGGATAAGAAGATTTCTGATAAATAAGTTCTGTGCCGGAAGTTCATTAATTACTCTGAACTTTCTTGTAACCTTCTTGTCTGCTCCTGCGAATCCGTCAAAGATGAATACTTCCTTATTATTGAGGTATTCTATCATATCGTTTTTGATAGAGTTAAATACATCTCTTGAGATAGGTCTGTTGACACTTCCCCATGAAATGTTGTCATGAACAGCTTCTGAGTCAACGATGAACTTATCTTTAGGTGAACGGCCTGTATAAACGCCTGTCATAACGTTTACTGCGCCAAGCTCACTCTCCTGACCCTTTTCATAGCCTTCGAGTGTTGGCTTTGTTTCTTCCTCGAACAGCTGCTCGTAAGAAGGGTTGTAAACAACTTCTGTAGTTCCGGTGATACCGTACTTGCTCAAATCGATCTTTGACATGTTGCAATAACTCCTTTTCAAAAAAATATCGTTAATAGGCGCTATAATGAAACAGCACACACCGGCACATTCATTTTCTTTCCTTATTATTAAGCATAAGCTATACAGAAATTCATCTGACAATTGAAAACACACTGCCAGCGTTTCATGCTGTGCTCCTATTACAGCAATATAATTATACCACATATTTTTCTGAATTGCAAGGGTAAACGCAGATTTTGTGAGCTGATTTTTTACATTTCGCTTAAATCTATAACGATTTTTTATGAATAAATGTAATTTCATGGTATAAAATAGATAATAAAAGATATTGACTATTATCAATAGTTAGTCTAAGCTTGCGCAGACGATTTTGCAGTATCAATATAAAATAATTGCATTTTTATGCTTCTTTGCAAAAAAACGCCCCAAATTATGCAGGCAAATTCCGCTTTCCTGCAAACAGAAAAAAGGCAGTCCACAAGGAACTGCCCTTCTCCGAAATATCAACAATAGGGGAGATCTTATTTACTTTTTCTTCTTAGCCATGACCACAGCTGCACCGCTCAGAAGTGCAAGAGCGAATGCTCCTCCAGCAACTCCGGTCGATGGGTTTGTGTTTGAAGCGTTTGAAGCTGCCTTTGAGCTGCTGTCTGACTTGCTGTCAGTTGCCTTGCTGTCAGAAGATGAGCTGTCGGAAGATGAGCTGTCGGAAGCAGAACTGCTCGTATCTGACGAAGCATCAGAACTGCTTACGCTGTCAGGCTGTGAAGAAGCAGGTGTTTTCTTTACAAGGTTTGCCACAGCGTCATTTATAGCCTTTACCATAGCGTCCACGTCAGCCTGCTCTGTGATGTTCTTTGTTCTGTCGATAGCGGCAAGAGCCTTTTCAACTTCTGAGAAGTCCTCATAATCGTCCTTGTTGAGAGCCTTTGCTGCTTCCTCTGCCTTGTCAAGCTCTGTGTAGTCTGCTGACTTGTAAACAAGTGCCTCAACAGCATCGTTTATGTCTTTCGCCATTTTGTCAACATCTGACTGCTGTGTAAGGTTTTTAGTTCTGTCGATAGCTTCAAGTGCCTTTTCTACGGCTGTAAAGTCCACATAGTTGTCCTTATTAAGAGCCTTTGCAGCTTCTTCTGCTTTGTCTACTTTTGTGTAGTCAGCGTCAGCTATCTCAAAAACACCTGAGCTGTCCTTATGTGCCATAAACGGATCCTCGCACTCATCAACATGGAAGGTTCCGCCTGTTATCTCGCACTTTTCACAATCATAGAGGAAAATACCTTTTTTGCCTTTAAGCGTTATATCGCCTGCTGAAATAATGCCATTCTTAACATTACCAGAACCCAGATATACGTCAGCGAGGCCACCCTCAAGATCAAGCTTGCCGCCCTCTATTCTAAGACCTGTCTTTGGCTCAGGAGCACCTATGCCAACAACAAACAGACCTATTCTTCCGGCCTTAACATTGACCTCTCCACCGTATATCTCGATAGAACCGTTAGCATACAGACCATCGTTCCAACCATCTTGAGGGTCTGCCATAGTTGTATCAATATTCACAGCCGCTTCCATTACTTTTATGGTATACAAAGTAATGGCTGCACCGCCCTGAATATCAACTGTACCTGACTCAAAGGTGATATTTGGCTGATCCATTGAAGGAAGATTGCCTGTTTCAACAAGGCTAAGCTTACTTTCTTTAGCTTCGCCTTTTAAAGTCAAACCAGTATCTTTTGAGCCTCTATCCGTCCTGCTAATAATAGTTGCTGATGATTCAAGCTTGTTTTCACCCTTGAAAAGTATCGTTGTAGACTTTAAGCCGTCAACTTTTATACTCGACTTATTTCCTGTAGAAAAATCTACATTGTCAAGAGTAAGCGTCAGAGTATCAGCGTCCCAGCTCCAGCCCTCGTCTTCATTTTTCTGATCGTTCTGAAATCCTGCCACTGTAAGGTCAAGAGTTGTAGTTCTCTGCTGATTTGCCGCAAAAACATTTATTGCAGGCAAAGATGCCATACATATGACTGTTGCGAGCATCGTGCTAAAAATTCTTGTCTTTTTCATATTTATCCTCCCGAAATATAAGACTTCATATCATATTTGCATTGCGATATAAAACCGCCCTGCTTATAATTATGATAGCAGAGCGGTAATAATTTTTCAACTGTTTTGACACAAACGGTCAAAAATCAGCACAAGCGGTATTCATTTAAACAAATAATGTATGAAAGTCCCACTTACTTCCTTTATATATCTATTTAATGGATATATTACTTTTTCTTCTTAGCCATGACCACAGCCGCACCGCTCAGAAGTGCAAGAGCGAATGCTCCGCCAGCAACACCGGTCGATGGGTTTGTGTTTGAAGCGTTTGAAGCTGCCTTTGAACTGCTGTCTGCCTTGCTGTCAGAATATGAGCTGTCGGAAGCGGAATTGCTCGTATCTGACGAAGCATCAGAACTACTTACGCTGTCAGGCTGTGAAGAAGCAGGTGCCTTCTTTACAAGGTTTGCCACAGCGTCATTTATGGCCTTTACCATAGCGTCCACATCAGCCTGCTCTGTGATGTTCTTTGTTCTGTCAATAGCGGCAAGAGCCTTTTCGACTTCTGAGAAGTCCTCATAATCGTCTTTGTTGAGAGCCTTTGCGGCTTTCTCCGCCTTGTCAAGCTCTGTATAGTCTGCTGACTTGTATGCAAGTTCAAAAGCCTGTGTATGTGTTGCGATATCTGCTGAAATAGTTATTTCCTTGCTGAGAGGCTCGCAATCGTCAGCAGTTACCTCTACTGTGTAAGTGCCTGCTGTAAGCATTGCAGTATTGTTTGTTATCTCTTTTCCGTCTACCTTTATTACAACATTTTTCAGGTCAGCAGGTGTTACTTCAAAATCAACTGCATATTCCTTAGTTGGCAGGACAGGTGTTTTTCCCTCAACATACTGATACTTTGCACCGCCAGCTGTCAACTCGTCATAAAATTCTTTTGTTGTCATATAGTCATATGCTTTAGCCTTGCCTGCTTCTTTATTTGAACCGCAAGCTTCAACATTTTCTGTTTCTGTGAAATAGTTGTTTTTAAAGTCAGTTGTAGACGAGGAATCCTTCCCCACTATTCCGCCGAAACGTGTATATGGCTTTTTGGCTGAGTACTGTGAAAGGTCAATTTCTCCTGCAAAATAGCAATCACTTACAGAACCGCCGGCTACTGAACCAACGATACCGCCTACATCTGTGGTTCCGTTGCCAACCGGCGTGAGTTTTCCTGTAACATAGCTGTTTATAACCTTGGAATCGCCATACAAACGTCCTACGATACCGCCGGCGTCTGGTGCAGCATATACCATATCGCCTGTGCTTGAACAATAGCGGACTTCCGTTCCAATCTGCGCATATCCAACTATACCGCCGACATAAACACTTCCGTTGTCGCCTGAGATAGTTATGTCTGCTGTGTTCTCACAATATTCAAAAGTTGTGCCGTATGCCTGACCTACCATGCCTATGAAGCCATAAACATATTTGCCGTTATTGTTGAACGATACGTTTGACACACAATCAGAAATAGTACAATCACCTGCAAATCCTGCAATAGTGCCATAAACAGTATATTCGTTATCAGTATTTGTCACATCCAGATTTCCCTCTATAGTCAGACCTGATACCTCTGCTTCCTCGATATCGCCAAAGAAACCGACCAACAAATCTTTACCATAAATAGACGTAAAATCAATGTTTGAAATAGTATGACCGTTTCCGTAGAATTTGCCGCTGAAACAATGTTCAATATAGCCGTTTTCATCGAAAACGTTTCCGATAGGCGTCCATACAACACCTGTCAAGTCAAGGTCATTTTCAAGAACAACAACTGCGTCTTTATTCTTGTCATAATCTCCGTTGTTTACCGCTTTTGAAAACGCCAACAGGTCGTCAACAGTTTTTATTACCGTCTTATTATCGTCTGCAAATGCCGTTGTCGGCACAAACAAAAGACAGCCCGTCACCAAAAGACTTAAAATTTTCTTTTTCATTCTAATTCCTCCATAATATTTTTTGTTGCTGATATTTCTTTTTTTACTCAGAACATAATTTTACTCGATTATTTTAACATGGCCTACACACTTTGTCAATAGATTTGGCACAAACGGTCAAAAATCTGCACAAGCGGTAACAAAATAAATGAATAATGCTTGAATTTTGCTTTGATGTGTGTTATTATATATTAAGAAATTATGTATAAGAAAGGATTTTTACAGTATGAGAGTGGCATTGGTAGACGATAATAAAAACGACCTTGCACTTCTTCATGAATATATTTCCGAACAAACCGCTCATAGCTGTCAGATAGATACGTTTTCAAGCGGAGAAAGCTTTTTGTCATGTTGGCAGATGGGAGCTTATGATCTGGTGGTGCTTGATATATTCATGGGGAAAATGACAGGGATAGAGGTCGCAGAAAAGCTTCGTGAAACAGACAAAAACGTGCATATCGCATTCGGCACCTCAAGCAACGAGTTTGCAAGCGAAAGCTACGACCTCAACGCCTGCTACTATCTTTGCAAGCCCTTTCAGGCTGACAAAGTAAAAGCCATGCTTGACCGTATCGGTTCTGATGAAATTGATCGTATGCGTTCCGTTAAGCTTCCCGACGGTCAGAACGTGATACTCAGAAATGTTATCTACATAGACTGTGCGTCACATATCGTGACTATCCATTGCACAGACGGTGAAAGCATAGTTTCAAGAAATTCTTTCGCTGAGATCGAGAGCATTTTTTGCAGTCATTCGTACTTTTACACCTCCACCAAAGGCGTCATCGTGAATTTCTATGAGATAGCCCAGCAAAAAAGCGACCTTTTCATAATGAGCGACGGCACACATATCCCCATAAGTCGCCGAAAATCCAGAGAAACACTAGACGCCTTCGCTCAGTTTCGCTTCAGTGATCTGCGAAAAGGCGGTGAGCAGTAATGCCTCCTTTATACCGCCTTGTGGAAGTGGGCATATATTCCCTTCTGAATTTTCTGCCACTTATGGTGCTTGCCCTTTATCCCTTCCGGCATAGGCTTCGCTTTTCCAAAACAGCTACCGTGGGACTTGTTGTGGCTCTTTCACTGGTGCAGATCTTTTTAGGCTGGCAGGCGGCATTTTTCAGCACAAATGCAGGTCTGCTAAGTGCAGTCAGCACCCTGATCTATGCGGCTTTTTACTTTTTCGCTGTGAAGGTCAAGGTCGGCAAAACAGGCTTCACACTGCTTCTGCTTTCAAATAACGCAAGCTTTATCGTCATTACCTCAAAATGTCTGGAGGGTATTCTGTTCCCGTCACTTGCCTATGAGTCATACCGCTGGTCGTTTTCCCTTTGTATGCTTATGACAGAAGCCGTGGTATGGGGACCGCTTTTTATCTACATGAAAAAGGTCTACACACCTGCGGTGGAAAGAGAGCCGTCAGGTCTGGAGTGGCGCTATCTTTGGCTTATCCCATTTACGTTCTATATAATATGGTACTATACTCTCTACGGCAACTCTACGAAAAGCAGCTTAGAGCTTGCTCTGGAGCCAAAGAACACCATAGCTCTGTTCTTTATAAACGCAGGAGCGTTTCTGGTGTATTACATCGTGGCACGGCTGGTCATCGAACAGCAGAAAAATCTGCGGCTTCAGGAAAATAACCACCTGCTTGAAATGCAGAACCTGCAATATGACTATTTGCAGGATAAGATAAAAGAAACAAGACGCTATAAGCATGATGTCAGACATCATATCGCTCTTATGCAGGAGCTTCTGAAAAAGGGTGAATACGATAAGCTTTCGGAATATCTCAATTCTTTCAGGGATTCTATGCCCGATATATCAGAACGCATTTACTGCAAAAACACATCTGTAAGCGCACTTCTTGCATATTTTGCTCAAATAGCGGAAAGCAGCGGCATTGAATACAAGGTGAGCGCTGACATACCAGATGATATAAAAATAGACATAACCGACCTCTCTGTGCTTTTCGGAAATCTTATCGAAAACGCCATTCACGGCTGCGTGTCTGACAGTGCAAAGAATAAAAAAATAATAATCAGAGCAAAGGCTGACAGCTATTCCCTATGCCTGGCGGTGGACAACACCTTCACCGGAACTATCCTCACCGACCCAGAAGGCGGTTTCCTTTCCTCAAAACGCAAAGGCAAAGGGATCGGCACAGAGTCTGTCAAGAACATTGCCGCCAAATACAATGGCGTAGCTAAATTTGAATACGGTGACGGAATGTTTTACGCTTCCGTAATGCTGAACATATGAAAAAGGCGGAAAGCTCGCAAAGAGCCTCCGCTTTTTCTATTATATATAGTATATCCGTTTTGCTGTTCTTAATTGTCGCTTATATCACACACTGCCACGCTTGTAACAGGGTCAATGTCAGAGATGTCAACGCCGTATTGATATGGGTTGAGTTCAAAAGTCTCGCTGTCCGTCTGAGCCTGCATTCTTTTATATGTTTCATCAAGCTGTTCGTCAGTGAGGTCAAAGCCGAACCACCATGTTCTGCCGTTTATTGTCGCTGATACGATTCGGTTTCTGTCTGTATTTGAAAGATACATAAGTGGCTTTTCACCCAGAGCGTTGCAAAGCTCGTTGTATGTCATGCCCACATAGATATTCTTTGTGATGTATGCACCATTGTAAAGCTCCACCCTTGTGACAGGCAGGCTTTCGTCAACATAGCCCTTGCCTGTTTCGGTATTCAAAGCCGCCCTGCCGAAGTGATACTGCGGAAAAGCCGAGCACTGATACATAGAATCATAGCCGTTTTGAACGAATGTTGGATAAACAAACTCATAGTTGTTGTCTGCCATTTTGAGCATATCCCCCACTGTATTTGAAAACAGCTCCTCGCCTGGGTTGTCTGCACTTGGGAGGACAGCGCTTGTATTTTCGCCTTGCGTATCTGTAACAGGAGTATCGGTTTGCACAGGTGCAGGTGCAGTTGTCACGGCGGTGTCTGTTACCTTTTCAGGCTCGCTTGACGGCTCAGATATGCTGTCTGTTTCAGCTTTTGACGAACTGATTTCAGGTATCTTCTCTGATGAAACGTCTGCCATACTGCTGTCAGAAAGGTCAAGGCTATCGTCATTTAAGCTGTCTGAAACACTGCTGTCATCGTGAACGCCGAAGCCGTTGTTGTTCACTCCACGGAGAGCCAATGGTATGCTCACTGCCACCACCACAGCCGCCGCAGTTCCCACTATCTTTATAGCAGCGGAAGAGGTTTTCAACGCTGTAACAGGTGAAGCCGCTGTCATTGCATACTTTTTCGACAGAGCCGCTCTCATCATTGCGCTCATAGGCACAGCCGCAAATGCGCCGCCCTCAAAGATACGCTCTATCTCTTTCTTTATCTTTGCCCTCGCCTTAAAAAGCTTCTGCTTGGCGGCATTCTCGCTTATCTCCAAAATCTCGGACACTTTTTTCAGCGGCATGCCGTCATAATAATAAAGTATCACCGCCGACCTCTGCTCAGGCTTCAGCCCCTCTATGACCTTTTTCAGACAGCGTTTAAGCTCCTTGCTGTCGGCATAATCCTCAGGGAGCATAACAGTATCGTCAACATGGATATCCTCGCTGAGGTTTTCGTCATCAAGGCTTATGTTATCCTCTCTGCCCTTTTGTCTGAAATACATTCTGCACTTGTTGAAAGCGATAGAGTGAAGCCACGTTTCATAATGCTCAGGCTCTTTCAGCGACCCTATCCCCTCCATTGAAGCCAAAAAGCTGTCCTCGGTGATATCCTCTGCGGTATGCTTATCCCCAACGTTTTTCAGCACGAAGAAATAAAGCTTCTCGTGGAACTCTTTGTACAGCTTCTCAAAAGCTGTCTTTTCGCCATTCTGAGCCTTTTCTACAACGGCTCTCAATTCATTCTTGTTCATTCACATATCCCTCCAAGACAAGTATGCGTATCAACCTTTTCATCTGCGCCTCTGCCTCCTCGTCTGTCTGACGAGTTTCCTCGTTCATGGACCTTAGGACAAAGGCGATGACATCTCCAAGCTTTGCATTTTTCATTTTTATCTCCGTTTCATGCTCTCTCGTTTTTGCCCTTTCATATACTTAGTTGCAGTTATCCTGATATGGTTATCATAACATCACACTTTTGTATATCTGCACAAAAACGCACCCCACAGCCTATGAAAAATACACAACCTTATGACGCATACTGTCTTAATACTCATTATACTATATTTATGTATATTAAGCAACTATTTTTCAAAACTTGCCACAACAAATAATTCACATATCATTTATAAAATGTTTCTTGTATCTTTTGTGCAAAATGCTATAATCTAATTGAAAATACGGAGAGAATTCCGTATAAAGTTAATAAATCAAACAAATCGGAGGTAATTCATTATGATGGGAAGACTCAGAGCAATGCGTGAGCCGCTCAAATATGTTCAGGGCAGAGATGCTACACTTAAGTTTCATGAAGAAATGGGCTATATGGGCAAAAGGTGGCTGTTTGTATGTTCAAACAGTGGCTACAAAGCCTGTCATGACAAGATAGAGAAAAGCTTTGGCGAGCTTGACGATTACAGACGCTATGAAGTATTTGGTGGTATATCAAGCAAGGGCGAGATAGCCAAAATGGAAGAGATAGTAAAGGCTGACAACATCGACACAGTAGTTGCAGTTGGCGGCGGAAGCGCAGTTGATACTGCAAAAGCTACAGCATACTACACAGGCAAGCACATTGTTATCGTGCCTACAGTTGCTGCAACAGATGCGCCATGTACAGGTCTGTCAGTAATATACAATGATGACCACAGCTTTGACAAATATCTTTTCTATCCTACCAATCCAGACGCAGTAATGGTAGACACAACAGTTATCGCAAACGCACCTGTAAAGTTCCTTATTGCAGGCATGGGCGATGCACTTGGTACATATTTTGAGGGCAGAGCTTCCATAAGAACAGAGTCTGCAAGCCTTGAAGGCACAGGCATCACAAGAGCAGGACAGGCACTTGCAAGACTTTGCTATGACACGCTGAAAACATACGGCAAGCAGGCAGTTGAGGCTTGCAAGGTACACGCAGTTACACCTGCCCTTGAAGCTATCTGCGAGGCTAACGTATATCTTTCAGGTGTTGGAGCAGATAACGTAAACTGTGCGGCTGCACACTCGTTCTACAATGGCGTAACATCATTGGGAATCAAGCACGCAGACCACGGCTGTTGTGTAGCCCTTGGTACACTGGTTCAGCTTGTACTTGAGGGTGCGCCAAAGGAAGAGTTTGAAGAGGTACAGAACTTCTGCCTTGAAGTGGGACTTCCTGTCACACTCGAGGAGATCGGTGTAACTACACCTGAGCAGGTAGAAGCTATCGCAAAGAACGCTTGTATCCCAGGCGAAACTATCCACAATCTTGCAGGCGACGTACAGCCTATCGAACTTTATGACGCTATCATGCAGGCAGACGCAATGGGCAAGATAGCGCTGGGAAAATAAAGAATAGTGTATATTTAAAATGATATTGCCACCCACGACTGATTTGGCTGTGGGTGGTTTTTTGTGCGAAAAAACAGAGAAACCCGATCAATGGGTTTCTCTGCATCTTTTAGCTGTATTAAATCACAATATCTTAGTAAAGTATATCTTCCTGCGAAGCTCAGTTA
>ERZ779855.2409-NODE-2409-length-10447-cov-258.033680_pt1 | contig 10447 bp, 10 predicted proteins | sample MGYA00511370_ERZ779855 | MGnify/ENA primary metagenome ERZ779855 (study PRJEB29588, sample SAMEA1967319) | human gut metagenome | biome: human gut; feature: human-associated habitat; material: faeces | place: Denmark | collected 2008/2010 ...
CAGGAGAACCTGGAGGAATTCTTGAGCGGTATGTCGGCTTTTGTGGAGGAACGCCGTGAAGAGGGTAGGTTTGATGAACTCTTCCTGCAGGATTATCTGCAGGATGTGGCGCTGCTTACCGATGCTGACAGTGAGGGAGAGAAGGATGAACCGAGAGTTTCGCTCATGACGATTCATGCGGCAAAGGGTCTGGAGTTTGCTACTGTTTTCGTAGTAGGTTTGGAGGAGAATATCTTCCCGAGTCCGCTTGCTGCAATTTCTGTCAGTGAACTGGAAGAGGAGCGTCGTCTGCTCTATGTAGCGATTACCCGTGCTGAGAAACATTGTATCCTAACGAACGCCAAGAACCGCTGGCGATATGGCAAGATGGAGTTTGATAATCCGAGTCGGTTTATCGATGAGATTGACGGCAAGTTGATTGATAGCCAGGATGAGGCTGGTGGAAGCTTGTTTGGCTCTATGTCTGACCAGCCGGAGTGGGCGAGAGCGCAACGTCCTCGCAGACCATGGGAGGATGCTGAGCAGCCTAGATACAGTAGCAGGTATCAGAATTCCAAACCGGTAGCATCGCAGTTTGTAGCAGATCCTAAGCCTTCTCTCTTTGATGATGAACCAGAGACTTCACGTACTTCCGGACGCTCATCTCTCTCTGAAGGAAATTTCAAGTCTGTTAGAGCGCTGAATGCAGCTAAACGTTACATGGAGACGCATTCTTCTCATCCTGCTTCTCGCGGTACTGGATCTTCTGCAGCATCAGTTTCTTCTTCTGCATCATCATCTGCTGGCAGTTCTTCTTGCGGTTTGCAAGAGGGAATGAAGATAGAACATCAGCGTTTTGGACGGGGAACAGTATTGAAGATTGAAGGTACTGGTGAGAATACGAAGGCTACGGTTGAGTTCGTTCATTCTGGCACCAAACAGCTTCTGCTGAAATATGCCAAGTTTACGGTAGTAGATTAAGTTCAGTAGTCTGATTTTGCGTTTTTAATAATATATTAGGGCTCTTTAGTATGCTAAAGTACTAAAGAGTCTTAATTTTTTATGTAATTATTTGTTCTTCTTGTAACTTTTGTTTATATTTGTAGCATATTTACGAACGATATGCAAAAAAGAGTTTAATATTTAACTTATAAACAGAACGATTATGAAGAAATTAATGATGATGGCAGTAATTCTGCTTGCTGGTGTAGGAAGTGTAATGGCACAGAGCGATTACAAGCGCGGTATCTTTAACCATGTAGGTCTTAACGTGGGTGCAAGTACCGAGGGTATTAGTGTTGGTGTGGCTGCTCCTGTTACTAACTTCCTTGAGGTAGAAGCAGGGTGAACATCATGCCATCTTTCAAACTGTCTGGTGATTTGGATGTAGATGTCAATACCAGTTCTTTGCCTCAAGTACCTGATTTTCAGTACCCAACCAGTGCAACCATTCATGCAGAAGGGGCATTCGACCGTACCACCTTTAATGTAAAGGCTAATCTGTATCCATTCGGTGGTGGCAGCAAGTTCTTTATCGCAGCTGGTTTGTCTATTGGTGGTGAGAAGATTGCTGAGGTTACCGGTTCTTGCGATGAACTTCGTGATTTCTCTAATAATTATTTGAAAAATAATCAAACTTTGGAGCAACAGTTCCGTAAGGCTATATCAGCCAACTTGGGTGGTTACAACTTGGAGCTCGATGAGAATTATAACCTTCAGGGCGATATCCGTTGCAAGAATGTTCGTCCATACCTTGGTTTAGGTTTCGGTCGTCTGGTTCCTAAGAACCGTATCGGTTGCCGCTTTGAGTTGGGTTGCCAGTTCATGGGTAAGCTCAAGGTTTACCAGAATGGTAACGAGATAGATATCAATAAGGCATTGGAAGATGCTGGCGAGGATGATCTCTCTAAGTTCGTAAAAGACTTGAAGGTTTATCCTGTTTTGAAGTTCTCTCTTACAGGTAGAATCTTATAATATAGATAAAGAGTTATAAAAATAGATTGGGCAAGACCATCTCTGGTCTTGCCCTTTTTGTTTCTATATACTATAAATTGAAAAAGCGTCCCCGCAGTAGCCTCACGGTCACTACGGGGACTTATAATTACTAACATCTAACTTTAGCATTTTTGTTTAAACTTAAAAACAAATTCTTTATGAGAGTAATTTCTCCATTATCTATAAACATAAACCAAGTATCTCATATATTGCAAGTAACTTGTATCCTGCAAATATCTTGTGTCCTTAAATGCAAGTTCTTAGAAAAGTTAAACCCATAGACCAGTATCTCTACTAATATCTTGATTATTTTTATTTTATTGCTTTTTGTCTGTTTAATATTTAATACTTTTAAGTTCACAATGCAAAGATATAAAAAAAATGGGTAAACTCCAAATTAATTTTGCTTTATTTTGTATTAAGTGGCTTTTATTGTACTTATGCGGCAGTTTTTAAGGATTAACCGGCAAAGTTAAGAGGGTGTATCATAAACATTCAAATGCTTTATGATACACCCTCTTTCTCAGGATTCTGAATATTTTCGTGTTTATAACGCTTCGTCTTCAGGACGTGGCATCTGTGTCTGGGGCTTCTGTTTCTTGCCTGACTTCATGAATAGTTTCTTCTTCTTGAGCCATGCAGCCTTGCGTATTTCGTATTCTTCGCGATGACGCTCCAAAAAATTATCTGCCATGTTTCGTTTCCTTTTTTACTTTGCGTTATGAATGCTTATTCTTCTTTAAACTTACTGTAAATCACCTTGATTCGGATCGGACCAGATGCCACCTTCTTACCAGTCTTCTTGTCTGTGGTATAATCCTTGTTTGGATCATCCGTGCCCACGATGAGTCGGGTAGAAGCGAGTGACATATCGTGATTAATCTTGGAGATGACGGTAGTATAGCCCTGTGTGGTTGTGATGACGTTTACAGGAACCAGTACTACTTTATTCCAGTTTTCCCCCTTGCCCTTGTTCTTATACATGGCAGAAACCAGGTTGGCGATATTCTGGAATGTATAGGCATTCTTGTAGGTGCCGGTACTGCTGTAGCTTGCCGTATAAGAAGTACGGCTATCTGCCAACTTGCTCTTTTCGAAGAACGACTGCAAACTGTCTTTCTGAACCATCAGGATGGTGCTTGGTGTAGCAAAGTTGTATGGGTTGTCTTCGTTTTCATTGTTGAGTCGTGGGAAAGAGATGGTAGCTGTGTTGAGCGTATCCTTCTCATGTCCCTTCATGATATCTTCGATAGGGAGGGTAACCTCGGTGAAGATACCTGCCGGTGACTTGAGATAAGTACATTTCTCCTGATCCTTACTTGCCAACTGCTCCAAGTTCTTGGTATCATTCTCAATCTTGTTGAGCTGCAATACCTCTTCTGTACCATCGAAACGGTTGTATCCAATGCTTACAGCTGTACTGTCTTTAACGCCGTCCTTAGCCTTGATGGTCTTTTTGCGGGTCCAGTAGAAGATAAGCTCTGTATTCCAGATCTTAGCCATGTTACCCGTACCGCCTACGTTCTTGATATAGAAGCCAGGGCAGACGTTGTGCAGGAACTTGTAGTTGGTCTTGAAGTACTCAGGATGTTCTGCGTATGTTTGCATGATGTAAGAACCATAGTTCTTGTATGTCTTACCATCTTTCTTGTACTTCTTATTCAAGTAAATCTTGAAGTTCTTGACATCTGATGTATTGCTCAAGTTGTAATTACTGCTCCAATGCTGGTTGTTTTCGCTTACCCAGCCTTCCTTGAAGGCATCATAATTAGAGTAATACTCCTTATCTTCTGCCATCGGCTTTGTCATCTCATAGGCTGTCACCTTCATTGGGGCGATGGTATCACCGTAGCTAGCATTGTATGAAACCAGGAGGTAGCATGAGTCTGCTTCGATAGAACCTTTGTTTGCCTGCTTGATGTAATCGAGTGTATCTACAGAGAAAGTAGGCAATACGCTCAACTGGGTCATGTAGTCGCCCTTTACATAGTTGCCGGTTTCCGGGTCTTTCATCTTTCCGATGAGCCCCGTGTTGTTGCGGCTCAATACGGCACCTGCTACTATAGACTTTGTGGTAACATTGAACGCTGAGTTAGAAATGTTAATGTTGTCTATCTTATTAGTGATGCTACCACCGATTCCCTCGGTGGTATCATCACATGCAGCGAAAGTAAGCGCTGCTATTACTAATACTGTTAAGAGTCTTAAAATTTTCATTATCCTTGTATGTATGTGTCTCTGTTGTCGGAATTTTATTCTGCGTCAGGACAAACCTTGTTGATGAAGTCTGCGTATGGCTCCTGGATATCTTCTCCCGGATAAGCCAGTACAGGCTTGTTTTTCTCCTTCGCATAATCAAAGAGAATCTGGTTAGCTTCTTCTTCACCTTCTACCACACCGTCGCTATAGTCGATGGCGAGTTTGCCGAGCTCAATGAAGTTAAAGTCGTCCTGATAGCCGTCGAGCAGTTCAGACTTGGCATCGCGGAAGGCAACGCAACGTTTGAAGTTGGTACCCAGTTCACCCTTGAGTTCGTTGGTATAGAGAGCGGTAATCACCTTTGATTCTGCAAATGAAGGCTCTTCGCTGTAGGCTGTCTTTACGTAGAATGGCACTACTGCGCTAGCCCAACCCTGGCAGACGATTACATCAGGCTGCCAGCGGAGCTTCTTTACGGTTTCCAATACGCCACGTGCAAAGAAGATAGCTCTTTCTCCGTTGTCGGCATATTCCTTTCCGTTTTCATCGGTGCCCATCTGGCGGCTCTTGAAATAGTCGTCATTATCGATGAAATAAATCTGCTGTCGTGTTGTTGGTATAGATGCAACCTTGATGATCAGCGGATGGTCTGTATCATCTATGATAAGGTTCATACCAGACAGGCGAATGACCTCGTGCAATTGTCCGCGACGCTCGTTGATGGTGCCCCACTTAGGCATGAAGGTGCGGATCTCAAAACCTGCTTCCTGCATCTTCTGAGGCAGTTCGCGTCCCATGATTGACATGTGAGACTCGGCTACGTATGGGTCGATCTCCTGATTGATAAATAATACTTTTTTTGCCATAAAATTTAAATTTTATTCTTACGAATTACGTGCAAAGGTACAAAAAAAACTTCAAATAGGGGCATTTTTTCTCCGAAATTCATTATTTTCGGCAATAATTCGCATATTTTTAGGTTTTTTCTTTCTCATTTGAGAAAAAAGTTGTTATTTTGCACCCGAAAACAGATTATGACGATGAAAGTATTCAATAAGATTGTTGACCTCCAGAACGAACTCTTCATGTGTCGTAAGGAGGGAAAGGAAATCGGCCTTGTGCCAACTATGGGTGCGCTGCATGAGGGTCACGCCTCTCTTGTTAAGCGCAGTGTAAAGGAAAATGGCGTGACTGTAGTTTCTGTGTTCCTGAATCCTACACAGTTTAATGATCAGGGTGACTTGGATCGCTATCCTCGTACCCTCGATGCTGACTGCAAGCTCTTGGAGGCTTGTGGTGCTGACTATGTGTTTGCACCATCGGTGAAGGAGATGTATCCTACACCAGATACACGCCACTTTGAGTTTCCGCCTGTTTCTACCGTGATGGAGGGTGCCAAGCGCCCGGGTCATTTCAATGGTGTATGTCAGGTAGTGAGCCGTCTTTTCTATATCGTTCGACCAACCCGTGCTTATTTCGGTGAGAAGGATTGGCAGCAGATTGCTGTCATCAAGCAGCTCGTGAAGTACATCAACAGCGATGTGCAGATTGTGGAGTGTCCTATTGTCCGTGATGAGGACGGTTTGGCTAAGAGCAGCCGTAATACTTTGCTGGCTCCTGATGAGCGTGCCATTGCGCCAAACATCTATAAGGCCCTGAAGGAGAGTGTGGAGTATGCCAAGACTCATACCGTACAGGAAACTCACGATAAGGTGGTTGCCGACATCAATGCTGTAGAGGGTCTGGAGGTAGAGTATTTCCAGATTGTGGATGGCGACAGCCTGCAGGATGTTTCTTCATGGGAGGATAGTGCATACGTGGTAGGTTGCATCACCGTTTATTGCGGTAAGACTCCTATCCGTCTCATCGACCATATCAAGTATAAGGGATAATTCCTCGATAGATTTCTTTATTAAGTTTAATCCGTAACAGATCAAGTAATAACAGAACAATGCAGATAGAAGTATTGAAGAGTAAGCTCCATTGTGTGACCGTAACTGAGGCTAACCTGAATTATATGGGTAGCATCACCATCGATGAGGACTTGATGGACGCTGCTAATCTGATAGCAGGCGAGAAGGTTCAGATTGTAGACAACAACAATGGTGAGCGCTTGGAGACCTATATTATCAAGGGTGAGCGTGGCAGCGGTTGTATCTGCCTGAACGGTGCTGCAGCCCGCAAGGTGCAGGTGGGCGATACCGTCATCATCATCGCTTATGCCCTGATGGACTTTGAGGAGGCTAAGACCTTCAAGCCAACCGTGGTTTTCCCAAAAGAGGGAAATAAGGTTTAAATATCGTATGATGATATAGAATTGTATAAAGAATGATAATCTCGTATGATAATCATAAAGAATATGCGTTCCTGTGGATAGATGAATCCGTAGGAACGCATATTTGTTTTGTGACGATAAACTTGCGTTTCGGTGTGGCGAAATAGCGGTAAGCCACATAGATGGTGATGCCCTGTTCACGGATGGATAATGTATGTGTACCCTATATATAATGGTGTAATTACTATTTTATGAAGGTATAATTACGATGGGTTAAGGATAGATCTCGATATGGCTGCTGCCGGAGTTTCCATTCTTGATAATCCTTATCTGGGTGGTGATGCGCTCGCTCATCGTGTCGGTATGACTGATGACGCCCACCTTCTTGCCTTGCGAACTTTGTAGCATGGCGAGGGAGTCGATGACGGTGGCTAGGGTATCGGGGTCGAGGGTTCCGAAGCCTTCATCGATGAACAGGTTCTCGAAGGAGATGTTGCGGGAAGACAACGCCGACAAGCCCAGGGCGAGGCCGAGACTCACGATAAAGGTTTCGCCACCTGATAGGGAGGTGGTGTCTCGGATATCGTCGGCACGGTCGTGATCGATGACTCGGATGCCCAAGGAATGCTTTACCTGCTGCAGTTCGTAACGGCTGTTGAACTTTCTGATTTCCTGGTTGGCGTGCGCTATCAGGAAACTGAGCGTATAGCATTGGGCTATCTTGCGCAGCGTCTTGCCGTCTGCTCCGATGGCATCCGTGATGGCTGTCCAGTCGTCCTTTTCCTGTGTTACGAGTTGCAGAGCCTCAGCCTTGTCACCCAACTGCTTCACGGCTTCCTGATGGTTCTGCATCCTGGCGTTGGCAGCAATCAGTTCGTTGCGCTGGCTTCTCTCCTGATACTCCTGCTGAATGGCTAAGAGAGCATCACGGGTTTGGGCAGGCTGATGTTCCAAGTGCTGCTGATGCGCCTTTTCTGCGCTCTGGTAAAGGGCAGTTGTTGAAGCCACGGCTTTCTCCTTTTCGTCCTTTTCCCGACGGATGGCATTCCAGTCTTCGGCAGAGTGAAGCATCTCTCGGATGGTATTTCGGTCGATAAGGCTTGGTTCGATACTTCTTTCCTCGATGCCTTTCTCTTCGGAGTCATTTCCTTCGATGCTCTTTTCTTCAAGCTGCTTGTTATATTCCTCAATCCAAAGGTCGAGTTCCTTTTCCTTCGCCAGCAGATTCTCTTTCATCGTCTTGTTCTGAGACAGCATGGTTTGATGCGAACCTTTACTGTTGGCGAGTTCAGCCTTCAGTTTGTTGATATTCTCGTTCTGGTTATCTGCAGCTTTCGTTGCCTCATCCTTTGCTGCAGACAGTCTTTGTTCAGCCGCATCAGGTTCTTCGCCATTCAGAATCTGCTTATATTTCTCTTGCCATTCCTCCATTTCCTTCTTGGCGCTATTCCATGTCTGAAGGGTTTTCCCGTAAGCCTCCTCCTTACTCTTCTGCTGCGAAATGAGGTTGATGGTAAGTGCTTTTTGCTCAGCCAGTTTCGTAGTGCAGGTTGAAATATTTTCCTGGACTTCATTCAGTATTGTTGAAGCCTTGCTTTCATACGCAGCTTCATCCTTTACAGCCTTATCCTTGAGTTGGGTCAGCCGTTCTATCTCTTTCTGAATCTTGTTAAACAGGCTCAGTTTGCTGCTCGCATCTTTCGCCTTGTTTTCATAGATAGGCAAGAGCGATTTCAGTTCTGCCTCTGCCTTCGGAATCTTTGGATACTGGGCGATGAGCGCCTTCCAATCCTCTTCGTAAGTTGCTATTTCTCCCGAGAGCTTTTCCTGTTGTTTCTGGAGCGTCTGTACTTCGCCGTCGTTCTGTTTTCTTTCGCCGGAAAGATTCTTCTCCTGTTTCTGCTGCAGTTTCAGCAGATCCTCCTTGGCTTTCAGAAGTTGCGAGAGTTCTGTGGTGGCTTCCTCAAACTGTCTGTTGTCGGTATGATAAGGATGGGTCGTGCTGCCACAGAGCGGACAAGGCTTGCCTTCGGTCAGGTTGGCACGATGAATCTCCCATTTCTCACTCACCATGAGGGTATAGGCATTTCTCAGCGTCAGGGTCTCTTGGGTCAGAGCCTCGATGGTCAGCTTGGTCAGGGCTTCATCTATCTCCGCATTTCTCTTGCCCAAGACCAGGATCCGCTCCTCATTCTTCTGCTTTTCTGTTGTGGCAGTATCGAGATGAGCCACAACCTTGATGGCTTGCTGGACATCCTGCAGTTTCCTGTCGGCTACAGTCTTGCTGTTCTGCAGTTCCTCTATGTTCTGTCCGGCAGTCTTGTTTCTTTCCGTCTCCCAAGCCTGTTCTGCGGCTTGCGTCGCTTCGTGCAGAACCTGTTTCTGCTTGGCAACCTCTTCCTTTGTCGTTTTGAGAGCAAGGTTCGCTTTCTCCGTTTCTGCTTCCCATTTTTGGATGTTTCGGGCGTTTTCCTCCACGTCTTTCAGGGCAGTTAGATTCTCTTTCTGAGCCGACTCCAATGCCTCTTTCTTTTCTTTCAGATTCGGCATCGCCGCTTCCATTTTGGTTTTCAGCGCCCTTGCTTCAGCGATGACCGGCAGCGCCTTTTCTAGCTGTTCCTGTGCCTTGCTTACTGCTTCCTTCAGACTGGTGAGAGTTTTCTCGCTTTCGCTGATGGCAGACTCTTGACTTTTGATGTTTCCTTCCGCTTTCAGAATGTTTTCTTCCTGCTCGTGGATGCTTTGCGTCTGTCGCTCTACTTCCTGCAGCTGGTTGACGGCAGGCTGTACTTCATCGTGCAACTGCAGACGGAGAATCTGGGCTTGCATCGCTTTAATGGCATCTGCTGCTTGCTCCATATCAGTCTGGCAGATAGTGATTTGCTTGATTTGCTTATCGTTTTCCTCAAACCATTGCAGATCTTTCGAGATGGCTTGCAACTGGCTGTCGAGTTCCTTCTCAGCCTTTTCCAGGCGGGCGATTTCCTCCTGCAGTTGGGCGAGTTCTTCATCGTTCAGCAGGTTCTGTTTTACGGCTTCCACCGATGCTGCCATCTGGTTGTAGGCATCCGTTGCCTGGTCTTTCGCCTTCTTGATTTCAGTAGCGATGTTCGTATAAGTTTCCTCGCATCCGATGAGTTTTTCCAGGAGTTCGTACCGCTCGTTTTCCTTTGCCGTCAGGAAGTTGGCAAACGAGCCTTGGGCGATGAGTACGGTACGGAGAAACTGGTCGTAGTCGAGTCCGATGATGTTCGGCAGCTCGTTCCAGTCGGCAGTTTCCTCCGTTATCTCTTCGCCGTTTCTCGTGATTTTATAAAGCGCAGTCTTGGCGTTCTCGTAACGCACTCTCTGGAATCTGACGTGCCATTCTGCGCGGTAGATGCTGCCGTTGTTGGCAAGGAAGGTGAGCTTGCTGTAGCCTTCCTTCTTGCCACGGGTCAGGATGTTTCGGCTGTCGGTAGGAGCCAGACGGTTACTTTCGCTCGCATCAGCAGCTCCGAAAATCTCGATGCTCTGGTTCTTGTCGCCTTTCTTTCGAGGGTAGCGGGGAGCGCGGTTGTAGAGAGCCAGACAGATGGCGTCGAGTAGGGTAGACTTGCCACTTCCCGTCGGACCTACGATGCTGAAGATGGTACTCTCGCCTAAGGCACCTTCTTCAAAGTTGATGACCTCGCCACCCTGTTTGTCAAGCGAAGCGAGGTTGAGTATTTCGAGTTGTAGGAATTTCATAATGATGATGTCGTTAATAAATCGGATAACATTTTCTCCTGTCTTTCGTTCATCGGAGCGTTGTGCCTGATGGCGAAGGCTTCTTTCAGCGTATCGAGCGGCGGACGGTTGATGATGTCTTCTATGCTGGTGATGTGCTGGGAACCCTGGATGGTGGAGAGGTCCAGTTGTGGGATGATGCGCTGGATCTTGCAGAGCACGGCATCCTTTTCGTTGACGAGTTTCTCCAGTTCCTTGATGTCATCGCTGGTCAGTTTCTCCTGTTTCACC
>ERZ779855.2411-NODE-2411-length-10433-cov-16.967624_pt1 | contig 10433 bp, 12 predicted proteins | sample MGYA00511370_ERZ779855 | MGnify/ENA primary metagenome ERZ779855 (study PRJEB29588, sample SAMEA1967319) | human gut metagenome | biome: human gut; feature: human-associated habitat; material: faeces | place: Denmark | collected 2008/2010 ...
TACATTATAATAATTATAATACGCAGTAATAAATTCAGTAATACTTCCCTCAGATAAATATTTAGGATTAAATATATAATTAGTATCTGATATATTTATATCATTAGTAATAAAAGCTTTAGTATAAGCTTTACTTGCACAAACAAAACCTAATTGATATTGGTCAAAATTATTAAAATTATTAAAATTTAAATTTATAGCAAAAGTAGTATTAGATATTTCAGAATTATTACTAAATCCATCATAGCATCCTGTACCAAATCCGTCCATAGGAACTGCACTATGACCATCTACATCATCTATATTATATAAATCTATTTCAGCATTATTTCTTCCAGTCCTATATTGATAAAAACAATATCTAAATATTTGTTGTCTATAAATGTCATCAACAAATATAGGATAACCAAAATTATACCATTGTGTATAATCAGTTTTATTTATTTTAAATCTAATATATAAATATGTCCAACCTTTATAACAAGAACCTTTAACATAATAATGACTTTCAATAGAAGGCAATTTAACTTCTGGAATAATTGAAGAAATTGTACTTTCAAATTGTTTACTATCTATATTAATATCATTAAATTTTCCTAAATTAAATATACGTAAAGGTTCATCAGTATTAATATTATATAGAGATACAGCTATTATTAAATCATTATTTACATTATAAGTAAAAGTACCTTTAATTTTACTTATATTATTTAATAAACCTCCATTATATATAATTTTACATTTATTTTCTTTTTCATTATAACGAGCAATAGTGCTTGTTGCTCGTCCACTTGCAAATATTATAATTTCATCATTACATGGTATTATTCCTATTATACTATATTTACTTCCTCCAAATTTATTATTAAGAGTATTATATATAATTTTATTTAGTTTTAAATCTTCTTCATTACTAATTAAAGTTAAATCATTAGTAACCTTTACATTAGTAGCATTAACTAAAGATAATGGATCACAATCTTTAGGATGTTTATTTAAACTTAATTTAGGAGTAATATTCATTAGTTTTTAGGTATAAAAGTAAAATTATAAAAATATGATCTCCAAGCATTAGTATTAGAAATATCTAATTGTTTATCTAATACAATAGAAGTTTTAACTTTAGGTTTTAATGTAATCCAATTTACATAAGGATTTATAGCAGGATTATTACCTTGAAGAGTAAGAACAGGATGTTTATAACCTCTTAATAACATTTTATACATACAATAAGAAGCTATAGCTTCTATAAGATTACCATTATCTGGAATAACAGGTAAATCACATTTAAAATAATCACTATAATAAGTTTCTAATTCAATATTTTCTATAATAATATTATCAGTATCAAATGATAATTCTATTTTATTATCTTCAATAATAATATAATTTTTATTAGTATTAATTAAATTAGAATTAATATCTTTAACTATATGTCTATCTTCAAATTTAGGTGAATTAGTATATTCAGCTAATTCATTAGGAGCATATTTAGCTGAATTATTAATATTAATACTAACTGTATCAGAAATAGCTTTTTGATTTTCCCCCGTAAAGGAAGAGCAACAACGATTATTCTTACTATCTAATTTATTTATTTTACAACCATTACTATCATAAACAGCAAATCCTTGCTCTGAAATAGGGCAAGGAGATATAGCTATTCTTTCATTAACAGAAAGAGTTCTTTGTTTTTTAATAGTATTAAATACTTTTAATTGAGCCATAGCATCAATAGTCCACGCTGCAACACGAGGTATCCAATCACTATTATCAGGATTGAAATCGTTTTCTATTTTTGCTATTATGCGCTCCAAGTTCGTATTCATATTGACTTTCATTTCTTATAAATTTAACATAATCTTCTGGAAAACGATAAAGAAGAACATTTATTTTCTTATTTAAAGATAAAGGTAAATAATAAACATTATCACGAGTATCACACATACTTGCTAATTCTTGTTCACTATAATGTTTAATATCTTTTTTAGCATACATAGTACATTCAAAATCAATTTCTTTATTAACAATAATTTTACTATTTATAAAAGTAATTTTATGAATACTTGTTAAATTTTTAAATATTCTATAATCTACTCCATCATATTTTATTCCGCGAGCGCTATACCAAGCAGCTTCTAATTCATTATAAACTTTAACACCTTCTTTAATTAACTTTTCCTTATTTCTTTTAGTAGCCATCCAATCTACAACTGTTTTAGGATTGACATTTTTAAATATACTAACAATTAAATCCCCTGTACCATGAGCATAATTATAGGCATATCCTTGTAAAACACATTTATGAACAGTATAATAATAATCTCTTAAATAACTTAAATATTGTCTATAATTAATATTTTTTTGTTTAGTATATAATTCAAAAGCTATTCTACTATTATAACATTTTTTAAGTACTACGCAATATTTAATTATTTGTAATAAAACAATTCGTTCCTCTCCACTTTCGTATTTTTCTAATAACTTTTTAGCAATATTATATAAATCTTCAGATTTGTTATAAACTTTATTTACCCATTCAGATTCATATTTATCTAAATCAATATTAAAAGTATTTTTAATATATTCTTTCTTTTCTGTTAAATACGCATAAGTATTATCTCTAACAGTACGAGAAGTTTCTAAACTTCTTGCAGCTTCTTTAGCATTTATTTTAGATTTTCCAATAAATGTATAAAAATGTTCTTGATTACTAATATCTGGTTTCATATTATATTAACCGTTTAATTTATTAGGAACAGAAATTGTATTATCTTCTCTTGGTATTTCTAAATGAAGTCTTTGAAGAACCATATCTTTAATAGGCCCTATAAGATCTTCGGGTAATAAAAATTCATTATCATCTATAAAAGGATCATTAATATCAATTTTTCCATCAACAGTTTCAGTTTCTATAATATGAGGATATTCAAATATACTTTCAATTACTATTTTATTAATACCTGAAAATTCAGTATTAGGATTTATATAAATATAAATATATTCATTAATATAATCATAAGCAATAGTATTACACATACCTGGAAGATATTTATTAAATCTAACGCTTGCTTCTTTAGTAAAAGGAATTTCATAAGCATTAATACTTCCTAATGTTCTAATAGAATGAAAAGGTAAATTAATAGGTAATCTTGTAGGACGAGGTACTTTTTGAGAAGTTCTTTTTATTAAAGGAAGTTTAAGGTCTTTAGCTTCTTCAATATCTCCATCAGGAATATCTATTAAAGTAGCAACAAATTTTTGTTGTAAAACTTTATCAGAAATAGAATGATTATTATAACTTTTTCTAATAAGTTCATTTCTATAATGTATAATTTCTTGTCTAATAGAACGACGAAGAGGAACATTATTTGGAGCTTGCGCTATATGAGCAATCTCTGAAACAAGTTGATTAATAGAAGACATAATATAAATATTATTATTAGTAATTCGATTAAATATATAAAAATTATTTGCAATTACTTGCATTTTAATAATATTTTTTTAACGGAAATAATAAAAGCGCCGATACTAATATATCGACGCTTACCAATAATAATAATCATATAATTTTAAATAGCTCTAAAATAATTCCAAACTTTTTCTATACCTGCATCTTCATCTTCAAACCAATTAACAATAGCACTTTCTATAATTTTATCTTTAATATTCTCTATATTATCTTCTCCAAACCATTCTTTATATAATTCTATATTATCGTGATATTGAGCATTAAGAGCAACATAAACATCCCAAAAAGTAATATTACTATTTATAGATTTAATTTTTTTATCATATATTTTTCTAACATCAATAGGAGTAAACATTGGAGAAGTAATTTTATTACCTTTATTATCAATATGATACATATTATCTACTTGATAAGTTGCATACACTTCATCAAAATGTTTTCCTCTTAGTTCTTCATGAATATCTTTCATTATACACCAAAACATTTCATTATCTTTATCATTTTTATTTTCTACAATATCTTTAAATCTGCAAATAATATTCCAAGCAGTTTCATTATCTAATCTAATATGATCTTTATAATGATCTATTATATGTTCAAAATTTTTCATATTTATTGTTGTATTTTAGATAACATTTCTTTAAATTCATTTATATCGTCTTTATCTAAAGCGATTGCTTTATTAATAAAAGGAATTTTAATTTCAACAGTTCCAGCTCCAATTTTAATTCCTCTCTCTTCCTTTACGGGCGAGATTATTAAATTATCTATCATATCATTAAGTATTCCATCTGCGTCTATCATACCATTTTCATCAGCTATAATAGATAACGCTTGATTTACTTTTCCTATATTATTATTTATAATTCTTGAAAATATAGGTCTAATGAATACATTTATTAATTGATTGTCCTTAGATAAATTAGTAAGTTTAATATCTAAAAATTCTACTAATTTATTAATTAATTCATCTTTATTAACCATAACTTATTTATTATTTATATTTTCACAAAATTCTTTATATGTTAAATTAGGATTTGCTTGTGCAGCAATTTGGAATTTTTTAAATGTTTCAAGTTCCCTATTAGATTCTGCAATTATTTTATCTTTATTAGTTTTAATTAAATTTAGTTGTTGAGTAAGTAATTTATTTCCTATTTCAGAATTTTCTATAACATCTTTTACAGAATTAACTAAAGCCTCTTGAACAAGAATTTTAAGTTGAGTATCAATAGATATATAATTTTTATCACTAAAAAGAATATTTCTTTGATCATTATTAAGACTTTTAATTTCATTATCTATTTTATTCCATAAAGACTCTGATTGAGTAGTTTGTTTTATAGTAGAATTATATTTATCTTTCATTAACTGTAATTGTCTAACTCTTTCATCTATTTCTCTATTATAATCAATTTCAGAACGAAAAGGATTTTCTAAAATAGGATCGTATTTAAAATTAAAACTATAAGGAGCATTCATAATTATATGATTTATATTATTAATAAAATAGAGGGAAATACCTCAAGTTAAAGCTCAAAGTATTTCCCCCGTAAAGGAAGATATGCGAGCTATCTACTATGCAGCAGGAGTAGAAGTCGAATTATCTACACGACAAGGATTATAAGAAGGATAACCTGTAACAGTAGGAGTATTAGGTAATACAAGTTCACCGGTAATCATACGACAAGTACGACGGAACAGATTGAAATCAGCATGCTCTGCAACACGACGAATATCAGACTGAATAAGTGCATCTTGATAAGGACGAGTGGCAATTAATACAGCGACTTGTTTCTCCAATTCGCCAACACGAGCATTAGTAATATCAAAACTGTCACGAGTGCTCTTATACAAACCAAAATCGGCATCTACTTGACTTTTATAAATGCCAAACATTTCAGCATTTATTTGATTGCGATCATTAAAACGAGCAGTTTGACCATTAAAAGCTAATTGCCACATACCATTAACAAGTTCACACTTATCTTCTTTTTCTACAACAGATTCTGCACCTAACGCAGCAGCTCCAGCAGCACCAAAACGATTGCCAAATAAACCGCCACCGAGACCACCACTAAGCAACCACAGAGCAGTACCTGCAATACCAAGTCCAAGACCTGTACCAGCAACACCTTTAGACGCATAGTCTTTGTGAGAACCAACTTCAACAAGTTCCTCACCATTTTCACGATTAATAAGTTTCATTGTTGTAATAATTTAATAATTAATAGATAATTTATAATTGTGAATATCCACATCACAAATATTGCAAACACTATTAAATGTATCACAACGATAATAAAAAATCCCTTAACTTGCTGTAAGTTAAGGGATACTATTAGTAAACGGTTACTAATAAGAATTTATATTTATTTTTTATGTATTCTTTGAAGTTTAACACCATCAAAATCTTTAAGACTCCAACTTAATTCATTAAATCCAACTTCTTTCTTTCCTTTAGGAATTATTCCAGCTCTAACATAATTATCAAAAGTTGCTGGACTACAATGCAAAATATGTTCACAAGCATAAGCCTTACTAATACGTTTAACTCCTATTACTTTTAACTTTAATATATTTAAACCAAGCATAATGTTTTCTTATATCAATATAATTTAAATTATCATCATTATTATGTGCTTCTTCTTCAAAAGATACATCACGATAAGCATCATTTTGTTTTTTATGAAATAGCCTAATAATTAAATATTCAAATCCATACCATAAATAAAAGAATATAAATAGCATTTCTATCATTTGTTTAGTATGAATTTTTTCATGATTAATAGTTTTATTACTTAAATCATTACCTTTATAAAAAACTATTCCACAAATATTAATTGCTTTATAATTTCCAAATGGAAACCATTTATTCTTTACTAATATCATTTTGTTTATAGCCAAGATTAAGTTTCATAATAACAGGACGTAAAATCCAACTCCAAATTAAAGGAGCGGCAATAGAGCTATTTATTAATTTAATAATATTTTCATAATCATTAAAATAATAAACACAAAACATTATTATAATTGATATTATAGTAATTATTCGTTTAGCTAATATAGAAACAGGTTTAGGTCCATTAAGACTATCAAAAATTTTTATTAATCCATACGTAATAATATTGACCATTAAAATATAAACATAGTCAAAATTATCTATAATACTATTAATTATATTTTCTTCCATAACTATTTATCTTCTAAAGCATCTAATCTGGACTCAATAGAAGAAATTTCAGAATTAATAGAAGAAATGCTACTATCTTGTTTAGAATTTTTAGATTTTATAGATGCAATTTCAGAATTAATAGTATTTATATTATCTTTATTAGTTTCAAAATAATTTATAAATACTCTCTTAATCCATTTTGGAACATCTAATTGAAAAATAGCTTTAATTAAATCTTTCATAATTGTAATTTTTATAAGTTAAACATAATTATTTTAATTTGCTCCACCGCCACTATTTGAATATAATAAAGAATAAAAAGTTTTATATGCTATCATATTGTATACATTATTTTCTACATTTCCATAATATATTATTCCATTAAAAGCACAAGTTATAGAATAATTAGCAGTAGTCAAATCACCATTTTGCAATGTTTTAGAAACATTTAATATAGTTAAAGTTTGTTTTATAGAAGAATTATCTTTAACTATTATATTTAGTCTATTTGTATTTTCAACAATATTAATAGTTTGTAATAAACTTGTAGTAAATATATCAGCAGGAACAATATTTTTCATAGCTTTAGAAATAATAACTTCTTTATTTATTACAGTTTTGCTAACAGAATTAGTAGTAAATGATTTGCTTGCAATAATATATATTAATTCACTAAGATCTCCATCTTCTTCATAATTTATAAAATGAATTTTAATTCCATCAACAGTAGAAGTTTTAAAATATATAACATTATTAAATATTATTGCAGGAGTGTTAATAATTTGATTATGTAATTCATCAGTAATATTTCCAGGTTTTCCTGTAATATCAACAAATAAATCAGATGTAGATGAAGAACTTCTAGTATAATTATTTATAGATACAGCATCAAATTTTTTAGTAGATTTATTATATTTAAGTTGTTTATATTGATCAGCACTATAATTACTTATAAAATATATAGCATCTTCTGTTTCTTCTCCTCTACTAAATTCAATAATTTTATTATCTGTTGGTTCATATATAATTTTTCCACTTATTGATATTTTATTTGCTGTGGAATCATCAACTGCATTAGTTATATTATCTTCTTTAACTATAATAGATGTAGGATATATAGAATTTATTAAAGCACTATACCAATCCTTAAAATTTATTTTATTTCCTCCTAATACTTTATAACTTTTATAATTAAATATTTCTTGTAAAGACATAATAAAATCTGTAATTATTTCTCCAGTATCTAAACTAATAATATTAGTAATTACACTATATTTTCTAAAAGATGTTAAAGACATTTCTGTATTAGAATATATGCTACATACTCCATAATGTATTATATTATTAATATTATATACAGAAGAAAATGATTTATTATTTTTATTTTTTAAATCATATTTTTGTATTTGAGCAAGTCTTGCTTCATTAGTATTAGTAGTAAAATATAAAACATTAAGATTTTCTTGTATATTTTGTTTTTCATTATCAGTTAAAGACAGATTAGCTTTATATAAACAAGTTTTACTAATATTATAAGTATTCATAATTTGTACAGTACCAGTAGATTTATTTAAATTATAATAATTTAAAATACCATTACTATCATAGCCAATAAATTTTACAGAATTTGTAGCAGATAAATCTACTTGTGTATAAATAATATTATTATAACTTATATGAGCAGTAGTTACATTAGGGATAATTTTATTAATTTCTAATTTATTATTATTGTTGTCATTATTAATAAATAAAGTAGCATTATTATTTATTAAAGTAATATTATCATCAGTAATATTATAAGTTTGAATACATCCTTTATTTTCTATATCGATATTTACATTAATATTTGTACTTACTGTTGTAATATCTCTTGTTAATATTTTGCAATAATAAGATTTGTTATTAGTATCTACTATTTTTAATAATATATTAGCACTATTATCATTATTTAATAATTTAGCTTTTAAAGTAGAAATTCCATTAGTAGCGGTACTTAAATCATAATTATTAGTTAATCCACTTAAAGTAATAATGGATAATTTATTTTCAATAACATTTAATCTATCATTAAAATTCTTATCTAAATCTACAAAACTATTACCACTCCATCTATAACTATGATTATTACTTTCATTTATATAAATTTTTCCATCTTCAGGATCAATAATACTCCAATCTGTTTCAGAAGTATTTGCATTAGTATTTATTATTTTATTATATAAAGGATCAGAAGTAGGACTATTTACAATAAAACTTTTATTAGTATAATTACTTTGCCCAATATTATTTATTAATTCAGTTTTAGTAACAAAAGAAGTAATATCTATTACATCATCTACATAAGATGGAAGCTGTTCAGCAGGTACTTTTCCATTTACTAAATCTGCTTTTTTTTCTAATGTATCATCAATAATTCCAAGCCATTTTATAATCATTATAAATAAAGCTTTAATATGCTTATGTATATTAACAAATGTTAATGTTTTTAACATTCTATCTTCATTAATCATAATTTTATAATTTTATTATATTTATTGTTTAGTTTGAATAGTAAACATTACAGGAGTGCCATCTTCTTGTACTTTATATATATATAATTCTTTATGATTATATATTATTTGTCCATCCCCAAAATTAGGATTTGTATTTTCTGGTAAATATTCATTAATATCCTTAATAGCGCCTTCAATAAAAGTTTTATTTAATTTTATTATTCCATTCTTTAATTTACCGCCATTAAATACTAAAGTACAATCTTCTGGAATATTTATAGTTTTACCATTTAAATCAAAATCATATTTAATAATATATTTAGTACTTTGTTTATCAAAATCTTTTTGAGTAATAATATTTTTATAACTTGTATATATTTCATTTACTACTTCTTCAATATTATATTCATTAGTAAAATAATATTTTTTATGATCAGAACTACATCTATAAATATTATTTAATAACGGATAAAATTTATTATCTATTTTATTATAATTATTATAATCTATACTATCTCCATATTCGTCAATAGAAGATTTCCAATTTACATAATATACAGTTTTTTGTACATTATCTATTGTTTTATAAGATCTTGCACAAAATCTATGATTATATACATCATATACAATAATATCTCCTAATTTTACAGTAAGTATATCATTATCTATATATAGAACAGAATTATCTTGACATCCATTAGTATTAATAAAACTATCGAAAACATAATGTCCATTAGCTTCCGCCATGTTTTCCTTTACGGGGGAAAATCTACGACGTATAATTTTAATTCCTTCACTAATAAAATTAACTGTATCTACATCTCTATCTTTAAATTGCAATACAGAAGTATTATAATTAAAAGTGGATTTTTGAATAGTTAAATCTTCTTCATCAGGATAATTAATAATAGCTCCTTTTTTATTATTAAATAATTGTTTAAGAGAGTCACTTAACATATTAATAGTTATAGAAGAATCAGGAATATGAACTTTAATTCCTTTTTCGAATATATCACTATCATATAAAAGAGTATCCCAATGTTTATTTAATAACCAAGCTGTATTACTACTTGCTACATTATCATTTCTATTAAATCTTTCAGTAATTAATTTATTATTAATATTATCATAATATGTTATTGTTAATCCGCAATGTCTTAATTCTTTAGGAACTTTATTTCTTGTAGTAGTATTATTATTTTCAAATTCAATATAAATATGATTATAAATTTTTAATATTTTATCTAAAGAATTTTTACTATTTTCATCAATAACATTTTGAATATAAGTTAAA
>ERZ779855.2414-NODE-2414-length-10428-cov-3.317652_pt1 | contig 10428 bp, 10 predicted proteins | sample MGYA00511370_ERZ779855 | MGnify/ENA primary metagenome ERZ779855 (study PRJEB29588, sample SAMEA1967319) | human gut metagenome | biome: human gut; feature: human-associated habitat; material: faeces | place: Denmark | collected 2008/2010 ...
CATAATTACCTCCTAGTCAATAAATCCAGTGATTGTAAAATACAGCGTAGCGCCGGCAGCGATTTTGCTGCCAAGGGAAAACACGTGTACAAGGTTTTCTCCGCTGTAGTTCTCTGCTTCAACATACACCCCAACGCCTGACGATGACCGTCCAACACCGGAGCAGCCGACAATGCTGGAAAAGTCAAAGGACGTTGAAGCGATGTTCTGCGGTGCCGGATAAGACATGGCGATGTCTTTCGCCAAGACAACACTTCTGGTTATCGTGATCTGTTTTCCATAGATGCGGTACTTGACACTGCCAGATTTTGCGTAATAGCTATCTATGGTCATGGCTATCCAGCCGCTGTCGGTGAGCGTAGCAGCCGCTTTTGCATACGGCATCGATTCGAAATCATATATCGTTCCCGACTTGCCTTGGAATGTAAAATACCATTTTGGCTTTGTGCCATTGCCGCCAGCTATTTTTACTTTTGGAGTGTCATACGCACACATGATAACACTATGAGTGTCAGCACCACCAAAACATATACTGGCTGCATAGTTGCCAAACAACCAATCTGGGGCGTTAGCACTTGTACGGATAGATTTTAGTAAATGTCCGGTATAGGTGGCGTTAAGTAAAGCCCAGCCAGAATCTTCTGTTGTGCTAGGAATTGTAATGCCTAAAGCTTTATTAAGCAATCCATGACTATGATCTTTACTCGCTGCATAGTTCGTGTAGTTAACGCTATCCAGCAATACCCGTTCACCCTGCCACTTGCTTCCACCAGTTTACTTGTTCCAAGCTAAATTTCCTTCAGAAGTTAGTAACGACCTCAAATAAAAGCCGTAATTCACACCGTCACCATAACCATTTCTATGACGTACAGATATGATATTGTGCCATACACTATTTTGGTCGAGCCAAGAGCCAATTAGCGACTTTCGCTTTGGCAGTCCGGTTTCAATCGATAATTTTCTACTAACTGTCCCACCAGCAACAGCTGTTGGTAACTCTGATGTTGAGGAACGATGTGTTCCAACAACAATATCTTTTTGATTTGTCGCCATATCGATGTCGCCAGCCATCGTCCCACCAGCCAATGGCAGATACTTAGACAAGCCCATCCCATCCAACTTCTTCTTGTCCGCCGCACTCATCAACCCGGCAGCACTAGCCGACGCATTGCCATAGGTCGTGTCTTTTGCGCTGATTGTATTACCGCTGATCGTGATGTTTGTGCCGGCAGTCAGTTTGTCTTGCTTCACCGTTATATCCGGAATATCTTCGATCAATGCCACTGTACCAGACTTATCCGGAAGAAAAAAATGGAATCGATTTGAATTGAAACTGTTTGAATTTGGAAATATTACATATTCAGATCCATTCTGCCCATTTAGCATTAGACTGCCTTCAACGCCGTTTCCACCTATGCTCAGCATAAACATCTTTGAGACAGACGTTTCACGAGTGTCCACTATGAATTTGGCATAGTCACCAAAACTGCCACTAGTGCCAGTAGACATAAAAGCTATGGGCATGTGCCCCGTATAATCTGCGAAATTCAAAAAATTTTTAATCACACCACCAGCGTTGTATATATCACTCTCTGTCACCTTTTCTGCGTCCTCGACATGCCCCTCACCGTCACTTGCAAACTTGTAAAATCCTTTTGTGTGTGCAGTATAGGTAGGGTGGGTGTAATTCTCCAACCCCGCCAGCTTATCCCGTTCCGCCGTGGTGTACGGCTGCTCTATCTTGTCCAGCACGTCTTTGTTGCTGTGTGAGTGCGCCGACTTCTGCAGAGCAGAGATCTGCGTGTTCTGCGTGTTGTTCACGGACACGGCGCCGTCTGCGGTCGCCTGTGCCTTGTCGGCTGCTGCCTGTATCGTACCGTCCTTTGCGTCGATCTCTGCTTTTGTGTACGTGTTTGTATCGCCGCCGCTGCTGCCAGTCTTGCTTTTGCGGTACAGATACTTGCTGTAGTCGTTTGACTTTTTCGCAGCACTTCTGGATGTCCCGACAGATAATGTACGTGTATCATCACCGGCGCAGGAGATCTGCTGACCGCCCCGGAATGTCCACGTAATATCGGTCAGATAAGACCGGAACACATCGCCATTGACATAATCTCTTACCGTGACAATATCGCCGATCCGAAAATGATACGGCACATGGACGGTACAGGAGAATGGATTTATCATATATTCTACCGTGTTCCCATCTTTCTTGACGGCAGCATTGTACAGATAATCCCACATATATTTTATCATCTGTGTGACTTTTCCGCCGTAGATATCTGCCGGAACCCTGTCCTCCTGCACCTGCCAGAACGGGTTGTTCGTGATATTGATCGACAACGGCGCTGCATCGTCCGGCAGGTCAGAGGACACATACCAGCTTGACCCGTAGCCGCTGTCAAATGATACTTTCCACACAGACGGATGCACATAATACGGCGATCTCTGCAGCGTACCACGGGATATGTTTGATTTGTTCAGCTCGGTTTTGTACTCCCGTTCGCCCAACCTGGAAAATCGCACTCTCCCATCCGGAGCTGCAACAATAAAGCATCCAAGATATTCCGCAAGGTAATTGGCAAAATCCTTAACCGATTCTACGCTGCACTCACTGGACACACCTGTTGACAGCGCAGTGTTGCCGGAATCCGGAACAAACTTTTCGTTTTCCGCAGCATTGTAGTGCGGGACGTTGTAAGCGTTGCAGATATAATTGAGGATAACAGACGGCACGTTCCAACGTCCTGCCATCTGGCTGTACAGCCAGTTTTCTGCGTTTTCTGTGTCGTTTGCAGCATAGCAGCTTTCATCCAGCAGGCTGATATCATCGGACAATGACAGCGTATACACACCGTAGTTGTTTTCTGCAGATGATACGTTATAGGTTCCGTACAGTTCTTTGCTGTAGCCCTGATACCATGCGTATATCTCAACTGTTGCACGATATAACTTCTTGTATGTCAGCCCGGACGGCGCACGGAACGCAACTGACGCAGTACCAATATTGCAGGCGCCGGCAGGGATACCGCCGCCGCTGGAGCAGGAACTGGATGCAGTTAAGCTGCCCTTTACGATTCTTGATTCTGCAATCGTGTAGCTTTCGCCGTTTTTGGTTTTGACCACAAGCTCAGCGTGTTCTTCAAGTGCCATTTAGTGTATACCCCCTTCCGTGGAAATAGAGCGTAAATGGTTTCAACGGGCTGTTTGATCCTGCCGTGTCGATCTTGAGCATTGCCTCGTATTCTCCGACGGGAACTTCATAGTAATTTTCCGGGTCGAGTTCTTTCGATAATTTCCACGCCTGCCGTGTGTACTCTTCTTCACCGGCTTTTCGCAGCCAGAACGATGGCGATGGTGTACCCTGTGTTTCGATTTCGCCGCACAGGAATGCTGCAACCCACTCAATGCGTCCTGTCTGTGGCGCAATATCAACAGGGCGGTCATATACATACTCCCCTCCGCCGATATACCAGCAGTCCGCAAGCTTAATCAGATGTTCCGGATCACCGGCGCCTAATGTACTGGCGTTCCCGAAATACACGCCAGGCGCACCCTCAGTGGAGATATACTGCGCAGGCGGCTCCACAATATCACGCACGATCACTGGAATTGACAGTGTTGCGATATCCGCAATGCACTTTGGGGAATTGATCGTCAACGTCGCCTTGCCGTCAACATAACAATAGATGCCGTGCAGATTGTCAAGCGGCACACCGTTGATCATTGCGCCGCCGATACAGATCTCACCGCTTTTCAGAGCGTCAGACGCTTTGGCAATGCTGTCGCACGTCCCTTCGAGCTGTATCGTTGCGCTTACAGCGTTTTTTTGCCGGATGTACGTTGTATAGCTGCCGTCCTCGTTCTGGTCACGCGCAACATCCGGCTCAGCATCTGTTGACGTATCACCGACTTGCACCAAGTCCATCACAGCAAGATACAGTTTGTCCTCGCCGGACGGCAGCGGGCTGTTATAATACAGATCACATCTCTGCATTTTGTACACTCCCTTTCTGTCAGAATTCTGTGCCGCCGCTGATTGCGTTTGCACGGTCCTTTGCGCTTACAACAACCGTATCCCAGACGTGCGTATTTGGCGCAAGATAGATGGGGAATACCCAGTCGCCGCCAGCCTGCGCCGATGGATTTTCCTGCATCTGTGTCCATTCTGCCGCACGTGACTGCTGCACCGGATAGACGATCTCGTTGTACGGGCTGACCGGCAGCTGTGACGCATGGATGACGTCCTGCGCCATTTGTTCTGCGGTAACCGAGGTTTCGCCAGAGCCATCACGGATACCCTCTGCAAATCCCTCGGAATAGTATCCGCCAAGTTTTTTGGCAACTTTAGACGGAGATGCAATGCCGAGTTCTTTTCGAGTAGACGTTTCAGATGCGTTCGCCAATCCTTTTGCCGCTTCTTCTGTCGCCAGTGTATTTCCTGGGTCGTTGATACCAGCAGCAAGCCCGGCAGCGTAATTGTACCCGTTGTCCACGCCCCATTGATACAGCTCTGCCACCTGTGCCGACAGCATCTTGGAGACGTTTCCGAGAGCATCTGTGATCTGGTACGAGTTATCCGTCATGCCTGTGGAAAAAGAACTCGCATAATTTGCAGCACCGTCATATCCGGCACTTGTGGCGTTTGCTTTGAAATCGTTGAATTCTTGGTTTGTGACAACGTAAGTCTGATAGGCTGCGTCGACCATAGACTTGCTGATTCCTGCAACGCCATCATCGTATTTGTCTTGCAAATCCTTCCAGTATTGATGGGCATCGTCCATCTGCTTTTGCAGCGTTTCCCGTGTTCCGGTTTCCGCCGTCTGCAGATTGTTCAGCAATCTGGTATTGCGTTCTGCAATTGCGTCCGTGTCGCCGGATGCAAGCGCCTCCTGCATATCCTCATAGTTCTTGATTTGAGACTGATATGCAATAACGCTGTCCAGGTTGTCCTTGACGTTCTTTTTTGCATCGTCAAGACTCTTTGCGGTTTCATCAATTGACTTTGAGATTTGCTGGAACACTTTCGTGCTGTTGTTCGCAATATCCGACTGCGTCACGCCTAACATATCCCCATACGAGGACACAAAACGGTCTACTGCCGCATAATAGGCATCCGTACCGCCGCCGTAGCTGCTCAGTTTCTGGAACGCACTCTGTGCAGCCTGCATTTTTGTAAGCCGCCGCTCTAGGCTCTTTTGATTGTCCAGATTATCAGCGTATTCAGACCCTGCAGCGGAAAGCTGCTGCTGCGCATCAATGTAGTTTTCTTCATTGGCTGACAATATCGCATTCGCTTTTTTTGTCGCCATGACGTCCTCAATTTTGGTTTTGAGTTCATCGTATTTCTGGATCTGCCCATCTACAATGCTGATCTCAATGCCCAGAGCGTCGGACAGTTCGCCGGTGATAACCTGCGCACGGTTTTCGTATCCCTCTTTGATTTTCCCGTTCTCGTCAACGATGTTTTCCAGAGCATCTGACAAGTTCTGATAGTAGGTGTACTCTCTGTCTACAGAGTCTGTCGCACTTTTGCGCTTGTCCTCCCATTCTTCCCTGATCCGGTTTTGTTCCTCTGTCTTTTGATTAAGCTTGTCTTGTTTGTCGATCAGATGCTGTGTATAGCTGTCCAGATCTACCGCATAATCATTCGCATACTTGATATCCCGATAGGTGGCATAAGCAATGCCGGCAACCGCAGCTGTCGCACCGGTGACCGCCAGCCCCACAGGATTGACCAGACTCGGAATCGCTTTCACAACGCTGCTGACGCCCTTGATCGTTTTGATTGCCGTTGCCCCGAAGTCTGTCACCTTTTTGACCGCAAACGCTGTGGCAATTGCTTTCCCGATCGGGATGATATCGTCCACCAACTCGTCCATGTTTTCGGAAACCCACTGGATGCCGTCTTTTACTTTCGGCATCAGCTTTTGCGCAAACGGCTGCAGCACTTCGGTTTCCGCCTGGCGTTTCAGGGCGGTCAGCTGAGACATGACATCGTCGTACTTCACGTCATTCAGTTGTTCGACTGCATCTTTTGTGTTGCTGATCTCCGTCTGGGTGTTCAGCAGGCTGTATACAGCCTCTTCTCCCAAGTCCTCCCACATGGTCCCGAACAGATCAACGCCGATCTGATTCCGTGTGACATCGTCTTCTACATTCTTCAGCTGTTCCAGCAGTTCGCTGGTAGCCTCTCTTGCAGACTCTCCGCCGGCGGCAAATTTCGCCTGCATATCCGACATAGACTTTCCGGTTGTGTCAATCGGCTTTTGCAGTTCTTCCAGCGTTGCCTGCGCCTCTTCCAGCTGCTTGTTATATGCAGCGATGGTGTCGACGTTCTTCATCTTTGTAAGGTCAGATGTGGAATCCGTGAAATTTTGCTGTTCTATGGTCGCATATTTCAGCTTTTGTTCCAGGTCGGCGATTTTGTCGGTGGTTTCTGCAATGGCGTCATTGCGTTCTGCCATCTTTTGTGCGTCAGCCTCTGCGGTATATCCCAGCAGCTGGAATGCCTCCTGGGTGCTTGTTGAGGTATCCTTAACACGGATGCCAAACTCTTTCATGGTATCGCCGATTTTATCAATGGAGAACGCACCGGATGCGGCACCATTTTCCATAGAACCGAAGAAATCCTCTACCGTATACCCAAGCTGGCTGTAGTGGACGGCGTATTCGTTGAGGGTGTCCAGCATATCGCCGTTTTTATCCAGCCCTGCCTGTGCGCCCTGTACCATAAGATTATACGCATCTTCAATGGAGATTCCGAAGTTATCCGCCAATGCCTGCGCAGAGCGAATGGATTCATTTACGTCATACCCGAATGTATCTTCCAGCAGCATGGCGTTTTCCGTTGCTTTCTGCAATTCGTCACCCATCAGTTTTGTTTGCTGATAGGTTACCGCCACTGCGTTGGCAGCGTCTTCCATATTGCTGCCGAAGTTGTCCTTGTACACATTCTTGGAGATGTCCTGCACTTCTTTTAGAGCATCTCCGGTCAATCCTGTCGCAGCTGCCACTTGATCGGCTGCCTGTTCCGCCTGCGTGCCGGATGCGATCACAGCCGCACCAATGCCGCCGATCGCTGCGACCAGACCGCCGACAGACTTGACACTATCGCTCATTGCGCCGTCAAACTTGTCGTTAAAATCCGCCATGCCGGAGATCGTGTCTGACACGCTGTCCCCGACGCTGGACATACCGCTTTTGATGCTGTCTGCGAAACCGGACGTTTTCCCGTCAATGCCATCCATCGCAGATTTTGCAGCGTTCTCGGTGTCCTTAAAAATCTTTTCCGACCTGTCGCCTGCCTCCTGCATACTGGACTGCATTTTTTCGGCGGATTTCGCAAAGCTTTTCGATATGTCATCCGCAGCATTCCCAGCCTTTTTCTCTGCGTTTTTTGAGGACTTTTCTGTGTCCCTTTCCACATTCTTGGCTGCTTTTTCACTGGATTTATCGATCTGTTTCAGCCCTTTTTCGAAACCGGACGTATCAATTTTGGTGTCAAAATTGACGCTGCCGTCCGCCTTGCTGTTTGCCATGCTTTCTCACCTCTCTGTCATCCAAAAATTGCACCCACTTGCCCTGCATCCATTTTCCTGTTGGTCGGTATCCACAGGCTGTCCTTGATTTTCCGTATCCGTTTCCGCTGGTCCTTGTCCTTGATCTCCGCCAGCTTGATACTGCGATATGCCACACGCTGTTTTACCGCAGATTCATCCGGCAGTGTTTCCAGCAGCATCCGGAATTTATACCAATGCAGATCCTCCGCAGTCAGATCGATCCGGTAAAACCGCAGAAAATCGCTTACAATATACGCTCCGTCGTAGGTATAGGACAGCAGCTGCTCGTTTGCGGATCCACCGGTTTCCCGTCCCGTGTGTGGCATATCAGAGCATGACGCATACCGGAGCAGTCCCTGGTATGCCTCCGCAACATCGCACGGAGGGCGTACCCGATACCACGCCATTGCACACAGCATACGTTCGTTCGCCGTGTACGTTTCATCTGCCAGCATTGCAAAAAAGGAAAGCCATTCCCGATGACCAGTCACCACCGGATAGGGCTTTCCCTGTACGCTGACGGTATCCGGAAGATTATCATACAGTGGGTGCAGCATTGTCGTTTCCTCTGATCTTCGGGGCGTATTTCAACAGGATGCCAGCGATTCTGCGGGTCGACTCTGCTTTTTGGTCGTGGATACACTTGAGCAGGGAAGCATAGACCTCGTCAAAGCAGCGCTTGTTGTCCGGTAAGTCAGCCAATACAGCTTTCGCATTTTCCTCGCCGATCAGGTCGACGTAAAATTTCCGGAAGTCACCGCAGTACTTCCGGATCCTGTCTGATTCCAGCTTAGGGGTAGTTTCTTTTTCACGTTCCGCTGCATTTTTCACAGCAGCGTTGTACTTATCCCAGAACGCTGCGGAGTCTGCATCTACGCCGTAAGATCTCCAGTCGATTTCGTTCATTTCTGCACCTCCATGGCTTATGATACCTTGATTTTGTATGTGTTTGTCATGCCTGAGCTTGCACCATTGGTGACCGTGACCGTGATGTAATCACCGGATTTCAGATTGCTAAACTGATTGGTGCGGTTGTTTGTTGCGGCGTTCACAACATACGACTCACCATTGCAGGATACTACAACGGTCAGAGAAGTATTTTCCGCAATTGCCTCTACGGTCGCAGCTGTCGTTCCCGCCGGAATTGTATAGGATGTTACGCCGGCGCTGAATGCCGGCGTCAGAGTAACCGCCTTTCCGCCGCTTTCCACGGCCAAACTCTTCAGCTTTGGCTTGACGCTAGACGAGGACAGCTTGATCGTCTGCCAGTCATCGCTGCTGGTAACCTTGACGTTTTCCCACTCGCCATTGTTTTTGAGATTGCCGGAATAGGTCAGCACGTTTGCGTCATCGCCGTTGCTGTCCGGCACTACGCTGTAGCTACGCATTCTGCCAGAGGCGGTAGTGCCGTCCTCTGACAGCGTCTTCATGTCAACCTGGATGATACGGCGTGTCGCCTGCTTGCCCACCTTTTCCTCATCCGTGATCGTGACAATATCATCCTGTACGGCATTCCCGTCGTAGCGGTCAAAGCTATAGGAAATGCTCTCCTCGTAGCCCACCACGTCAGACCGGGTGCTGCGCTCGTCCACATATTTCCGGCTATGCTCGGTCGCCGATTTGGACGTACTCATGCTCGTGAAGCCTTCCATACGGATAAATGCGTACTGCCCCGGAATTTCATAGAATGCAACCTTTTCGTCACGCATGACAAGGTCGCCGTTTTGTAAGGTTTTACCCATTGTTGTACCTCCTGTCCTGATAATAGGTCAATTTCAATTGAATCTGATACCGTGCCGTACTGTCGCCGGCATCATATACGTATCCGCTTGTGATAATTTCCACACGCTGTGCTGTGCGGTATTCTCCCAGTTCCGGCAGCTTGTTCCGCCGTGCGATCCAGTCGGAGAAGTCGTCATAGAACGCACTGTTCGTCAGATTTTGTGCGGTATCGGAATACAGATTCCGGCTTGCAAAGACAAACAGGAACTGCCGCCGCTGAGAGCCGTCCACATACTGTGATGCAACCGGATCACATGGCACAGTGTCCACAGTATAACCGATCGGGTCTGCGCCCAGGCGGTCAACACCCAGAATGGCGTTTTCCTCTACCAGCGGACAGCCGGCGATCCAGTCTCGTACCGTTTCAATGATCGCTGCCATGTTCGCCTCCCAGTATCTTTGCCACACCGTCCTGCCAGTCGTCTGCGTGGTCAGCCTTGGCACGATCGAACCATCTTGCGCCACGCAGTCCCTTGGACTTGCCCTCATAGTACTGTTTCTGTGCGTAGGGCGTGTTCCATGTCACAGTGCCGCTGCCGATGTCACTGGACAGCTTTCCGCTGCCTTCCAGTGTGCCGGTGTCCAGCGGGACATACGGCGCACAAGTCCGTATCACTTCTTGATCCAGATACTTTTGTGCTTTTTCCAATGCCTTTTCACTGCACTTTTCGGTGTGTATCACCAGTTCTCCGTGTATTGTCATACTGCTGTCACCTCAATGTGCTGCACGTCCACAGAGCCGTACCGGTAATCTTCCACCGCTGTGATCGTTCTGCCGTTATTCGGCGGCGTGTCAGATTCGCACCTGCCGCACACGATAACATCATCTTTCTGCGGCAGATAATCAGACAGCGACGCCGCCGGAATGCAGCACCAGATCTGATCCTGCTGTTTCACGGACGTGCCGGTCTGTACCTGTGCCACAGTATCCTCCCAGTACACAGTCGGGAGGAAATGCGGTACATACGATTCCATGCGGTTTTTGACCGTCTTTTCGTAGACGGTACAGCCGATTTTATTCGTGTACATAAAAAAAATCCTTTCATTATAAGCTCCCCTTTAGGGGAGCTGGCAGCCATAGGCT
>ERZ779855.2416-NODE-2416-length-10414-cov-2.885221_pt1 | contig 10414 bp, 4 predicted proteins | sample MGYA00511370_ERZ779855 | MGnify/ENA primary metagenome ERZ779855 (study PRJEB29588, sample SAMEA1967319) | human gut metagenome | biome: human gut; feature: human-associated habitat; material: faeces | place: Denmark | collected 2008/2010 ...
ACGCAATCTGCTTGCTGATTTTCCGTCATACTGCACAGAAATCCCTTGACATACGGCAGTATGCCTGCGGAATTTCTGTGCAATCTGTCGAAAAATCCGACTACGCATCTTACGCACAAGCTTTGTGCGGTATTGCCTAAAATTTTATTGTGTTAAGGTAAGCAAAAGCCGCACATGACTTCACTCATGTGCGGCTTTTTGAAAAGGGAAACCGGGCAGTCATTTTTGCAGGAAAAGCGGAGACGGTTTCTGTTTGCCGTACATAGAACGGTTTCCGCTGCACAGCCGGGAAACGGTGCAGACAACGGCAAAATAGGGCAGGCAGGAGAATCCGAACACTTCCGTTCCGATGCAGATGGGCGCCAGCCAGGTGTTGGAGGCACTCCCGAACACTGCCGCATAGCAGAGCGCCGCACCAAACACAGCCGGGAGTCCGAACAGCGGCGCAGCGACAGCGCCCAGGCAGGCACCGATGGCGAACAGCGGCGTGACTTCACCGCCCTGGAATCCGACGGCAAGGGTGCAGACGGTGAACAGCAGCTTGCCCAGAAAGTCGAACCAGTAGATCGTTTCGCCGTTGCAGGCAAGGGAAATCAAATTTGTTCCGAGTCCGGTATAGCGTCCCTTTCCGCAGAGGAAGAGAAGCAGCGCCAGCACTGCACCGCAGACGGCGATGCGCAGCAGGGGATTGGGGAACAGTTTTGCCGCCCAGGATTTTCCCTGTTTCAGCAGCAGGGTGAAGATACCGCCGGCAATGCCGGAGAAAACGCCCAGCAGAAGGATCGGCACGGAAAACGGTGCATTATCCACATCCGGCAGAGCAACCTGAAAGGTCTCCAGCCCCAGCGCCGCAGAGACCCAGTTGGCAGAAACGGCGGCGAGAACGGCAGGGAGCAGCGCACGGTATTCCAGCCTGCCCACTGCCAGGACTTCCAGGGCAAAGCAGACTGCCGCCAGCGGCGCATGGAACAGACCGCTGAAACCGGCAGCCATGCCGGCAATGGTCAGAATGGGGACGGCATCGGGGATATCCCGGAACCAGGGGATGCGCCTGCCCATGTTGTGGGAGACCGCAGCACCCAGCTGAACCGCAACGCCTTCCCGTCCGGCACTTCCGCCGCAGAGATGGGTGAGCCAGGTGCTGCCGATCAGAAGCGGAATGAGCCGGAGCGGAATGCGTTTTGCCTTGCCGTCGGCGGCGTCGAAGATGAGGCTCATGCCCTGGGCGCTCTCTTTGCCGTATTTCTGGTAGACCCAGACCATCAGAACGCCGGCAATCGGCAGAAACGGCAGGCACCAGAGCAGGTGGTTGCTGCGGAATGTGCCGATCCACAGGAGAATGCGCCCGAATCCGGCGGTGAGCGCACCGGTCACAATGCCGGCGGCGATCGCCAGACCGCAGAGCGCTGCGGTGGGAAGTATGGAATTGCGAATGTTGCTTTTCATAGACAGGACCTCCGGAAAAATAAAAAAGCCGACAGCATCTGCGTCAAATGCAGATGTCATCAGCTTGTCAGCGGTTTTGGAATTCCAGGGGAGAACATCATTCCCCGAATCAGATTGTACTTATATTATACAGTATCTTTCAGAATCTGTCAAGAAAAAATCAGAGAGGAATCATTGCCATGAAAGAACAGCGAAAAATCGTCCTTGGCGGCGAGACGGTCTCCTATACCCTGGAACGCAAGGCAGTGAAAAATATCAATCTGCGTCTACGACCGGATACCGGGCTGTCCGTTTCTGCGCCGAAGTATGTGGCGCTGTCCCAGGTGGAGCGTGTACTGATGCAGCACCAGCAGAAGATCCTGGAGACACTGCGCCAGTACCAGACCGCAGCGGCGGAAAGGCGGCAGCAGTATCCCCGGAGCTTTTCCACCGGAGAAACGGTACTGTACCTGGGGAAATACTGTACTCTGGAAGTTCTCCGGGGCAGCCGGGAATGCGTGCAGGTGCAGGGGGACAAGCTGCTTTTGCTGGTGAAACATCCGGAGGATGCCCAGTGCCGGGAGCGTGTGTTCAACAGCTGGTGGGAGACCAGCTGCGAAAAGGCGGTGCGCAATCTCTGCCGGGCGGTCTATCCGGTGTTTGAGGCGAAAGGCGTGGCGTTTCCGGAGATCCGGTTTCGCAGGATGGTCGCTCAGTGGGGAAACTGCCGCCCGACTCGTGGCGTGCTGACATTCAATCTGCGGCTGCTGGCTGCACCGGTGCGCTGCATCGAATATGTGGTGATCCATGAGTTTACCCACTTTCTCCATCCCGACCACTCACCGGCGTTTTATGCGGAGATCGCCGCGGAACTGCCGGACTGGAAACAGCTGCAGGAAACTTTGCAGCATATGGTAGAAACACGGATATAGCGCGGGATTTCCGGCAAAATTCCGAAAACCAGCCGTTTTTTTCCGATCGTTTCTCCGGAGAGTTGACAATATGGCTAAAAAAGCCGCAGCCGCTTTGTTCAGTTTCCATATATTTTCCGTGTGAAAGGAAAAAACTGTTGATTTTTTTTGTGCGGTATGATAAAATAAACTTCGGGCATGTCTGCACTTTTTTTGAGAATTGTCCTAGAGTGGGGCAGAATGTGCAGAAGAAATGCGAAAAACGAAAGGAGCTTTTTTTATGAAGAAACTTGGGCTCGGTAAACGGGTGCTGGCGTGCGCTGCCAGTGCTGCGACGTTACTGACCGGAACCACAGCGTTGTCTGGACTGACAACACTGGGAAGCATGGCGGCATCTGCTGCATCTTATGACAACTATGCAAAGTTGCTGCAGTACTCCATGTATTTCTACGACGGCAATATGTGCGGTTCTGACGTTGACACTGCCTCTCAGTTCAGCTGGAGAGGCAGCTGTCACGGCAGCGATGAAGTAGACGGCGGTTTCCACGATGCAGGCGACCACGTAAAGTTTGGTCTGCCGGCTGGCTACACCGCATCTACCCTGGGCTGGGGCTACTATGAATTCAAAGACAGCTATGACGCACTGGGACAGACTGCACACCTGCAGGCGCTGACCAACCGTTTCTGCGATTTCTTCAAGGCAAGCACAAAGCTGAGCGGCGACACCGTAACAAGCTTTTGCTACCAGGTAGGCGTAGGACAGGCTGACCACGACGTCTGGTGTTCTCCGGAATCCCAGAACGATCAGAGCCTGCGTACCGCATACTGGACTTCTGATGATGCCAGCGACATCGCCGCAGAATATGCAGCAGCACTGGCAGTGAACTACATCAACTTCGGCAATGCAGAAGACCTGAAGTATGCAAAGGCACTGTACAATTATTCCATCAAGACCAACAAGGCAAATTGTCCGGAGGCTGCAAACTTCTACAACTCCTATGACTATTATGATGACCAGGCATGGGCTGCAGGCTGGCTGTACCTGGCAACCAACGACAGCACCTACAGCTCGTTCCTGGACAAGTTCATGAACGACACCAATGCTGGTAAGTCTGGTCAGTCCGGATGCAAGTGGGGCGTATACTCCACCATGTGCTGGAATAATGTCAGCCTGGGTGCTGCGATCCTCCAGAGTGAGATCACCGGCAATGCAATGGACTGGGCAAAGGTCACTACATATCTGAACGGCAAATGCACCAGTGAAAGCACCTATTACTGCGAGAGCGACTGGGGCAGCGCACGTTATAACACTGCACTGCAGATGGCAGCACTGGCTACCACGAAGTATTCTGCAAAGAGCGGCATGGATTATTCCAGCTGGTGCAAGGCACAGATGGGCATGATCCTGGGCAACAACCCGAAGAATGTGAATTTCGTTGTCGGCATGGACAGCAATTCTGCAAAGTATCCGCACCACAGAGCTGCATCCGGCTATCAGAGCTTTGACGAAATGAAGGGCAAGACCGACTACAGCAGCAATGGCCACACGCTGGTCGGCGCTCTGGTCGGCGGTCCGGCAGATTCCAACTTCACTTATACCGATTCTGTAAACGACTATCAGGCAAACGAAGTTGCCCTGGACTATAACGCAGGTCTGGTCGGTGCAGCAGCAGGTCTGTACTCCATTTACAAGACTGGTTCTGTAGATTCCAGCATTGAGGGTGTCAGCGGCGGCGCTGTAGTTACCACTGCTACTACAAAGGGAACTACCACAACCACAACTGGAAAGACCACTGCAACAACAAAGAGCACAACCACTACCACAAAGGCTACCCAGAAGACAACTGTGACAACCACTACTGTACCGGGCGGCAGCGGCAAGACTGCAAACATCAGCACTGGCACACAGACTGGTACTGCAGGCGACAAGCAACTGTATGCAGAATTTGCACCGAACGGCGCAAAGACTGCAACTCTGTATTATACCATTTCCACCAAGGATACCAACTCCAGCGGTGCATTCGGCACATGGACCGGTACCTGGGAACAGGAAGACTTTGAAGTAACTGTCGGCGCAAACGGACAGTGCAAGGTAACCTATAACATCCCGTCCAACGTTGGACAGACCGTAAAGGCAATGGTATTCTATCCGGACGCAAGCAGCGTCAAGATCGACAAGGTCGTTCTGGACGAGGGCAGCACTCCGGCAACCACTGCATCCAGCACAAAGCAGAACCCGACAACCACTGCTACTACCGTAGCACCGGGCGGAGATGACAAGACTGCAAACATCAGCACCGGCACACAGACCGGTACCGCAGGCGACAAGCAGCTGTACGCAGAATTCGCTCCGAACGGCGCAAAGTCTGCAACTCTGTACTACACCATCTCCACCAAGGACACCAACTCCAGCGGTGCATTCGGCACATGGACCGGTACCTGGGAACAGACTGACTTTGATGTAACCGTTGGTGCAAACGGTCAGTGTACCGCAGATTATGTGATCCCGTCCAATGTTGGACAGACCGTAAAGGCAATGATCTTCTATCCGGATGCAAGCAGCGTCAAGATCGACAAGGTCGTTCTTCACTACGGCAACACCGTAACTACCGGCACAACAAAGGCACAGCCCTCCAGCGGCGGCAAGTACACCAAGGATGTAAACCAGTCTGTCGTTTATGACGAACTGCCTGCTGGTGATAAGATGCTGGGCTGGAAGTGGTCCGACCTGGGTGTTCCGGCTGGCGAAAAGGTAACCAAGGTTGAGATCAACATCTCCACCAGCAAGAAGCAGATCGGCAAGTGGCAGGGCGCATTCGGCTCTTCCACCAGCGTAGCACCGGATTACTGGACACAGTCTGATGATATGGAACAGACTATCAGCGGCAAGACCGGCAGCATTGTATGGAACGTAGATTCTGCAACCTCTGAGATCATCCAGACCCAGTACGGCGGCGAGCTGAAGTTCGGCGTTTGGTGGATCGACTGCAACAAGTTCACCATCGACTCCATCACAGTTTACACAGACGCTTACGGCGGCAGCAGCACAACAGTTACCACTTCCAAGACAAGTGCAACTACACAGAAGACAACCGCAACTACTTCCAAGACAACTGCGAAGACAACTTCTACCACAAAATCCAGCACACAGAAGCCCAGCGATCTGCCGTCTGCAAGCATGTACGGTGACGTAAACCTGGACGGCCGTGTAGATATCACAGACGCTGTTATCCTGAACAAGGCAGTTGCAGGCGCAATCTCCCTGAATCCGCAGCAGCAGGCAAATGCAGACTGCTGCACCGATGACGGCGTAGGCGCTAACGATGCGATCGTTCTGCTGAAGTTCCTGGTTTCTCTGGTAAAGTCTCTGCCGTCTGCAGACTAAGCCACAGGCGCTGAAACGGCGTAAAAAATTATCGAAATCGTATATTCAAAAGCGGATATCGTCAAAACTTTTGGCGGTATCCGCTTTTCTGTGACAGCATATCCGAAAAAACTGTCGTTACATATGTCATGTTGCACAAAAAGAGAGGAAACTGTTTAGCAAGTTTTACTGAAATTTGAAAATCCGCTTTACAACAAAATTCCCATGTGTTATAATAAATGAAACGAGAAAGATATGCCCTGCGACGGGATACGTGCGTCTTGAAATCCGGTCCCTGCGGTGTGTATCAGCCGGCGAGTTCGGCAGAAGAAATCGTTGCAAAAGGAATATGCGTACCTATATTCCAAAATCTCAAATCATTCATTTTCAAGGAGGATATCTATGCTGAAGAAAAAACTCGGCAAGAAGGCACTTGCCTTTGCTTCCGCTGCAGTGATGGCAGTTTCTGCTACCGCTACAGGTCTGACAGCGCTGTCTATGACTGCGTTCGCAGGCGAGGAGCTGGGCGAAGGTACTTTCGAAAACGGAAAGGGCTTGCCTTGGCACATTTGTGAAAATGCAACTGCTGTCATGAAGTTCGATATCACCGACGGTATCTATGCGATCAAGCTGGAAAATGTCGGCGGTACTTCCAACGGCGGTGAGAGCCGCTGGGACTGCCAGTTCCGTCACAGAAACCTGACCATTGAAAGCGGTCACACCTATCGTATCACCTACAGCGTAAAGCCGTCTAACAGCGGTCACATGTACGCAAAGCTGGGTAATATGTCCAACGACGACCAGGAACTGTGGCACAGCAACGGTGAAGAGCTGAGCATGAGCTACGAAGAAGGTCTGACACAGACACAGCTGGAAGACAAGCTGAAGAGCGCTTCCAAGACCGGCAACAAGGTAGACTACGGTCAGGGCTGGGATGCTTGGTACAACAAGGAATATCCGGCAAACCAGTGGACCACGGTTGCATATGAATTCCAGGCTACTGAAACCGTTAAGGGTACCGCAGAGTGGACCTTCCACATGGGCGGTCAGGGTGCATATGCAACACAGGGCGACTGCTTCCCGAAGGACACCGTTATTCTGTTCGATAACCTGGCACTCATCGATATGACCGATGACAAGACAGACTATAAGGCAGAGGCAGCTTATGAGCCGACCGGCGTTGAAGTAAACCAGGTTGGTTACTATCCGAACGGTAAGAAGGTTGCTACTGTTGTTCTGTCCGACGGCGACACACAGAAGTATGACTATGAGATCAAGGATGCCAGCGGCAAGACCGTTTACAGCGGTACTACTGACGGCAACACCCAGTATGACAAGTCTGGCGCATGGGATTACACCCAGCAGATCGACTTCACCGATTTCACCACAGAGGGCAAGGGCTACACACTGACTGTTGCAGGCAAGACCTCTCTGCCGTTTGATATCGACAAGAACCTGTATGAGAAGTACAACGAAAAGAGCATGCTGACTTATGCCCTGAACTACTTCTATCAGAACCGTGCAATGGATACTGACGACCAGTACATTCCGTCTCCGCAGACTGTAGACGGCAGCAGCAAAACTCTGGGTCGTAAGGATTCCAACCACTGGCCGAATGATACTGCTTACATCGCAGACAAGTGGGTTTACATCTACACTTCCAAGCCGAGCTACAGCCAGTCCATCGACGTATCCGGTGGTTGGTTCGACGCAGGTGACTATGGTAAGTACGTTGTAAACGGCGGTATCTCTCTGTGGACTCTGATGAACATGTATGAGAGATCCAAGATGGTAGGCAAGGCTGACAAGTTCGGCGACGACTCCTCCGTTATGACCATTCCGGAAAACAATAACGGCATTCCGGATATCCTGGATGAGTGCAAGATCGAACTGGACTTCTTCCTCAAGATGATACGTGACGACGGCATGGTTTACCACAAGGCTCACGACTATAAGTGGACCGGTCTGGCTGTCGCTCCGTATGACCAGAACGAAAACGGCAAGGAAAACAAGGCTCCGATGCGAATCGTTAAGCCGGTTACCTATGCAGCAACTCTGAACGCATCCGCAGCATTTGCACAGGCAACTCGTCTGTTCAAGGACTATGATGCAGCTTATGCAAAGACCATGGAAGACGCAGCAATCAAGACCTATGCTGCAGCACAGAAGAACTACAAGCCGTTCACAAGCTGGGGCGGCGACACCAAGGGTGAAGGCGGCATCTCCGCTGACATCATGTACGCTCCGCTGGATCAGAACAAGGGCGGTGGCCCGTACGGTGATACCGAGGTCAGCGACGAATTCTACTGGGCAGCTTGCGAACTGTACATCACAACCGGCGACAAGACCTATTATGATGAACTGATGAAGTATGGTACCAACGCTTATGGTACTGACAATGCAAAGGCACTGGAAATCTCCACAACTCTGGTTGGCGGTGAGAACAACGGTTCATTCTCCCTGTTCACATGGGGTACTCTGAACTCCGTTGGTTCTATCTCCCTGTATGTAAACTCTCAGGATATGCTGGATAAGGGTCTGCTGACTCAGGATGAAGTAAACACCCTGAAGGCACAGGTTCTGAAGGCAGCTGACTCCGTTCTGGAAGTACAGAACAAGTCTGCATACGGCATCCCGTACGTAGGTCATGACTATGACACAACTGTATGGAAGTATGACGCAGCAACCGGCAAGGGTGACTCCCAGACTCTGAGCCTGGAAGGCGGTTATGAATGGGGTTCCAACTCCATGGTAATCAACAACTCTATGGCACTGGCACTGGCTTATGACGCATCTAAGGAAGTTAAGTACATCGATGGTGTTACTACCGCAATGGACTACCTGATGGGCCGCAACCCGCTGGAACAGGGCTATGTAACCGGTTACGGTGAACACCCCACAAAGTACCCGCACCACAGATTTTGGTCTGGTCAGCTGAACAGCAACGACTTCCCGTATGCTCCGTACGGCGTTCTGTCCGGCGGCCCGAACTCCAACATGGAAGACCCGATGGTTCAGGGTCAGGGCTACAAGGTAGGTTCTATCGCTCCGATGAAGTGCTACCTGGATAACGTTGAGGCTTGGTCTGTAAACGAGTGCACCATCAACTGGAACTCTCCGCTGTGCTGGGTTGCATCCTTCCTGGATGACGAAGCTCCGAACATCGTTCGTGACTCCAGCGATACAAAGCCGACCACAACAACTGACAACAAGACTACAACAACTGAGACTACAGCAACCACTGCTACAAGCGACAACGATTCTTCCTCTACTGCATCTACAGATAAGAGCGGCGAATCCACTACTACCACCACAAACGGCGGTTCTGTAACTCCTGGCGACGTTCTGCTTGGCGATACCAACCTGGACGGCCGTGTAGACATCACCGACGCTGTTCTGCTGAACAAGAAGGCTGCAAACGCAGTTGACTTCAACGCACAGCAGCTGCTGAACGGTGACTGCTACGATCAGAATGGCGAAATCGACGGCAATGATGCTACCGCACTGCTGAAGTTCCTGGTACACATCATCAAGGCTCTGCCGGAGACTTCCGATCTGAACGCATAATCGAAGTCGTTTTCTGAAACGATCTCCGTAAATAAAAAAGGCGCTGTGGCTGTAATGGCTGCAGCGCCTTTTTGTATTTGCAGAAAATGTCGAAATTTCCTATTGACAATCCCGGCGGAATCATGTATAATAAAATAACAGCAGTGCGGCATATTTCGTGCGGTGCTGCCGGCATACCTTATACCTTATCAAGAGTGGTGGAGGAACAGGTCCTGTGAAGCCCGGCAACCGGTTGACGTTTTTGTCACATACGGTGCCAATTCCTGCGGTATAACCGAGAGATGAGGGGTTTGTACAAAAAGTTTTGGACACCCTGCGAGGGTGTCTTTTTTTGATACTATTCCCACGAGACAGAAAGGAACAAATCGAATGGCAAGAACTCTTTTTACATCCGAATCCGTAACAGAAGGACATCCGGACAAGATCTGCGACCAGATCTCTGACGCAGTGCTGGACGCTATCCTGGAACAGGACAGCAAGGCACGTGTTGCCTGCGAAACTACAGTCGCTACCGGCATGGTGCTGTGCATGGGTGAGATCTCCACCACGGCCAAGGTGGACATCCAGCAGATCGCACGGGACGTGATCGTGGACATCGGCTATGACAGAGCAAAGTACGGCTTTGACGGCTATACCTGTTCTGTGCTCCAGGCGATCAACAAGCAGTCCCCGGATATTGCAATGGGCGTAAACGATGCGATCGAAACCAGAGGCGGCGAGACTACCGAGACCGGCGCCGGCGACCAGGGCATGATGTTTGGTTATGCCTGCGATGAGACGCCGGAACTGATGCCGCTGGCAATTTCGCTGTCCCATAAGCTGTGCAAAAAGCTGGCAGAACTGCGAAAGGATAAGACACTGACTTATCTCCGCCCGGACGGCAAGGCACAGGTCACCGTGGAATACGATGGGGACAAGCCGATTCGTGTGGATACAGTTGTCATCTCCACCCAGCACGCTGCAGATGTGACTCTGGAGACCATTCGCCGTGACATGATGCACTATGTGATCCCGGCTGTGATCCCGGCAGAACTGCTGGACGAAAACACTAAGTATTTCATCAACCCCACCGGACGTTTCGTGGTAGGCGGTCCTCAGGGCGACAGCGGTCTGACCGGACGCAAGATCATCGTGGACACCTATGGCG
>ERZ779855.2417-NODE-2417-length-10412-cov-3.410350_pt1 | contig 10412 bp, 7 predicted proteins | sample MGYA00511370_ERZ779855 | MGnify/ENA primary metagenome ERZ779855 (study PRJEB29588, sample SAMEA1967319) | human gut metagenome | biome: human gut; feature: human-associated habitat; material: faeces | place: Denmark | collected 2008/2010 ...
GATAAAGGGCAAGCTGCCGCAGAGAAAAATCGTCACTACCGCGGCAGCGGGCTATTCCTCATACGGCAACCAGATAGGCCTTGCCACCGGCATAGTCGACGAGATATATCACCCCGGCTATGCGGCGAAGAGAATGGAGATAGGCGCAGTCATCGCGGCGACTCCCGCAGAGAATGTGCGCCGCGAAGTTCCCGCTCCCGGAGATATTGTTATCCTGCTCGGCGGCTCGACCGGACGCGACGGCTGCGGCGGAGCGACGGGTTCTTCAAAATCACACACGGTTGAATCGCTCGAGAGCTGCGGCGCGGAAGTTCAGAAGGGCAACGCGCCCGAGGAGAGAAAGCTCCAGAGACTTTTCAGAAACAAAGATGCCTGCCTGATGATAAAACGCTGCAACGACTTCGGCGCGGGCGGCGTATCGGTAGCTATAGGCGAGCTTGCGGACGGACTTGAGATAGACCTCAACGCAGTGCCGAAAAAATACGAGGGTCTCGACGGCACGGAGCTTGCGATAAGCGAGAGCCAGGAGCGCATGGCGGTCGTTGTCGAGCCGCACAATGTTGACGCTTTCCTCGCGCTGGCTAATAAAGAAAATCTCCAGGCAGTGCCCGTGGCAAAGGTTCAGGCTGACCCGAGACTCGTCATGAACTGGAACGGCAAGAAAATTGTTGATATCAGCCGCGAATTTTTGAATTCCAACGGCGCGGACAAGCATATAGATATCACCCCCGAAGCACCCGCTCTCAAAGAAAAGAAAATTTCCGGCTCGTTTAAGGATAACTACTCCGCTTTGGCTTCCGACCTCAACATCTGCTCAAAGCGCGGCCTTTCCGAGCGTTTCGATTCAACGATAGGCGCGGGCACGGTACTCATGCCGTTCGGCGGCAAGAATCAGCTGACTCCCATTCAGGCGATGGTGCAGAAGATATCCGTCGAGAAGAAGCACACCGACGACTGCTCGCTCATGGCGTTCGGATACAATCCGTTTATAACCGAGCAGAGCCCTTATCACGGCGCATATCTTGCGGTTATCGAATCGGTCTGCAAGCTCATCGCTTCGGGCGCGGAATTTAAAGATGTATATCTCACGTTCCAGGAATATTTTGAGCGCCCCGGCAGGGACGGCAAGCGCTGGGGGCAGCCTTTGGCGGCACTTCTCGGTGCATTCAAGGCGCAGATGGAGCTCGGTATCGGCTCCATAGGCGGCAAGGACTCGATGAGCGGCTCGTTTGAAAATCTCGATGTCCCTCCGACCCTCGTCTCGTTCGCCGTGACAACAGAAAAGACCTCTTCAATAGTCTCGCCAGAGTTCAAATCGGCGGGTCACAAAGTTGTTTTCATCGCGCCGGAGAAAGACGAAAACGGTCTGCCGAAGACCGGCTCGCTAATAGATGTGTTCTCCCGAGTTACCGGGCTTCTTCGCTCGGGCAAGGCGGTTGCCTGCTACACCCCCGGCATGGGCGGCATAGCGGAGGCGGTCATGAAGATGGCGTTCGGCAACGGCATCGGCTTTGAATACAGCAAAGATATCACGCTCGAAAAGATATTCGGGCTCAGCTACGCGGGCTTCATTCTCGAGCTTGCGGACGGCGCAGAAGAAACAGGCGCGCTTCTCGGTCACACGAACGACAGCGGCTGCATCAGCCTTAACGGTGAGAGCATCGCGCTCTCAAAGCTTCTCGGAATATATGAGAACAAGCTTGAAAGCGTCTACAGCTGCAATATCAAAAACGCAGGCAAGGGTGCTGAGAACTTCTCATATGAGACGACAGAGCGCAAAGCCCCGGCAATAAAAGTCGCAAAGCCGCGCGTGCTCATCCCGGCGTTCCCCGGTACGAACTGCGAATATGACAGCGCAAAGGCAGTCCGCGACGCGGGCGCAGAGCCGGAGATAATTGTTATAAACAACCTCAGCGCGGACGGCATCAGCCGCAGCGTCGAAAAATTCGCGGACGAGCTTCGTTCCTCACAGATGATATTTATCCCCGGCGGCTTCTCCGGCGGCGACGAGCCGGACGGCAGCGGAAAGTTTATCACGGCATTCTTCAGAAATGCCGCGATAAAAGAGGGCGTCACCGACCTGCTTGAAAACAGGGACGGACTCATGTGCGGAATCTGCAACGGTTTCCAGGCGCTGATAAAGCTCGGACTCGTCCCCTACGGCAAGATAATCGACACGGACGAAAATTGCCCGACGCTCACATTCAACACCATCGCGCGACACCAGTCGCGAATAGTGCGCACCCGCATTTCTTCTAACAAATCGCCGTGGCTCGCGCTGACTCAGGTCGGTGACATATATTCCGTGCCGATCTCGCACGGCGAGGGCCGTTTCCTCGCAAGCGACGAGCTCATAGCCAAGCTCGCCGCGAACGGACAGATAGCCACGCAGTATGTTGATCTTGACGGCAACGCTTCAAATGATATACACTTCAACCCCAACGATTCCGTCTGCGCTATCGAGGGCATCACATCGCCCGACGGCAGAGTCTTCGGAAAAATGGGACACAGCGAAAGAATCGGAAAAGGTCTTTACAAAAATGTCCCGGGAGATTATAATATTCGTATGTTTGAAGCGGCTGTTAAATATTTTAAATGATGACAAGGAGAATGGAGCATGGCCTATTTATCCGACATTGAAATTGCGCAGCGCTGCAAACCCGAGCACATCGGCGTTATCGCAAAGCGCGCCCATGTTGACGAAAAGTACATCGAGCAATACGGAAACTACAAGGCGAAAATAGACCTGTCCCTGCTCTCGGAGACGAAGCGGGAAAACGGAAAGCTGATTCTCGTCACCGCCATAACCCCCACGCCCGCGGGCGAGGGCAAGACCACGACGACAATAGGCCTCGCAGACGGACTGCGCCGGATAGGAAAGGATGTCACGGTCGCCCTGCGCGAGCCGAGCCTCGGCCCGGTTTTCGGAGTCAAGGGCGGAGCCGCCGGCGGCGGATATGCGCAGGTGGTTCCCATGGAGGATATCAACCTCCACTTCACCGGCGACTTCCACGCGATAGGCGCGGCGAACAACCTGCTTGCCGCGATGCTCGACAATCACATTCAGCAGGGCAACGCCCTGGGCATAGATGTCCGCAAGATAACATGGAAACGCTGCGTTGACATGAACGACCGCCAGCTTCGATTTATCGTCGACGGCATGGGCGGCAAGGCGAACGGTATGCCCCGCGAGGACGGATTTGATATAACCGTCGCGAGCGAGATAATGGCTGTGCTCTGCCTTTCAAGCTCGATAACCGACCTCAAAGCGAGGCTCTCGCGCATGATTGTCGGCTACACCTACGACGACAAGCCCGTGACCTGCGGCGAACTCAAGGCGGCCGGTGCGATGACCGCGCTTTTGAAGGACGCTTTGAAGCCCAACCTTGTCCAGACCCTTGAGGGCACGCCTGCGTTCGTCCACGGCGGACCGTTCGCGAACATAGCGCACGGCTGCAACTCCGTCATGGCGACTAAGATGGCGCTCAAGATGGGCGATTATACCGTCACCGAAGCTGGATTCGGCGCAGATCTCGGTGCCGAAAAGTTTCTCGATATAAAGTGCCGCATGGCGGGACTTGCGCCCGACGCGGTGGTCGTTGTTGCCACTGTCCGCGCGCTCAAGATGCACGGCGGGCTCGACAAAAAGGAGCTTGCGGTTGAAGATATCGGCGCGCTCGAAAGAGGTATACCGAACCTCCTGCGCCATGTTTCCAACATCAAAAATGTCTATAAACTCCCCTGCGTCGTTGCGGTCAACAGATTCCCGACCGACACCGACGCTGAGATAGATTTCATCATCGCAAAATGCCGCGAGCTCGGGGTCAACACCGTGCTCTCCACCGTGTGGGCTGAAGGCGGCAAGGGCGGCGAAGCGCTCGCGCGCGAAGTAGTCCGCCTGTGCGAAGAGGAAAAGGGCGATTTCACTTTCGCCTATGAAGATGAGCTTTCGATCGAGGAGAAGATCGAAGCCGTTGTCAGAAAAGTCTACGGCGGCGACGGAATAACCGTCATGCCCAACGCCAAAAAGCAGATAGCCCAGCTTGAAGCTCTCGGTTTTAGCAAATGCCCCGTATGCATAGCAAAGACCCAGTACAGCTTTTCGGATGACCCGACAAAGCTCGGCGCGCCCGAGCACTTTACTGTGACGGTAAAAAATGTCAAGGTCTCCGCGGGCGCGGGATTCATCGTTGTTCTGACCGGCGACATTCTAACCATGCCCGGACTGCCGAAGGTTCCCGCCGCAGAAAAAATCGACGTTGACGAAAGCGGCAGAATAACAGGTCTGTTCTGAGATAATAATTCCGCTCGGAGAAAAAGCTCTGCCGAGCGGAGTTTCTATAAATATCGGAGGTAATAAAATGGCTTATTATTTCAACGAAGTATCGCATACCTTTAATGAGTATCTGCTCGTCCCCGGCTATTCGTCGAGCGAGTGCGTGCCCGCGAATGTGTCGCTCAAGACGCCCCTTGTCAAGTACAAAAAGGGTGAGGAGCCCGCGATTTCGCTCAACATCCCGCTGACTTCCGCCATTATGCAGTCCGTCTCCGGCGAGAAGCTCGCCGTGGCGCTCGCAAAAGAAGGCGGCGTATCGTTCATCTTCGGCTCCCAGAGCATCGAGGATGAGGCGGCCATGGTCGCAAGAGCGAAGAATTTCAAGGCGGGCTTCGTCATCAGTGACTCGAACATCACTCCCGACGCGACTCTCAACGACGTCATCGCGCTCAAGGAGAGAAACGGCCATTCCACTATCGCCGTGACCGAGGACGGCTCGGCAAACGGCAAACTTGTCGGCATAGTTACGAGCAGAGACTACCGCGTCAGCCGCATGACCGGCGACGAGAAAGTTTCGTCTTTCATGACTCCCCGTGAAAAGCTCGTCACCGCCCCCGACAGCACCACCCTCAAGGAAGCAAACGACATAATTTGGGACAACAAGCTCAACTCCCTGCCCATAGTCGACTCCGAGGGCAATCTCAGATATTTTGTTTTCCGCAAAGACTACGACGCCCATAAGGACAACCCGAACGAGCTTCTCGACGCCGACAAGCGCTATGTCGTCGGCGCAGGTATAAACACAAGAGACTACGCCGAGCGTATTCCCGCACTTGTCGAGGCGGGCGCAGACGTGCTCTGCATCGACTCCTCCGAGGGCTTCTCGGAGTGGCAGTCCCGCACCCTCGCATGGGTCAGAGAGCACTACGGCGACAGCGTCAAGGTAGGCGCGGGCAACGTAGTTGACAGAGAGGGCTTCCTCTTCCTCGCCGAGGCGGGTGCGGACTTCATAAAGGTCGGCATCGGCGGCGGATCGATATGCATCACCCGCGAGACAAAGGGTATCGGCAGAGGTCAGGCGTCGGCTCTTATCGATGTCTGCAAGGCAAGAGACGAATATTTCGAGAGAACGGGCGTATATATCCCCGTCTGCTCCGACGGCGGCATCGTCTACGACCACCACATGACCCTCGCGCTTGCAATGGGCGCGGACTTTCTGATGCTCGGCCGCTACTTCGCGCGCTTTGACGAGAGCCCGACAAACAAGATTTCACTCAAGGGCACTTACTACAAAGAGTACTGGGGCGAGGGCTCCAACCGCGCAAGGAACTGGCAGCGCTACGACCGCGGCGGAGACAAGAAGCTGTCGTTCGAGGAGGGCGTTGACTCCTATGTCCCCTACGCCGGCAGCCTCAAGGACAATGTCACGCTCTCGCTGAGCAAGGTAAAGTCCACTATGTGCAACTGCGGCGCGCTCACCATCCCCGAGCTGCAGCAGAAAGCGAAGCTGACCCTTGTCTCCGCAACGAGCATTGTTGAGGGCGGCGCGCACGACGTCGTGCAGAAAGAGACATACTCCGATCTGAAAAAATAAGCCTGATTCTTTACGGCAGGGCGCGGTGAAAACCGTTCCCTGCCTTTGAATTTAGGCAAATTTACTTGCACAATCACCAATAAATGAAAAGTTACGGCTCAAAAGGCTGTTAAATCCGACGTTTTTACCGAAAACGCCCGTTAAACTGTTGACACGCCGAAAATGCAATGCTATAATACAGACAATTTAAGACAGCACTTGATAGAGGATGCGAACAAGAAGAGTATCCAGCAGCAACGCCGGCAAGCGGCAGCTGGGGAAAGGCAAGTTCGCCGAAGTTCTATCGCGGTTGCCGCCGCGGTAATGCTGGGCCCTCGCCGAACAGGCGACGGACTGTCACATGACTTATGTGGAGCGCTATCATCGGTTTTTCTGCACATATAGCAGCATATACAAAGCCTGTGATACCTCTTCGGGTCGCAGGCTTATTTAATTTTTTCCAGGAGATGGTACTAATGAACAGAACGAAGAGAATTGTGGCCGCCATTCTGGCTATCGCCATGTGCGCAGTATTATTTGCAGGCTGCGGCACGAAAACCGAAAGTGCCAAGACCGGCGTTGAAGACGGCGTTCTGACCGTTGCCATGGAGTGCGCATACGCTCCCTACAACTGGACTCAGAGCGATGATTCCAACGGCGCTGTCCCGATAAAGGATTCCAGCGACTACGCCAACGGATACGATATCATGATGGCTAAGAAGATATGCGAAGCAAACGGCTGGAAGCTTGAAGTTGTCCGCCTTGACTGGGATTCACTTGTTCCCGCAGTCCAGACCGGCAAGGTTGACGCCGTTATCGCAGGTCAGTCGATGACCGAAGAGCGTATGCAGCAGGTCGATTTCGCAGGTCCCTACCTCTATGCGAGCATCGTCTGCATGACAAAGCAGAACAGCAAGTATGCAAACGCTACCTCCCTTGCTGACCTCGCAGGTGCAAAGTGCACCTCCCAGCTCGGAACCATTTGGTATACCACCTGCCTTCCGCAGATAAACGGTGCTCTTATCCAGACCGCACAGGAGACCGCTCCCTCGATGCTCATGGCTCTTGAGACCGGCGCTGTCGACTTCATCTGCACCGATATGCCCACCGCTCAGGGCGCACTCATCGCTTACAGCGATCTGAAGATCCTCGACCTCCCCGAAAATGCTTTCAAGGTTGACGAGGGCGACATCAACATCGGCATCTCTGTCAAGAAGGGCAACACCGAGCTCAAGGACAAGATCAACTCCGCCCTTGCAGGCATGACCGCCGACGACTTCAACAAGATCATGAACGAGGCTACCAAAATTCAGCCCCTTTCAAAGTAATCAACAATAATCAGAACGGAGATAACAAGATATGAACAAGCTTGCCGAGCTGTGGAGCGACATAGTCCAGTGCTGGAGCGATAGCTCAATGCAGTATCTGACCGGTGCGCTCAAGACAATAGAGCTCGCTGTTATAGCGACAATCATAGGCTGCCTCATCGGCCTTGTCTGCGGAATAATCCAGACTATTCCGTGCGGCAAAAAAGACAATATCGTAAAGCGGGTCATCCTCGGCATAGTCAAGGCTATAGTGCGTATCTACGTCGAAGTTTTCAGAGGCACGCCGATGATAATCCAGGCGATATTCATCTTCTACGCCCTGCCCTACTTCTCGAACGGTGCGATAAACCTTGAACCGACTTTCGCGGCATATCTCGTTGTCTCCATCAACACCGGAGCATATATGGCAGAGACCGTCCGCGGCGGTATAATGTCGATAGACGTCGGTCAAACGGAGGGCGCAATGTCCATAGGCATGAACCACTTCAAGACCATGCTCTATGTCATTCTTCCGCAGACCATACGCAATATCATCCCGCAGATAGGCAACAACCTCATAATCAACATCAAGGATACTTCCGTCATGTTCGTTATCGGCTACGCCGAGCTCTTCGCGGCTCACAAGGCTATCGTCGGCGCAAAGTATGTCTACTTCCCGTCGGCAGTTATAACGCTGACTATCTACCTGATAATGACGGTCATCTGCTCGCTTATCCTCAGACTGTGGGAGAAGAAGCTTGACGGTCCGGAGAACTTCGATCTCTCGACCACCGACACTCTCGCCCACACCAGCGGAATGTACACATTTGTCAAAAAGGCCAAGAAGAAGGAGGGAAGATAATGTCAGAGCCTATTTTACAGATAAATCATCTTTCAAAGACCTTCGGCAGCCACGAAGTTCTGCGCGACATTGACTTTTCGGTCAATCCCGGCGATGTCACGAGCATCATCGGCGCGTCCGGCTCGGGCAAATCAACTTTGCTCCGCTGCATAAACCTCCTTGAGACTCCGACCTCCGGCGAGATACTCTATCACGGCACGAACATCGACAATATAAAAGGCGGCGCGAGCGCATACCGTTCGCACGTCGGCATGGTGTTCCAGTCGTTCAATCTTTTCAACAACATGACCGCTCTCAAGAACTGCATGATCGGTCAGACGAAGGTTCTCAAGAAGTCCAGAGCCGAAGCCAAGGCTTCCGCACTGCATTATCTTGAAAAGGTCGGCATGGCGCCCTACATCAACGCCAAGCCCTCCCAGCTCTCCGGCGGTCAGAAGCAGCGCGTCGCAATAGCCCGCGCGCTTGCGATGGAGCCAGAAGTTCTGCTGTTCGACGAGCCGACGAGCGCACTCGACCCCCAGATGGTCGGCGAAGTGCTCGAAGTCATGCGCAACCTCGCCAAAGAAGGTCTGACGATGATAGTTGTCACCCACGAAATGGCGTTTGCGCGCGACGTTTCAACGAATGTCGTATTCATGGCGGACGGACTCATCTGCGAGCAGGGCAGCCCGAAGGACATCTTCGAGAATCCGCAGGATCCCAAGACGCAGGAGTTCCTTTCAAGATTCCTTGCGAAATAAAATTAAACAGGATATCTCCGACAAGGAGATATCCTGTTTTTAATTGTATCTGAACAACCGATATACATTTATTCACCCTCTCTCCTATTCTCTTGTCAATTTTTACAAAGCTGTTTGCCAACGGACGAAGGTATGGTACAGATTGACAAAATTGAATTTATTTTGCTGAAACACTTGAATATTTATGCATATAGTAGTATATTATTAGTCAAATAGTTGAATAATTTTGCACTGTCGGCGAATATTGGATCGTTTTTATAAACGCCGTGTTCGCCGAAAGCGCATTAAGCGGGAGACACCATGAAAATATTTATCGACGGCAGCGCCGGCACGACCGGACGGCTTTGCGTTATCGGCTCCGGCATTCATGAGGATGCCCTGGCAGCCCTGTTCCACGCAGAATAAAAGGAGGACAACAACATGGCAGGAGGACAACAGCCCCAGGAAAACGACGTTCCGGTATACCTGTTTACCGGCTTTCTGGAGGCAGGCAAGACCAAGTTTATTCAGGAGACCTTAGAGGACAAGCGGTTCAATTCCGGCGAAAAGACCATGCTGCTGCTCTGTGAAGAGGGCGAAGAGGAATACGACATTTCCGCAATGCCCTGCCAGGATATCTACATCCGTACCATCGAAGAGCCGGAAGAGCTGAACCCGGCGCACCTGGAGGAACTGCTGAAAGAATGCGGCGCAACCAGAGTGGTGCTGGAATACAATGGTATGTGGCAGCTCCAGCAGCTGTTCCAGAATCTCCCGGACGACTGGGCGGTATACCAGGAAATGTTCTTTGCGGATGCGACCACATTCCTACAGTATAACGCCAATATGCGTAGTCTGGTAGTGGACAAGCTGAACACCTGTGAACTGGTGGTATTCAACCGTTTCACCAAGGACATGGACAAGATGGAATTCCATAAGCTGGTGCGTGGCGTCAGCCGCCGGACAGACATCGCCTATGAATACACAGACAACCACGTAGAATACGACGAGATCGAAGATCCGCTGCCGTTCGATGTTAACGCACCGGTGATCCGCCTGGCAGACACAGACTTCGCTCTGTGGTACCGGGACATTATGGAAGACCCGAAGAAGTATGACGGCAAGACGGTTTCGTTCCGTGGCATCGTGGCAGTAGACCCGACATTCCCGCCGAATACCTTTGCGGTGGGCAGACACGTGATGACCTGCTGCGTGGAGGATATCACTTACAGCTGCGTTGTGGCAGAGTGGGAAAAGGCAAATATGCTCCAGACACGGCAGTGGGTGCAGGTAACGGGTAAGATCCATGTGCAGAGACATAAGCTGTACCGTGGAAAAGGCCCGGTGCTGCAAGTGCAGGAAGTCGTGATGACCAGCGCACCAGAGCAGGAAGTGGCAACGTTCTATTAAGGCGAAACATACACATGGTGGAAAACTGCGCCGGACAATAAAGTTTTTCGATCCAGCAGTTTTTCAAAAATGCTGGCGAGGACTAGGGCGAGAAGCCCTGGTCGCTGTCCTCGATAAAGTAGGGGGCGATGCCCAGCCCGTTGCCCAGCGGAAATGGCAACGGCAGACTTGCCCAAGGATAGCAAGCCACATCGCCCCGGTGTCTTACGAGGAAAACGGGTTCGGTATAGCAAAGCTGCGTTCAAAAAGAAATATCTTGGAAAAG
>ERZ779855.2423-NODE-2423-length-10394-cov-3.453816_pt1 | contig 10394 bp, 9 predicted proteins | sample MGYA00511370_ERZ779855 | MGnify/ENA primary metagenome ERZ779855 (study PRJEB29588, sample SAMEA1967319) | human gut metagenome | biome: human gut; feature: human-associated habitat; material: faeces | place: Denmark | collected 2008/2010 ...
GTTCGAGACCTATCTCTTCGAGTATATGCGCCACGGAGTCGCCGACTGCGGGCGTGGGCGCGAGTGAGAGGTCGACTATGCCGAACGGCACATCGAGCCTGCGCGAAGCTTCGCTCGCGATGAGCTGACCGAGGCGGGGTATTTTAAATGCAGTCTTTTTTATCGTGTCGGCAACGTCTGTGAGATTGCCGTCGGGAATCTTCTTGAGGGCGCAGCGGACAACGCCGGGACCCGATACGCCGACATTTATCACGCTCTCAGGTTCGCCGGGGCCGTGAAATGCGCCAGCCATGAACGGGTTATCCTCGGGTGCGTTGCAGAAAACAACGAGCTTTGCCGCGCCGATGCAGTTGTCGTCGGCGGTGAGCTCGGCGGTCTTTCTGATAATCTTGCCCATGAGCGCGACCGCGTCCATGTTTATGCCCGCCTTTGTCGAGCCTATATTTATGCTCGAGCAGACATGCTCGGTTCTCGCGAGCGCCTCGGGTATGCTGTTTATGAGTGCCTCGTCTCCGGGGGCGAAGCCCTTTTGAACAAGTGCGGAATAGCCGCCGATGAAGTTGACTCCGACAGCCTGCGCCGCCTTTTCGAGCGTGAGTGCGTATTTCACCGGGTCGCCGCCCGATGCGGCGGCAAGCATGGCGATGGGGGTGACTGCGACGCGCTTGTTGATTATCGGCACGCCGTACTCTTTTTCAATCTCGCAGCCGACCCTGACAAGATTTTTCGCCTTGCGCGCTATCTTGTCGTAGACTCTGCGGCAGGAGTCATCGATATCCTGCGAGCAGCAGTCGAGCAGGGAGATGCCCATGGTTATCGTGCGTATATCTAAGTTTTCATCCTCGATCATATGTATCGTTTCGAGAATGTCTCTTGTGTTTATCATAGTAAGGATCCTCTCAGGTGCGTAGATCAGACGTGATACATCGAGTCGAACACGTCCTCGTGCATAACATGGATATCGAGCCCGTGCTCGCGGCCGAGGCGGCTCATTATATCGGAAAATTCGGACAGCGGCACGGAGCATTTCTCCGTGTCAACGAGCATTATCATGCAGAAAAGATCCTGCAGGACGCTCTGCGTCACTTCGGTTATGTTTACATTGAGTTCCGAGCATTTTCCGGACACCTCTGCGAGGATACCGATTATGTCCTTGCCCGTAACAGTCATGACAGCTCTCATTTTTATTCTTCCTTTCCTGTGCACTTATCAGAATTACTTATATACATCTGATATCAAGATATTCTACCATATTTTATGCCCATTCTCAATAGCGGTTGAACAATTTGAACTTTTTTGTGTTTAATACTGTTACTGGGCGGAAAAATATGTTATCATATTGTATACTTTACCGTCAGTATCATGGAGGAAGCGCGATGCCGCAAAGAATTATCGACACTCATGTTCATACCGACAACTCACCCGACGGGCATCATTCGGCGATGTATATGTGCGAATGCGCCGAAATGGCGGGGCTTCGGGCGATAGCTTTTACCGACCATGTCGAGTCGGACGCTTACAGACGGGATCACTATGACCGCGTGGCGCTCCAGTCTTTTATCGATGTCACAAAGGCGCGCTCGGCGTTTCGCGGGAAGCTGCTCGTCTGCGCGGGCGTGGAGCTCGGTCAGCCGATGTACGATGTTGCGACCTCGGAGGAGATACTCGCGAATCTGCCCTATGATATGGTCATAGGCTCGGTGCATAATTTTCAGAATGAACAGGATTTTATGTATCTTGATTATTCCCAGTGGGATATAACCGACCTGATGAATAAATATTTTGACGAGCTTATAAAGCTCGCGCGCTGGGCGAAGTTCGATACCCTGGCGCATATGACATATCCGCTTCGGTATATCGTCGGCGAGCACGGCATACCCGTTGATATGTCGAAGTTTTCGGACAAAGTCGATGAAATTCTTTCTCTGCTCGTCAAGAACGAAAAGGCGCTCGAAATAAACACATCGGGGCTCAGACAGAAGCTCGGCAAAACTATGCCCGAAGAGGATGTTGTCAGGCGCTTTAAACAGCTCGGCGGCGAATTCGTGACCGTCGGCTCGGACGCCCACTATGCAAAAGATATCGGCGCGGGAGTCGATGTCGGCATGGAGATAGCGCAGCGCAGCGGATTCGACTGCGTGACGCTGTTCCAGAACCGCCAGCCCGTGCAGATTCCGATAGAGTAAAAAGAGAGGTGCAGTCATGAAGATCGAACTCAGGGCAAACGCAAAAATAAATCTCTTTCTCGACATTCTGGCAAAACTGCCGAACGGCTATCACTCGCTGTTCATGGTCATGCAGTCGGTCTCGCTTGCGGACACGGTGACTGTGCAGGAGAACGGCGAGGATATCATCCGCCTTACCTGCTCCGAGCCGGCTCTGCCGACCGACAGCAAGAACATAGCCTACCGCGCGGCGCAGGCTTTTCTCGCAGAAGCCGGGCTCAGCGGCAGGGGAGTTGACATACACATTGAAAAAAATATTCCGTTTGAAGCGGGTCTTGCCGGCGGAAGCGCGGACGGCGCGGGAGTTATAGTCGGACTCGACAGGCTTTTCGGGACGGATATGGGCACGCAGAGGCTCTGCGATATCGGGCTGAAGATCGGCAGCGATGTGCCCTTCTGCATCGCGGGCGGCACTATGCTCTCACAGCACACGGGCGGCATACTTTCGCATCTTCCGCCGCTCAAAAGCTGCTTCGTCGTGCTCGCAAAGCCCGCAACGGGCGTCTCAACCGCACGCGCCTACGGCGATTTTGATTCCGCGAGCTTCATATATCATCCGAACAAGGTCGGCATGCTCGACGCTGCGGCGAACGCCGATTTCGAGGGTATTTGCCGTCAGGCGGGCAATGTTTTTGAACAGACTATAGAAGTGCCGGAGCGCGTGAGAATAAAGAGCATCATGCGCCGCCACGGCAGTTCGCTCGCGCAGATGAGCGGAAGCGGTCCGACCGTTTTCGGACTGTTCGAGTCGGAGAGCGATGCCGAAAAATGCCGCGCCGAGCTCGAAAAGAGCGGGCTCGTCAAGAGCGTCCACCTGTGCAAAACCGCCGATAAAGGCGTTGAAACAGTAAATGAGGAGTAAAGCTTATCGGCTTTACACGGGTTCTTCAGATAAAAAGCCAAGACAGCGGACAGATTGCTCTGTTCGCTGTCTTGGCTTTTGGAGAATAACAATGAAAAAACGTTTGAAAGTATTCAGAAAAACTACTTTCAAACGTTTGTTTTTATATGTTGAATGTGAAGTTGCAAAGATGCTTCTCGGTGCCGTTGAGCTTGTACTTGTAATCCTCTGTGCCGCGGGTGAAGTCGATGCATTTTATCTCATTGTTGCCTGCGAATCTTGTGACAAGGTTGTAACACGCTAGAAAACCGGGCGAAAATTCTCTAAATTTTTCCGAAAAACTGTTCTGCATTACATAGTATGTATCTTTGTCTTTGAGTCCGCACAGATACCCTGCGACCTCTCCGTTTATTCTAATGAGAAGAAGCCATGATGAAGAAAGTGTTTTCAAAGCGGTGAATACGCAGTTATGCCTTGTTTCGTTGTTTTTATGCGCACATGTCCACATAAATTTCTTTATGCTAAATTTGCCGTCGAGTCCGTTCTTTTTTATAAAGCGGTCGTTATGTATGTCATGCATAACCTTTTCGGTGGTCTTGTCTGGTATGGTGTCGCACATCGTTATTTCACACTCAAAGCTGTTTTTTGCCAGCCTATTATAGGCGGTTCTGATGTTCTGGCGCGTGTTTTTAGAGAGCAATTTGTAGTATTCGTCAGCGTCAACGGGGTTATCAACAAATACGGCGGTCTCACCGTCTCTGTTAATAAGCTCAAAGTGATTTGTAACATATCCAGCGAGTGAAGAATTTTCGGGTACGTTATTGAGCCTCAACTCTATCCCGCCGTAATTTTCATGTATGAAGCTGAAAATTTCATCTGCGGCCTCGTCGCTCCACTTATTATAGATAAAGTTGAGATAGTCGGAATAGGACTTTTCGCCGAGTATACAAATACCGCTCATCATCGAATAAAAGCGGAGATTTAACGATTTTGACTGCACAACAAGCGGTGCAATCATGTCAACTTCTCCGCCACTGTTCAAATGGCAGACAAACACTGGTTTCCAGAATATGGATCTGAGAAGTTTTTTCTTTATGTCCTTGAGGAGCAGTAAAGACCAGTCATAGGTTTGAAACGAAGTCATTTCAGTGCCGATTTCGAGTCTTTTCCAATCATTTTCTATTTTTGAAAGATTGTTGATAAAATATTCCTTTATCATCATTATGCCCCCATAGCTTTTCTTCGTTCCTTATTGTAAAATATAATCCGGGTGTTGTCAATAGCGGAGAGATAAAATGCAGAGAGCCCACAATGATATTGTGAGCTCTCTGCATTTTTGGAGAATAACAATGAAAAAACCGGAAAAGTTTGTGGTTGTCTTGTTTATACGCCCTGAGCGCCGACCATTTCGTAGCGCGGCTGGGCTTCCTGAGGGATCATGCGATAGATTTTGCCGTTGTCGTCAACATCAACCATGCTTATCTGGATATCCGGCACAAGTGTGTGCAGGGCGGAGACGAAATGCGTGCTCCTCTCTTTTGGGAATCCGGTGACGATGTCAACAGCGCCTTTCTTTTTGGCGATGACTGCGGCGAGGATAGCCGGACTGTCGTTAAAATATACGCTCATCTGCGCGTTTTCGTTTTTTGCGCATTCGTACAGATCTTCAAGCACTGCGGGATCGGGGCTGAATCCGTCCCTCTCGTGGAACACGCTGAGAACTTCGAGCGGCACTCCGTACTGCTGCGCTATCAGCGACCCGGAACGGATCAGCTGTTCACATTTGCTCTGCGGAGTTACACAGACGAGAACGCAGTTTTTGCTTTTCATCTTGCTGATGTCCTTTCGTAGTTGGTAGCTGTCTGGCTTTTCTTCCCTCTCACTACACTGACATAATAACATCCGATTGTGTACTGAATAGTAAAAATTCATTAAATCAAAGTAAAGAAAATTTGTACGAACCGTGAATGAACCGGGGTTGCGATATTCTTCTAAACATTGTATTATAGAGAAAGAAGAGAAGCGGGCACAGGAATAATATGCCGCATACGGCACGGACAATGACAAAAAAGCATGCGTCGGAATAATTTATAATGTAAAGGCAATTAGCGTTACTTGCTCGCGATGTGAGATATGTATACTTTTGATGAGAAATTCAAAAAAGGCGCCGCCCGCGCATTCAGGGCGCAGCAGGGGTTGACGGCTTTTTTGAGCGGGCTGAATAAAATTCTGCCCGAGCCGCCCGGATTCAAAACGGAAAAACCGAAAGATAAGCGCGAAGATACAATACGCATTGCGGACACTGCCGGCGACAGCTGGTATCTCGGCTTCTCCGAGCGGAGCATAACGCCGCCGGATATTGATGCGAAAAATTATTATATCGGCGGCAATCTTTCCGCTCCGCCGCGCAGGGTTCGCGGCGTGCTTGATGATATAAAAGTGCGGGCGATAGCCATAAGTGACAGCGAGGAAAGGGCGGCTGAGGTGTTCTGCGCCGTTGATTGCATCGGGCTCACAAACACGGTCGTTCGCCGCATACGAAGCGAGCTTGATTCGTTCTGCCGCACGAACAATGTCGGATATATTAATATTTTTTCGACCCACGCCCACAGCTCGATAGACACCATGGGCATATGGAGCGTGACGGGAAAGAAATTTTTTGAAAACATATCGAAGCTGATAACGCACTCGCAGCCCTTGCCGAGCGTTGACGGAGCGTTTATTGATCTTATAGTCGAAAAGACGAAAAAAGCCGTCGCCGAGGCGGTGAGAAATATGGAACCGGGTCGGCTTTTTGCGGCGCAGATAGGCGAAAACAGCGTCGAAAAGCTCGAAAAATATTCGGCAAAAAAGCCGTATGGCGACATGACTCTGAGCGAGTACGGGATAAAAGATTTCATCTTCGCCAAGCGTCCGCCGCGCGAATATTCGCCGCGCCTCAGCCGCCTGCGCTTCGTGCCAGATAACAGTGCGAGCCGACCGACAGTTTTGGTCAACTTCGGCGCGCACCCATACGCAAACGGACTGCGGATAAAAAACAACCGCGGCGATATGCTCTCCGCCGATTTTCCGTTCTATATGGAGCGTGAGATAAACTCGGCGGGCAAAAACTTCATTTTTATCAACGGCGCGGTCAACGGAATATACCCGAACAGGGGAGCGGGCGGAGTAAAGGAAGAGAACTTTACACGCCAGACCGAGGCTCTCGGGCGCGATCTTGGAAAGCTCGTTCTCGCGATGACGAAAGAGTGCGAAGAAATAGAACAAAATTCTCTGCTCTCGCCGAAAAACAGCGGTGAAGCGTATAAAAGCGCCGTCGAAAGAATAGGCAAATGCACTGTCGAAGAGCGCGAGCTTGAGCCGAAGCTTGTTTCAATACACAAAGAAACGGCGCTCATGGTCGATAATCCGCTCGAAAAGATAATCGGGAAGCTCGGCTTCGCGTGCTTTGATATGACAAGACCCGCAAAGGGAATATATGAACTTGAGACGGAGACGGGATATCTCGAGCTCGGCGGCGAGTTCAAAGCCCTGCTTGTGCCGGGGGAGATAACGCCCGGACTCGTCAGCGGCACAGGAGATATGCTCGCGGAAAACAGCATTACAAACAGGGCGAGCGGCTTCAAAAGCCTCTGTGATATCGTCGGCGGGGACACGGCGGTTTTCGGGCTCGCGAACGACGCGCTCGGATATATCATCCCGGACAATGACTACTGCATGTTCTTCGCGGGCTATGGCAAGCTTGCGGAAAAGCTGTTTTTCAAAGACTACGCCCATTATCAGGAGATGTTTTCCATCGGCGCGCACACCGCGTCCGCGTTCGCCGCAGGTGTCGAGGACATGATGAAAAGCTTTAAAGCGCGGTTGAATAAATAATTATTCCCCGGTCATATTGTGCTGACCGGGGAAATTTTTAGATATCTTTAATATAGTATTTATCTTCAATCCATTTTGCTGAAAACAGTCTTTGAAACTTACCGATATAATCACTGCCGCCGCCCGATCTTGGGCAGGTGGTGAGTGAGTGCGCCCTTGCGGATCGCTTGCGATTGAGGCACGAGTGTGCTATACTGAGCATCGGCTCAACAAATCGGAATTTGTGGAGGTAAACGAAATATGGAACTGTGGGACGCTTATGATAGAGATTTCAAAAAGATTCAGGGTGTAACCTTGGTTCGAGGAGAGGTAATTCCAGAAGGCTTTTTTCATTTGGTCTGTGAAATAATTGTTAGACATATAGATGGGAGTTATCTCATCATGCAAAGGGATAAAAGAAAGCATTTGGGCGGAATGTGGGAGGCTACAGCGGGTGGTTCTGCATTACAAGGTGAAGAACCTGCAATCTGTGCCGCTAGAGAACTTTATGAAGAAACGGGAATTACCTCCAATAATTTGATAGAAATAGGAAGGGTGCTCCACCACAGCCATAAATCGTTTTATGTGGAGTATCTTTGCATTACGGATGTAGATGAGGATAGTGTCGTTTTGCAAGAAGGAGAAACATCTGATTATAAATGGATTACGGCTGACGAATTGCTAAAACTGTCCAGGGATGAGTTGGCAACGCAACGTATTCTAAATTTCGTTGAAGAACTTAATTGACAAATTCCAGTTTGTCGGTTTGATTTTCTCTACTTTTATATTAACCGTTTAATTTAGAAAATACCTTTGACAAACTTCGCTATAAGCAATATGAAAAGGACAAAAGGGAGCAGAATTTCTGCTCCCTTTTGCCAAACCTGTCTCCTATATATCGGACGAGCCGAGCTCGTCCTTTATCCGCTGTGCGGTCAACACAGGGGATAAATCATTGTTAATTGCCGCGTCTGCGCAATTTGAATATATCGGGTCGCGCGCCTCGAACATTTTGTCAAGCGTTTCGCGGCTCTTCGAGAGCGGTCTGCCGTCGAGCGAGAGCAGATCGAGGTCTCGCTTGAGATAATATATGCGCCCGTTGCCCTTGAGCGCGCGGACATTCTCAGGGTCGAGCACCGCGCCGCCGCCCGTTGCGATTATCAGCCCTTTTTCTTTTGCCGCGCCGCGGACAGCCTGCGCTTCAAGCTCCCTGAAACGCTTCTCGCCGTATTGCGAGAATATTTCCGGTACGCTCATGCCCGCTGATTCTTCGACGAGCGAATCCGTGTCGACCGCCTTTCGCCCGGTGAGCTTCAAGAGCTCTTCGGCGACGGTAGTCTTGCCGCATCCGGGCATACCGACGAGGACTATATTCTGAACATCGAGCGCGAGCGAACGGAATACACGCTCGATTTCTTCTTTGCCTATCTCGGCGGAGCAGAAATATTTTGCGCTCTGCGCCGCCTGCGCGACGAGCATATAGAGCCCGCCCGAGCATTTTATCCCGCATTCGAGCGCCTGCATGATAAGCTGAGTGCGCAGCGGGTTATATATCACATCGAGCACCGCCTCGCCGCAGGCGGACTTTTCCGCGTGCAGGAGCGTGTCGCCGGCATACAGCGCGTTCGACGGGTGGTGGTCGATGCACAGATCGACCGCGCCGGAAAAGCCCTGCGGGAACAGGTTCGGCGTCGCAATGTCGACCGCGACCACGCACGCAGGCACAAAATCCGCAGGCGCAAAAAACTGCGCCACATACGGCAGATAGCGCGCTGTCGTCTCCGGGTTGGGGAATAGATACGCCGTCTTGCCCATGCGGCGCAGTGCGCTGCAAAGCGCCGCACCGCTCCCGAGCGTGTCTCCGTCCGGGCGCAGGTGCGACAGGATCAGAATTGCGTCGCGGTCGCGCAGCGCCGCGGCAAACTCCCGATCATTCATACTTCAAGCCTCATTTCCGGTGTCCTTGTCGTGCAGATGCTCGATCATGGCGCTGATGTGCGCGCCCTCCTCGATCGAGTGGTCGATCTCAAACACCAGTTCCGGGGTGTAGCGCAGGTCCAGCACGGTGCCCAGCTCATGGCGCAGCCAGCCGGAGGCCGAACGCAGCCCCTTTTTGAATTCCTTCTCGTTTTCCATGCCGAGCACGGAAAGCCAGACTTTTGAATAGCGCAGGTCGCCCGTCGTCTCGACGCGGGTGACGCTGATCATCCCCTGCTGCACCCGGGGGTCTTTGACCTGGGTGAGCAGGTTTGCCAGCACGCGCTGGATATCATCATTCGTTCTTGCCAGTTTGTTGGAAGCCATAGGAAACTCCTTTTACTGCTTGATCTCCTCCATGACATACACTTCGATCACGTCGCCGACCTTGACGTCGTTGTACTTATCGACCTGCAGGCCGCACTCATAACCGGCGGCGACTTCCTTGACGTCGTCCTTGAAGCGGCGCAGGGACGCGAGGTCGCCCTCGAACACGACGATGTTGTCGCGCACGACGCGGACCTTGCTGTTGCGCACGATCTTGCCGTCGGTGACGTAGCCGCCGCAGACGGTGCCGACCTTGGAGACCTTGAAGGTCTGGCGGATCTCGACGTGGCCGATGATCTGCTCCTGGAACTTCGGGGCGAGCATGCCCTTCATGGCCGCCTCGATCTCGTTGATGCAGTCGTAGATGACGCGGTACATGCGGATCTCCACATTGCTGCGGGCGGCGTTGTCGCGCGCGGCCGCGTCCGGACGGACGTTGAAGCCGACGATGATCGCATTCGACGTGGCAGCGAGCATGACATCGGACTCGTTGATGGCGCCGACGCCGGAGTGGATGACCTGCACGCGCACTTCGTCGTTCGAGAGCTTCTCGAGCGAGGACTTGACAGCCTCGGCGCTGCCCTGCACGTCGGCCTTGACGATGATGTTGAAGTCCTTCATCTCGCCCTGCTGGATGCGGGAGAACAGGTCGTCGAGCGAGACCTTCTTGCTACCGGCGTTGGCGGCATCCTTCTTCTGCTGCTTGCGCTCCTCGACGAGCTCACGCGCCATGCGCTCGTCGGCGACGGCGTTGAACTTGTCGCCCGCGCTCGGCACCTCGGACATGCCAGCGATCTCGACCGGGATGGACGGGCCGGCCTTCGTCACGCGCTGACCCTTATCGTTGGTCATCGTGCGCACACGGCCGACGGCCGTGCCGGCGATGATGATATCGCCCTGATTGAGCGTGCCGTTCTGCACGAGCACGGTCATGATCGGGCCGCGGCCCTTGTCCATGCGGGCCTCGATGACCGTGCCGCGGGCGGCACGGTTGGGGTTGGCCTTGAGCTCGGCGACCTCGGCGGTCAGCGCGACCATTTCGAGCAGGTTGTCGATGCCCATGCCGGTCTTGGCGGAGATGGGGCAGACAATGGTGTCACCGCCCCAGTCTTCAGCAACAAGGCCGTACTCGGTGAGCTGCTGCTTGATGCGCTCGGGGTTGGCGTCGG
>ERZ779855.2425-NODE-2425-length-10381-cov-7.844954_pt1 | contig 10381 bp, 6 predicted proteins | sample MGYA00511370_ERZ779855 | MGnify/ENA primary metagenome ERZ779855 (study PRJEB29588, sample SAMEA1967319) | human gut metagenome | biome: human gut; feature: human-associated habitat; material: faeces | place: Denmark | collected 2008/2010 ...
GCTTGCTGTTAAACACAATACAGTGTTCATTGTAATATACATATGGAGAATACTGGAATCCCCATTTTCCGTTCTGGATCGTGATCGGGATGATACGGTGGTTTTCACGTGCCGGGTGATCCAGGCGTCCTGCATATCCTTCATTTTCCATACAGAGCTGGCATTTTGGATAAGCAGAAGACTTTGCTTTTCCTGCAGCAGCGATGGCTTTTGGATCTTTTTCAGGCTTGGAAAGGTTGATCGTGATATCCAGAGTACCATATTCTGTATCAACAGTCCATTTGCGGTCCTTTTTGATACGGTATCTGCGGATATAATCACTGTCCTGACTCAGCTTGTAGTAGAAAGCAGTTGCTTTTTCAGGAGACTCTTCGTATTTTTTCCAGAAAGCGTCCTGAACCTGAGCCGGACGTGGCATGAGACAGTTCATGATCTTTGTATCAAAGAGATCACGGTATCCGATACTGTCTTCAATGATGCCTCTTGCAACAGCCTCATTTAAAAGATCAGCAAGTACGTCTTCAAGAACGATGTTGTCAAGGTCGCAGTCTGTATCTTCGTAGTTATTTTCTTTAAAAAGATCCAAAAGAAGGTTCGTTGTATAGATTCTTTCAGATTCCGGTGTCAGCCCGGTATTAATTCCGTACTGTACTAATTTTTTGATTGATTCATAAAGCATGATCGGACTCCTTTTTTCTGTTTTTTGTTAATTAATTTTACACCACACATATATCGCGTTGGCTGAGGAATCTGGATGCAAGGAGGTATTTCACCACTCATTCTTGGATTTGAAGCTGAAACAACGAGGAAATATGAAATGCAATAAAATAGTGATTATGTGGGGTGCTCAATCTGCTCAAGATGAACGGTCCTATATCTTTGCATCCCATGTCCCTATTATTTATTAATACACACTTTCATATTTAGTCCATTTCGATTCAATATAGTATCTATATGGCCAAATGGATATTGTGACATCTGACAGTTGTGGATACCTACCATCATGGTCTTCAAGTGTGTCATATCGGATTGGTTATATTGGTAAACGATGAGCACCTCGTTGGGGAGCAACTTCATGGGGTTAGTTCTCCGTGAAACCTCCATGTTGCATTGGGTTTGCGTATGTTTGGTTTGGTCTCTGCTATGTCTGGATATGTTTTTCATTCGATACTAATTCGCTTTACCTAGTTTCCTTGTTATTTGGGCGTCGATCTGGACCCGTATTACCATCTGTCTGTATTATCACTATTTGTCGGTACCAGACGTATCCTTCGTCATGAGCAATCAGTTTATATGCATCTATTTGCGTACACGTTTCTTCTGTATACTGCATTGAGGGTCTTGTTTCACCATATGTATTTTATAATCTCTTCGTAATTGTGAGAGTATTTGGCACTTATTGTGTGAACAGTCTTTCATCTTTTGGTCAATCCCGACATGTCGTCATCATCTTACCCTTTCCGTTTATCCTTGTATCTACTTGTCCATCTCTTCTCTTTCTTCCATTTGAGATCAGAACTCATTGGATTGTCTTTCATACAAAGGACATGGGTGACTCTTCTGTACTGTGACTGTTAACAGTTGTCCTGTGACTGTGGATCTATTCTCTTGCCCTAAATATTCCATTCTATCGTAAGGGTTTTGGATTCTGATGGGATCGTTGATCCCCATTCCCATGGTCCTCTATCACTCAACCTATGCATTCATTCGTCGGTATTTGATGTGTTCCACCTTCAAGGATACGGTTGTCTCAAGATCCTTACTGCATTGACTCAGATGGAGTCATTTCTTACCAATCGAACTCTTGCTTTGCATGTGAATCGTTTTTCATTTGCTAATTCGTGCTGGATAGTTATTTTTGCTGGTAACCTGTTGTTGGACGTCGATCGGAACCGGTATGTGATTATTGCCATTACTCGGTGGCGGATCATTTTGTTTCCTCGAATTTAGCGATTTGGTGAGTTATGGTCATGTGTTTCTGATGGTGATAGTGAATCGATGTCAGCAAGTTGTTGTGTACATGCTTCGGACGGTATGCTAGTGATATTGGAAAGACATTGCTGCTATTTCAATCCATACTTACAATGTGGTTTCATTGAGATGAATAGGAACGGCTGTTTGTTGTAGCTATATCGCAATTGTGTTTTAATAGAAAGCTAAGCAATCTACAATCTCCCATGTTTGAGTGTTGCTCGAACAATCGGTGTCGATAAAAGACTAATCATTATGCTATTGTTCATACCACTTCAATGTAATTTATTATTGTAATAGAATTAGAACTGCTCCCATAATGATGGTTGCTCCATCTCCGCCATAGAATTGAGAATACTGAAAAGTATCGACTAGGCATTTGATTTTATGACTATTCAAATGATTTGGGTGTTGGTTGATTAGAAGGTGAGTATATGTATTTCCACATTTGTATCTGGTGACAATTTTTATACTTTGATGTAACCGTAACAACAACTCAAAGGCAAACCAATACTCATCATGAGTAATCCTATTCGTTTTTCCTTTGCTCCAAATGCAAACCGTTACGAAGAGTTCATTCAGCGTATTGCTGCTGCGAAGTGTGGTATGTGTCTCTGGTGTTCATTCTGATAAGATATAAGCACGTTGTCGGATAGTGAATACACTGAACTGACGAATGAGTGCAGGTACTCTCTTTATGATTCGGTTGTCGTTGTAGATTGAGTTATCCATATAAAGAATGGGCTAAACTGCAACGAGGTATGTAGTATTGTTTACCTGTGTTGTAGCTTGGCGTAATCCCATGAACAATAGCAAGGATGAGCGCATGAAGTTTTTAAAAGATATGGAGTATCGTATGTGGGATAAGGGGTTGTGGGACCAGCGTATTGTGGATTGTTACTTTCAAATGCTCATGGAAATGGATAATCCAAATGTCCTTGCTCAAGCCGTAACATCCGTATTGTTGGATTTGTTTTTGTTTCATATGTGACTAGAGAAGCTGATGATGATGATTGTGACTCACTGCTCAATAGGCTTCGTGGATTAACTGCTGAAGTACTCCTTTGTCGCATCTTCAATCTAGGCTGCTGCGAATAATACTGTTGTTAGCTCTATTGGGCAATCTGATGATGTGGTTTCTGAATCAATCCATAGTGATGAGCATGAGGAGGAAATGAATGTATTCCATTCACCCGCTACGAGAATTAAGGATTCTGTCATAGCATCATTAGATGACATGCTATCGCGCTCTTCCGATGTATATCGTATTGTAACCCCTAATACGTCATAGTGTTTGGGACCTACCGTGGATGATCTCTTCAGCTTCATGAGAACGAAACGCAGTTGTCCTTGCCGTGGTTGCTTTACTCTGTAGGAATGAGCCCGCGTGTATCCTACTTTGCAGCAGCACTGAAGATTGCTTATTCTGGGATTTCAGAGTCAAAGGTGGAGCAGTTGCTCTACTTCGTTTCAATGGGCGAAGAGCGCAGTGGTATTACCCTTCAAAGAATCAAGGAGGAAGTGTTGAAAGTCAGTTGCATTCCCAGATCCGTCAAGAAGATTATGCGTTGTCCCCAGTGTAAGCGATGGAGTCTTACCAATCGAGTGTTTTGTGAGAAGTGTTCCAAGAATCTGACGAAGGATGATGATTGGAGTCATTGTGTTCTTTCCAACTGCCGTTGCAATTGCAATGGAAACAAAGAGAAGTGGAAGGAACTAGAGGCAGAGGAAAGAAGAAATGCAACCTGTGCTCACTTCTCCAAGCAGCCAACGGATCACTATGTTCTGTTCATCCCTCCAGAAGCTATCATTGCGGATTACTTGAACATGGAGTACACTAATGAGATGGTGGGATTAAAAGAAGATCAAATCAAGAAGTTGGCTGAGGATGCTGATGCATGTGGTTTTCATCACATCCTTCTCACTGAAAACTCGAAACGGATCTATGAAGCCATGGGGTTTTCAAAGGCAGCGGAAGCTGTTGGGAATCACTTATCTCGTTTTCAAAACCATGACAGTATGACTGTGCTTTCGCGTACGGTTGATGAAGCCATTCAGAGTGGTTGCTATGTACCCTCTGGTTCTCGCCCGGCTCGTTCTCTTGCCGACAGTTCAGTATGTTCTTCAGATTCCAGGCTGTCGCAGAAGAGGCCTCATCCAGATCTGAGTGATTCCTCTGTTGAGGAGCAGTTCCATGGGACCGCGTTCTATCAGTTGATCGATCACCAATCCTGTACAGGGTCTGCCAGAGAAAATCGAAGCTTCCTCAACCAGGTGGATGGTTATTCACCGGCAGACTTGCAAAGTGAATGGAAAAATCTGGAGAGTAGATACAACTTGATTGGGTGTAAGTTGTTTTGGTTGTTAGTAATGTGTAGACAAGGGGAACTGGAGCGTATTCTACTTTCATTCTCTGTTCTTGAGGTGTAAGGATGAGTTCCCTATGCTGCAGTGTGTTCACTCCATCACTGCCGGTTCTCAAGTCAGGACATCACCAATGGAACGAGTACCCATCTCAGCAGTCCCCAGAGCCCTTCTTCAGAAGGAAGTTTGCTCAGTTCTAAGCAAGAAGAGAGATACCAATGCAGCAACAGACAGTTCCTTGGTTCCCTATATGACATCAAAGAAACGTGAGTTTCTTCTCAAAGGTGTTAACTCCTTTGAACGGCTGCTGTTCATGTTTACCGCCTCAGCAGATGGTGTTTCCATATGGAGACGTAGCAGAATCAACAATTCTGTTTATGTTTTCAGTCTGTTCAATGAGAATATTCCAAGAAGAAGAGTCATGCGAGATCTTGATGCGTATTTCGTGTTCTTGGTAAGATGCAACTCCAGTGCTCCTGAGAGCAGGGAAACTCCTCAAACTCCCGCAGTCACTCCTTCATCTGTTACACAGGACAATCAAGAGGACTACATTCCGGAAGAGGATTCTGTTGCAATAGCAGAAAATCCTCAACAGGATGCTGAGGAGAAGAGGGGTACTGCTAGCATCTATCGTGGGAACATGAAGGGAATTGGCAAAGGTATGACAGTGGGCAATAGTAACATCCGTTTGCGTGTAAAGTTTTCGCCTGCTATGGGGAAGAAGAGTCCAGCGGATTCGGACTTCAGAGAGATCCTACACCTTGTTCTTGGCTATATGAAAGAGTTTGGAAAACGTGGCTTTTGTATTCGTGCTGGATCCACTCTCTATTCGATTCAGTATGCAATTACTTCATTCCGTTGCGATATTCCAGCTCAAGACATGTTGGTGGATAGTTCGGGGAAGCATACATCCAACAGTCCATGCTTGACGTGTAATGCTCGCATGAGGGTGTTCGACAAGTACTATATGGGAGTGCTGCCTTGTGTGCAAGCTTCAATGGTGAAGAATCGGGACAAAATGAGAACACTTAACTCGTCAGCGTTGGTGTTGAATCCTAAGGATCCGTTACGACTCCTTCCTGCCTTCCTTCTAGGAAAGAATATGAGTGCTGTGAAGGAAAGGATGAGAGCGAATCTAAAGGACGATGATCAGACATATTCCTTTTTGGAGAAGCTTCGTTCACTCATTCCTACAAATGCCAAAGTGTATCAGCTTCCAGAGATGGAGTGCTGCTCCTTCTATGGCATCGATAATCCGCTTGTTTCCACGAACTCAGTGGATACGATTGGAAGAGTTGAAATCGAAAAGACAACGTACTTGACCAAGGAGTGTTGCACATCCGCTGACATCATGCACTTAACTCATAATGTGGCTGATCGGATCTTGGAGTACTTGTTCGTTCCTAATTCTTCGAATACGCCTATGGAAGATGAGGCTATGTTGTATTCGCAGTCAACAATGAATCAGGGTCCGGTAACTAATCTGGATCTGACCAGTATCGATGAGAGAATAAGAGGCAACGCAGTAAAGCGATTGGAGATTATTAAGGAATCTCTTCCTCCAGATCTCAGCTCGTGGGTACCCCTTCTCATTGGGGAAGGGAAGTATGCTAAGCCTACTGCCAACCAGAAAATGCGTTTCTGTTTTGCCTATTTGCCTTATCTGCTGATTGATTCACTCCATGATTGTACGGTGTGGTGTTTTGTTCAGTTTTTCAGCGTCCTGTCAACAATATACAATTTTGATGGTTCCTTCGAGGAAATGGAGAGGCTCCAAGGAGTGATGAATACGACACTCTATGTAATGGAGAATCAAGTTCCTCCTTCTTTCTTTACTCTCTGTTTTCACCAGTGCCATCATTTGTATAAGTACTATGGGATCAATGGACCTCTCAAGAGTGTCGACTGTTATCATGGAGAGGAACAGTATCTGGGACTAGCTGATGAGTCTGTGGGAGGCAACAACCCTGAACTGACAATATACAAGCGAAAACTGATTCAGACACTCAGCCACATATGTGCAAAGGATGCTTCCTTCTTGGGTGTTGGTATGTCCGTGTGGGACAACCAAACTGTAAGAGACACGTATGATGATGTCAATCTGATGCGACGAGGTTATCTGAACTGGATTGCTGACAACTATCGCTTCATTGCGGATTCCTTTCCCCATGTTTCATTTACGGATGTGGAGCTCTGTGGAGGTGTGAATTCATACCTCAATACTGGTTGCATCTCCTTCGATCCTGGGTTCACTTCCCTGGTGAGTACTGACTCTTGGGTGACGAGTAACGAGGATCTTGACGGCTACTGGAGGAAGCACTATCCTAACGTGAAACAGCATTTCACATTTGCGAAGAAATGGGATCAATTGAGCTGGAACAAGCAGAGACTGGACTGCTTTCGTGGAGGACCGGATTGTCTCAATAATGCTTCTGACTTCCCCCAAACAGGATTAGCCGTTGCCTATTCTTTGGATCATAAGGTCCATCTGTTTGCGGTACTATGCTATATTTCCTTCCATGTATCCGAGGAGGAGGCACACTCCCATGTATCCGAGAAGGAGGCACACTTTCAGGCTCAAGTGTATGAGCTGCCTATTCATCGCCTGCTTCCTCTGAACGATTGCCCCTTCAGCTTCTATTTGAAGGTCTCTGAAGTTAAGGCCATAACGCCTAGTTACACCTTGATCTCATTGCATCGTCTTCATATGGAGGATGTGGTTTGCTTTCCTATCGATAATGATACGGTGTATGTGGGACTCAATACGATTTGTGTACGTCAGTGGCAAATCATCCATCGCGTTTGCTACTCACTGAAGAGAAATGGTAAAGGAGACCTGATCATTCCGATGTAAAGCCTGTTTGTTAGGAAGAAACAGAACAGGATGGTACCACTACTCTACAAGGAAGGAGATTGCCTCCTCCTCTTCCCCATCCAGATGTTGTACTGAACTAGATTCATCGTCATCTTCTTCACTCGTTTCATCTGTTTTGCATTGGTATGTCCCCAAAACATCTTTAATCACTATGAAATAGAAATGATAACAAGAAATACAGTCATCGATACCCTTGATATTTGTATACTTGATGTTATACCAGTCGATAGCCTTCTGCTGACACTCTTTCCGAGTCGTCTTGCTTTTATCAGAAGCCTAAATGTTGGAATCTAATGATAGCGAATACCTTCTTTTTGATTCTATTAATAAGCAGTATCTTGATATCCGAGTATGCATTGTACTTTGAACCGTCACTCATATTCATGGTATACGCATCAAGGAACTCTTTCAAATGACAACCAAATGAATATAAAAGGACGTCAGTTGTTTCTGGATTACCCACCTTGGAACAAATTTGAGAAACCAAATCATTGTAGTCACTCCTTCTATGCTGAATGTCGCTCCAATACGAGGAAACAAAAGAAAGCAAATACTGGCTATATTTCTAGTCGTCAAAACAACCAAAGGCACTTTTACAAATCCAGGAAGATCCATACCTATTGCATCTCTTACTGATTGTGGATCTCTGAATGACTGTATCTTACCCTCAGTGACTAATTCAGAATACCACTGCAAGCTGTACATAGAGGTAGATATCGATACTTGGATATAATCTCAACCAGCTGAGTATCCTTAGACTTCTTGGAATGAACGTATATTCTCTTGAAGCAGTCCATTGTCTCTCTGAGTATATCTCCAGCACAGATATTTTGGAGTAGTTTCCCTATATCAATAAGGTAGTATCATCGAGTACTAATCACATCGCTAGGGATTACTTCCCCTTTCTCAACACATTTGCCATATAGATATCTCAGCTTGTAATCAAAAGCGGTCATCATAACGCGTTTACTATGGAGGGCAAATTTCAAGTCCTTTAGGTAGTGATCTGCTATCCCTTGAGCCGTTTTAGGTTCCATGCAACAATACTGTAAACGCGGATGATAAACAACAGGATAGTAATTTTCTAGGTACAATCTTGATCTCGACATTCTGCCGTTGTCATGCTTCCACCTTTCATGTATCTTCTCATATTTCTTTTCAATCGCTGTTTGTGCTTTGGAAATGAGTTTTTCAGAAGGTGAGGTGATATGCCATGATGGTTGGTTGTTGTTCTTGCGCGTTACGAAAACACTGTCAGAATGGTGGTGTAGGGTAGGGGAAAAGACCTGGTCTAATGTGTTGTAGAGGTGATTCCCAACACATTTGGTCTGAATGAGATGGAGAGGTGAGATGAGGTCAAGGATGCATTCGCTGAAGCTGCAGCTGTCAGAATTGAAGGAAGAGGATGAGACAAGTGAGGTAAGTTGGTGTTTGAGAAGGGTGGTTGTGCTGATGTGTAGGGTCTCAGGAGGGTAAGGTTGTGACTCGTGCTCCTTTCATTGCATTCTAATTAATATATACTAACCGTTTGTATAGCTTTGCCTTGTTCTACGGGAGTCTTTGAAGATGCAGAAGAGAAGTAAGTGTAGGAGTGATACGTAGTCTTTCGTTATGGCAGTGTAAAGAGTGAGTTATGGATGTGAAGCCTGATGGTATAGAAGTTCTATCAAAGCGAAAGAAGGGAAGATGGAGAAGACTACAGCGTGATAGTCAGGTAAGTGGTTTATGATTGTTCTAATGAGTAGAGAAGCTGGGTGGTGGCTCTATAGAAGCTCCTATGAGCTGCTACAGCGACATCAAGGATCCTATGAGCCCCTTGTGGGTGAGGATCCTCTAAATGGTGTCGTTGTGACAGTTGATAGGAGCTTCGGATGAGCTGCCAGCGGCAGCGAGTGCCCTGGCGAGCTCAGCGGGAAGTGATGGAAAACCGTGGAAGGCGGTCCGCTAATACATGAAAAGAACCGTGGTATTTGTTGGCATTAAAATAGCGACTATTTTGGTATCAAGATGGGCGGTATTTCTGGAATCCAGAAATAGTTCCGATTTATGTCTTGATGACGGTCGATGAGATAACATCATATTCTTCACTAGAAGAAGGAGATAAACACAATGATATAGGTAGTTTTGAAAACAAACAAATTCCGTCTGAGATAGAGGGCTTCAAAGTTCGGGAGATGGAAAAATGAAACCTCCAAATCGGGATTTTTTCGGGAATTCATTTTGATAGGCTCATTTCATTCAGAGTGATCGAATAACAGGTATGCATCCCTTTGAATACGCGTAATCGTTTGTAGACATGCTGCCCGCTATGAGAATGATGGGAAAGAATGCGCCTGTGTTGAGCAGAGCATTCCGTGCCACCGCGGCCCGTTCGAGTGTGATTGGCTCCACTGCGGACGCCAAGGTCACGAAGGACCTGGGAACGGCTTATCCGATCGGTAGGACGTGGTGTAGGCGAAGATGACAGCGTAGTGGATCACGAGTACGATTGCGTTGTGGTGGGAGCTGGAGGTGCGGGTCTTCGTGCCGCCATGGGTCTTTCTGAGAATGTAGGCGACGTGTTCGCGGGAATTGCTGATGCGTAGGGATTCAAGACCGCCGTGATTACCAAACTGTTCCCCACGCGTTCGCACACCGTGGCTGCGCAGGGAGGTATCAACGCTGCTCTGGGCAACATGGTATTCGCTAGTCGTTGTTCTTCATACACAGCATCCCGATGACTGGAGATGGCACTTCTACGATACGGTGAAGGGATCGGACTGGCTGGGTGACCAGGACGCCATTCACTACATGTGCCGCGAGGCTCCTCGTGCGGTGCGCGAGCTGGAGGCGTACGGTCTTCCTTTCTCTCGTTGCGAGAACGGCAAGATTTACCAGCGTGCGTTCGGAGGTCAGACGAAGAACTACGGCGAGGGCGGTCAGGCGTATCGTACTGCCGCCGCTGCGGATCGTACGGGTCACGCCATGCTGCACACGCTGTACGGCCGCTCGCTGGCGTACAACACGTCGTACTTCATCGAGTACCACGCGCTGGACCTGATTATGAACGGCGACGAGTGTGTGGGTGTGATGGCGCTGTGTCTGGAGGACGGTTCGATCCACCGCTTCCACTGCAAGCAGACGATCATCACGACGGGCGGCTACGGTCGCTGCTACTTCTCCGCCACCTCC
>ERZ779855.2431-NODE-2431-length-10369-cov-3.612275_pt1 | contig 10369 bp, 8 predicted proteins | sample MGYA00511370_ERZ779855 | MGnify/ENA primary metagenome ERZ779855 (study PRJEB29588, sample SAMEA1967319) | human gut metagenome | biome: human gut; feature: human-associated habitat; material: faeces | place: Denmark | collected 2008/2010 ...
CAAGATCATCGAGGACGAGCGTGCCCGCATCAAGAGCTTTCTGGACGACAACCGGGAGCTCGTCGAAAGCTGCGAGAACAGCGACACGATCCCGGGCCGCGTCCGCCCGCGGCTTATCAATTTAAGCAACTGTGAGAACGTCTGGATCAGCGGTATCACGCTGAAAAACGGCCCGTCCTGGAACGTCCACATGATCTACTGCGACGACATCCAGACCGACCACTGCACCTTTGTGTCCGAGGGCGTCTGGAACGGCGACGGCTGGGACCCGGACTCCTCGACGAACTGCACGCTGTTTGCGTCGGAGTTCTTCACGGGGGACGACGCTGTCGCCATCAAGAGCGGCAAGAACCCCGAGGGCAACGAAATCAACCGTCCCTGCGCGCATATCCGGGTGTTTGACTGCCGCAGCGACTGCGGCCACGGCATCTGCATCGGCAGCGAGATGAGCGGCGGCGTCAAGGACATGGTGGTCACCCAGTGCCTGATGGACCACACCGACCGCGGCCTGCGCGTCAAGACCCGCCGCGGCCGCGGCAACACCGCCGTCATCGACGGGCTGGTGTTCCGCAACGTGGAGATGCGCGGTGTCAAGGCACCCTTCGTCATCAACATGTTCTACTTCTGTGACCCGGACGGCCACGGCCCCTATGTGCAGTGCCGCGATGCCATGCCCGTGGACGAGTACACCCCGAAGCTGGGCAGCCTGACCATGGAGGACATCGTCGCCACCGACGCTCAGTTCGCGGGATGCTACTTCGACGGCCTGCCGGAGCAGCCCATTGAGCGCGTTTCCATGAAGAACGTCACGATCACCTTTGACCCCAATGCCGAGGCCGGTCAGGCCGCTATGGCGGATAACCGCCCTCTGGTGAAGAAGCTGGCCATCTACGCCGAGAATGTCAAGGAGATCGACCTGCACAACGTGAAGATCGAGGGCTACGAGGGCGAACGCCTGCACTTTGCAAATGTCGGCCATTTTGAGGAGGACTGATACCATGACCCATGAAGAAATTCTTGCCATGCTGGGCGATTACGTGGACTATCTGATCGCCAATTCCAGCGCCGAAGCACCCATGTGGAACATCGAAAAGGTGCGCAGCGGCAAGCCCAACAAGTGGAACTACATCGACGGCTGCATGATCACCGCCTGCCTGAGCCTGTATAAGACTACCGGCGACGAAAAGTATCTGAAATTTTCCAGGGATTTCATCGACTGGTTCGTGCAGGAAGACGGCTCCATCAAGACCTACGACCCGAAGGAGTACAACCTCGACAACGTGAATCAGGGCAAGAACCTGTTCATCCTCTACGACATCTTCGGCGACGAGAAGTACCGCAAGGCCATCGACACCATCCGCAGCCAGCTGCTCACCCAGCCCCGCACCAAGGAGGGCAACTTCTGGCACAAGGACATCTACCCGTGGCAGGTCTGGCTGGACGGCACCTACATGGCCCAGCCCTTCTACATGGAGTACGAGACCCGCTACAACAAGATGCAGGGCTGCATTGACAGCTACAAGCAGTTTATGAACATCAAAAAGCACATGCGGGACGAAAAGACCGGCCTGTACTACCACGGCTACGACGAGAGCCGCCAGATGTACTGGGCCGACCCCGTCACCGGCTGCAGCCCCAACTTCTGGCTGCGGGCCATGGGCTGGTTCATGGTGGCGATGGTGGACGTGCTGGAGCGGATGGACGAGCAGCTGTACAACGAGTACCGCGGCATCATGGCAATGCTCAAGCAGACCATTGAGGATGTGCACAAATTCCAGGACGAGGAGACCGGCATGTTCTGGCAGGTGATGGACCACCCCGGTGTGGAGGGCAACTACCTCGAGACCAGCGGCACCGCGCTGTTTGCCTACGCGGTGCTCAAAGGCGTGCGTCTGGGCTACCTGCCGAAACGCATGGCCGCATGGGCCGAAAAGGCCTTCTACGGCACCTGCGACAAATACCTCTCCAAGAACCCGGATGGCAGTCTGCAGCTGGACGGCATCTGCCTGGTGGCGGGTCTTGGCGGCAAGGATCACCGCGACGGCTCCCTGGCCTACTACTTCAGTGAGCCTGTGGTCTGCAACGATGCCAAGGGTGTCGGCCCGCTGGTGCTGGCTTACACCGAAATGATCGCACGCAAGTAAACTGCATATCGTGGGCGGGCAGCTTTCTTGCCGGACACGAGTCGGGCCATTCCATCGCCCGCAGGGCTGTTGCAAAACAGCGTCTCTTTAAAATGTTGAAAACAGCCGCATTCACCGTACAAAACGGGCAGAATGTTGAGGCCTCAAAGGCAGATTTCAAAAAATGAGTATAGAAAAGCTGAGCATCTGTGAAAAAGCAGGTGCTCAGCTTTTTGCATTTTCGGTTCCGAAAAATTCTACTCTTTTTGAGGGAAAAAGATGAGATTTTTGCTTTCCGCTTTTCGTTGGCACTATTTTGCAACAGCCCCTTTACAGGTTTGCTCAGTTCTTTTCGATATACACGCTGGTGGAGGGGAACGCAAAATCCACACCGTCGGCCTGCATGATGTCCATAATGTTCAGGTTCAGGTCGTTCTGCATCTGCAAAAATTCCGCGTAGGCGTTAGTCAGCAGGTAGGCGGAGACCAGAATGTTGATGCTGGAATCGCCAAAGTTTGCAAGCTGTACGATGTTGGTACCCTTGTTGGTGTAAGGGCTTGCGTCCAGCATGGTCTGCAAGTCTTTCATCAGCTGTTCCAGCTTCGGGCGGGTGGTGCCATAGGTGACACCCAGATTGAACTTGTAGGGCCGCATGGTGCGCAGGGCGGCGTTCTGCACGGTGGAAGAGCAGATCTTACTGTTCGTCACCACATTGATGGTTTTATCCAGCGAGCGGATGCGGGTGGAACGGAAGTTGATGTCGATCACTTCGCCTTCCACATCGCCCACAGTGATCCAGTCGCCCACCGAGAAGGGCTTGTCCAGCAGAATCACGATGCCGGAAAACAGGTTGCTGGCGCTTTCCTGTGCGGCCAGCGAGATGGTCAGACCAACCAGACCGGCACCGGCGACAATGCTGCCGATGGGAAAGCCCACTTCTTGTGCCAACGCTGCCACGCACAGCACGATCACCAGCACCTTGTAGGCGGTGTCCAGCAAAGAGCAGAGTGTTTTGTTGGAGCGGATCTCCGGGCTGCAGGAAGCCAGCAGCAGGTCGGCCAGATCCGATGCCGCATACAGGCCTTCGCAGACCAGCAGGGTCATGACAAGGCGGAAGCAGACCAACAGCAGCTTGGCAATGCCGGGAATGGCCCAGGGCAGGGAAGCTGCCGCCAGATATACGCCAACCGCAGTGCACATGCGCTGGATGGGTACCGCAAAGCTGCGCAGCAGGATGGGAGTGCCGTTAAAGTGCCACTTGCGGGCCAGCAATGCCGGAATGCCCCTTTTGCTCAGCCAGCGGCGTACCAGCCATGCGGCAAGCAGAATGAGCAGTGCGCACCCTGCGCGCGCAGCCAGTGCAAACCAGCCCTCCAGCAGCACAGAGCCAAGCTCAAACGAAAGATCACGAATAGAAAAGATCATGATAACCTCCTGAATTTTATACGACCCATCTATGATACCATACCGCACCCACCCGGGCAAGAGCTTACAGAGAAGGGAGCTTGAAAGAATTACTTTGACATTTCTTGCACAAATTTTAAGATGCCCTCTTGACAAGCTGGGCCTGCCACGTTATACTTTGTGCCAGAAAGTTCGTTTCAGGGCGGGGTGAGATTCCCCACTGGCGGTAAAGTCCGCGACCACCCGCAAGGGTGCTGACCCGGTGCAACTCCGGGACCAACGGTATAGTCCGGATGCAAGAAACGGCAGGCAAATCGTTGTCTACGCGCCCTGTTGCAGTGTTTTTGTTGCAGCAGGGCGCTTTTCTATTTGTCCTTCCCGTTCCAAAAAACAAGATACGAAAAGAGCTTTCGGAACAATTTTTGTAAGGGGCATCTTACCCCGGGAAGGATCATTACCATGAAAAAAAGCACGACTCACAATCTTACTGTTGCCGCCATGCTCAGCGCGGTGGCCTTTATCCTGATGTTCATTGAGTTTCCCATTCCGATGCTCATTCCGTCCTTCGTCAAGATGGACTTTTCTGACCTGCCGGCTCTGCTGGGTGCCTTTGCTCTCGGCCCGGTGTACGGTGTGGTCATCAGCTTTATGAAGAACCTGCTGCACATCGTTATCAAGGGCACTTCCACTGCATGCGTGGGCGAGCTGTGCAACTTCATGCTGGGTGCGGTTTTCTCCGCTGTGGCAGGCGTTATCTATAAGCACCACAAGAGCCGCAAGACCGCCATCATTGGTGCTATTGCAGGCGCTGCAGCCATGGCTGTGTTCAGCGTACCGTCCAACTACTTCATCACCTATCCGGCCTATGTGCAGTTCTACCACATGCCGCTGGAAGCCATCCTCGGCATGTATCAGGCCATCCTGCCTTCTGCAGACAGCCTCATCAAGTGCCTTGTCATCTTCAATATGCCCTTCACGCTGGTCAAAGGCCTGCTGGATGCAGTGCTGTGCATGCTGATCTACAAGCCGCTGTCTCCCATCCTGCACGGCAGAAAGTAACTTGTTCTCCATTTTTTCTTCTTCTCAAATCATATAACCACAGCAAAACTCCCCGGTCAGGTCCCGCAGTGCGGTTCCCGGCCGGGGAGCTGTTATTTAGAGGAAAATATATCCGCCAGCGGTCGATCAGGCTAATGCCCCTTTGTCCAGCCATCTGCCGCGTACCAGCCGCACAAGGAACAGCACACCGCGCATGGTCAGCTCAAAGCTCATGGCCATCCATACGCCCACCAGCCCAAAATGCGGAGCCAGCAGGGAAGCCAGCGTGAGCCGGATGCCCCACATGCTGACAAGGTTCAGCACAAAGCATCCCGTGCTGTCTCCGGCACCCTGCATGGCACCGCTGGCAACGATACTGGCACCGAACATCGGTTCGGCCAGTGCTTCAATGCGCAGCACCTGTGCGCCCAGCGCAATAACTGCCGCATCTGCGGTGAAAATACCCATCAGGTTTGGCGCAAAAATGTACATGCCAACACCGGTCAGCGCCATGATGCCTATGCCCATGCCGGTGCACAGCCAGGCAAAGTTTTTTGCCATATCCCGACGGTTTGCGCCCACGGCCTGCCCCACCAGTGCAAGGGATGCATCCTGAATGCCATAGCCTGCCATGTAGCACAGGCTTTCGGCGCTCACACCCAGACTGTTGGCAGCAATAGCGGTGGTGCCAAGGCCGGATACGATGCGGATGAGCAGCACCTGCGCCGAGGAAAGAACTGCACGCTCTGCGGCCAGCGGTGCGCCTACCTTCCACAGGTTCTGCAGGCAGGCTTTGGTAATGTGCCAGGAGCCGGGCTTGCGGATGCACAGCGGGCCGTCCCGCAGCAGCAGGATGGCAAGGGTCAGCACACCGCTGATAGCGGTAGCAAGGGCGGTGCCCAGTGCTGCGCCCGGTACCCCCCAGCCAAGGCCCCAGACGGTCATTGTGCGGCCAAACACCACCATCTCACGGGTGGGATTGATGAGGCAGAAGTTAAAGATCACATCCAGCACGCAGGTCAGCACGCTGATAAGGCCCGGTGTCAGGGCATCGCCGGAGGAACGCAGCATGGAGGAGTAGGTTCCCATGATCATCAAAAAGGGCAGGGAAGCCGACCAGATGGCAAAGTAGGCCGAAGCATCCGCCTGCAGGGAAGGGTCGGCACCCAGCCATCCGGGCAGAAAGCGGCTGATGCCAATGCCGAAGGCCGCAGCTGCAAGGCCCACCACAAGGTTGAAGATCATAGATTGGCGCAATACACCGCGTGCATCGTTCTGCCGGTCTGCACCCAGATACTGTGCCACCTGAATGGCAAAGGACATATATAGACCGGCCAGCATTCCATGCATGAGCCACGTGCTGGAACTGACGATGCCAATGGATGCCGTAGCAGATGCACCGATATGCCCCACCATGGCTGCGTCGATGTACTCCACCGCAGTTACCACGATCTGCTGCAGGATGGATGGGATGCTCAGTGTGAGCACCACCTGCATGGTGTGCCGCAGCGGCACCTGTTCGCCCCGGCGCATCTGCGCCGAAAGCTGCTCAAGAGAGATGGACATGAGTTCTCCTTTTATAGAAACAATAACTTTTTTGACAGACTGATATACTATTATAAGTGCGGTGCTGCAGAAAGTCAATCAAACGTGGATTTTTCTCCGGGAATGATTGATTTTTTATGGATAGCGTGATACACTTCTCTCACAAACATAAAAGAAAGAGGAACTTTGAATATGATCGAATCACTGCTTTCGGTCGTAGGACAGCGCGGTGTCGATGCTCTGGCATTCCTGCTGGCGTTTGCCCTTACGGCTTTGATGGACTCCGTTTTTCACGATAAGCTTCCGCACGACCATGGCCGCGAGTTTGCGGTGAACGGTGCGCTTTCCAAGGGTAAGGCCCGTGGTTCCGGCCTGATCTTCGTGCTGTGCATCGCACTGGTATCGCTGGCATTCCTGCCGTTCAAGGTGGAATACGTCATCTACACCATCCTGCTCATTGCATCCATGCTGTCCGGCTACTTTGACGATGCTGCTGAAACTGCATGGAACGAGTATAAAAAGGGTATCATTGATTTTGCCATTGCCATTGTTGCAGGTGTGACCTACCTCAACTTCAACGGCTGCGGTGTGAATTTCCTGCAGTGGAGTTTCACTCTGCCGTATGCTGTGTACCTGCTGCTGATCGTTATTCTGATCTGGACCAGCATCAATGTGGTCAACTGCACCGACGGCGTGGACGGCCTTTCGGCAAGTGTTGCAGTGGTGACCATCGGCACCTACCTGCTGGCCTATAAAACAGAGCTGGCCGAGTACGGCACCGCAGGCGTTGTGTTCATGGGTGCGCTGCTGGCCTATCTGTGGTCCAACGCAAAGCCGTCCAGCCTGCTGATGGGCGATGCCGGCAGCCGCGCAATGGGCTTCTTTATCGCAATGCTGTCCCTCAAATGCGACCATCCGTTTGCCTTCCTGCTGGCAGCCATCGTGTTCATCGTGGATGGCAGTCTGGGCATCCTGAAGATCAGCCTGAAGCGCTTTTTGCACATTTCCATCCTCAAGAACACCCGCACCCCTTTGCACGACCACGCCCGCAAGAATAAGGGCTGGAGCGACGAGCAGGTGGTGGCCCGCTGGCTGATCATGCAGTGTGTGGCTTCGGCTTTGCTGCTGCTCATTGTCCGCGGCTAAAATATAGCAATCAAAAAAGACGCTTGGTCTTGTCTGAATATGTTTTCCCGGCAGGGAAGCATACAGCAGTGTATCAAGCGTCTTTTATTTTATAGTTCTATCATTCGTTACAGCCCGGCCTTTTTTGCTGCAGCCTGCACGACATGGCCCACCAGCACCGAGGTGGTCACAGTGCCCACACCGCCGGGTACCGGCGTGATGGCATCCACTACCGGCTCTGCTTCGTCGAACTTTACGTCACCGCACAGCTTGCCCTTTTCGTTCACATGGATGCCCACGTCTACCACGGTCTGGCCCTCACGCAGGCAGTCGGCACCCACGGCACCCATCTTGCCCATGGCCACTACTACCACATCTGCTTCCTTGCAGATGGCGGGCAGGTTCTGCGTGCGGGAATTGCAGATGGTCACGGTGGCGTTCTCGCGGTCCAGCATCATGGCTGCGGGCTTGCCTACCACAAGGCTGCGGCCCACTACGACAGCGCGCCTGCCGGAAAGCGGAATGTTGTAATACTTCAGGATCTCAAGGCAGGCCTGCGCGGTGCAGGGAGCATAGCCGAGATCGGTATTAGTGAACACACCGGCCAGAGAATCGTCCGTGATGCCGTCAATGTCTTTTTCCGGAGCCAGCGCCGCACGCACAGTGCGGTCATTGAACTGCTTGGGAAGCGGACGGAACAGCAGGCATCCGTGGATGGTATCCTCTGCGTTCACCTCGGCGATCACCTTCAGCAGATCGTCCTGCGAAGCATCGGCGGGCAGAAGAAACTGCTTTACCTCCACACCCACCTTGCCGCAGCGGGCGATCACGCCGCGCTCGTAGGAGAGGTCGTCCTCCCGCTCACCCACACGCACCACGGCCAGTGTGGGAGTGATGCCTTTTGCCTCGAGCTGCTCACACAGCGCCGCATTGCGTTCGTTCATAGCGGCTACAACGGGTGCGCCCTTCAAAATCGTTGCCATAAAACTTTTCCTCACTTATTCCGCAATTTGTTCGTCACGGATGCAAAAACAGCGTCTGCCCGCGACACAAATTCATCCAGCAGTTTGTCTGTTTTTGCGTCCAACGCAGCAGCGCGCTCACGGTCTGCCATCAGCTTTGTGTTGATGAACACATTCAAGCTTGCGGCCTGCAAGGCTGCCTTGCACAGAGCGGCTGCACAGCCTGCGTCCGAGACGGCCATCACGCTGCCCTTGGCGGCGTATTCTTCCACCAGAGCAATGCCCACGGCGCACTTTTCCATGACCTCAAGTGGCACGGCACAGGCGGCATCCAGCGCCTTTTCCAGCACGGCGGCTTTGTGTGCAGCCTGCTCTGGTGTGTCCTTGGGCAGGCCGTAGGCCGCAGCCAGCGGCGCAAAGGCATCGGCATCGGCCTGCACCAGCGCCTCCAGCTCTTTACGCAGGGCATCGGCCTTTGTGTTCAGGGCCTGAATGTCTGCTTCCACGGCGGCATATTTCTTTTTGCCGACGGTCAGGCTGCCCACCATGCTGCCCAGTGCTACACCGGCGGGCCCCACCAATGCCGCTGTGACGCCGTTCCGCCGCCGCCCGGCGTGGGGGCTTTGCTGGCCAGCTCTGCGAGAAATTTCTCACAGCTCAGCTTAGTCATTTCCATTTGTAAATACCCCTCTCTGTTACATAGGCATCCAGCCGCTGGTCGTGCTCGTCTACGGCAGCATGTTCCACCCGCTGTGCCTCAAATGCAATGCCGATCTTCACCGCGTTTTTGCAGCGGGGAAGATACCGGTCGTAATAGCCCTTGCCCATGCCGACCCGGAAGCAGTCTGCATCAAAAGCCGTGCAGGGTACAAGGACCAGATCCAGTGCTTCCGGCAGCAGAATCTCCGACCGGCTCAGGATGGGGTTGCGGATGCCGTACTGTCCCATCTCCCAGCCGTCCGGGCCGGGCACAGCGGCTGTAAGGGAATACGCCTCGCCGCACACCGGATAGGCCAGCGTTTTGCCTTGCGCCTGCGCCTTTTCCACAAGGGCAGAAAGGTCGGCTTCGGAACCAAACGCCGCGTACAGCAGGATGGTCTGCGCATTCTGCACGGCAGCCAGCTGCCAGAGGAATGCGCACAAAGCGGCATTTGCAGCCTTGCGTTCTTCCGGGCCGAGAGCCTTGCGTGCGGCACGGCCCGCTTTGCGCTGGGTCTGCTTTGCTTCACTGACCGTCACCAGAGAACACCTCGCTTCATCTGAAGGTTGACTGACTTGAAAAATATACAAAAACGACACTGCATTTTTATACAAGTATAATAAACACTTCAGACGAAAAAAGCAAGCCTTTTGGCAAAATGGAAGTTGAAGATTCTGCAGCTTTCTGCTATGATAAAAGAAAGCAATTCGGTTCGTGCGCGGAGCAGGGTGGCTTGAAGAGATCCAGAGATCCGGGGCTTTCTCCGGAAATTGAGAGGGGTAGAATATTATGTACAATGAAATGATGGACACCATCGGTCTGGTCAATACCGTTGATCCGGAGTTGGCCGCAGCCATGGATCGCGAGCTGAACCGTCAGCGCCAGAACATTGAACTGATCGCCAGTGAGAACATCGTCTCTCCCGCCGTCATGGCCGCAATGGGCAGCATCCTGACCAACAAGTACGCCGAGGGCCTGCCCGGCAAGCGCTACTATGGCGGCTGTGTCTATGTGGACGAGGTGGAGAACATTGCCATCGAGCGTGCCTGCAAGCTGTTCGGCGCAAAATATGCCAATGTTCAGCCCCACTCTGGTGCACAGGCCAATCTGGCAGTTTATTTTGCTCTGCTGGATCTGGGCGATACTGTCATGGGCATGGACCTGTCTCAGGGCGGCCATCTGACCCACGGTTCTCCGGTAAACATGTCCGGCAAGAACTATAACTTTGTCTCTTACGGTGTCAATGCCGACGGCGTGATCGACTATGCTGAGCTGGAAAAGCAGGTTAAGAAGGTGCGCCCCAAGCTGATCGTGGCCGGTGCGTCTGCATATCCCCGTGCCATCGATTTTGAGAAGATCGCTGAGATCGCCCACGGCTATGGTGCATATCTGATGGTGGATATGGCCCACATTGCCGGTCTGGTGGCAGGCGGCTATCACCAGAGTCCTGTGCCGTATGCTGATGTTGTTAC
>ERZ779855.2432-NODE-2432-length-10367-cov-2.118018_pt1 | contig 10367 bp, 4 predicted proteins | sample MGYA00511370_ERZ779855 | MGnify/ENA primary metagenome ERZ779855 (study PRJEB29588, sample SAMEA1967319) | human gut metagenome | biome: human gut; feature: human-associated habitat; material: faeces | place: Denmark | collected 2008/2010 ...
CCGCCGTTATTGTCATTGTCGCCCCAGTCATTATTATTGCCCGTGCTGTTGGGAACTTCAGGCGGATCATATTCCGTAGGGTAAATCAGTTCCCTGCCGCTGAAAAAGGTGGCTTTTTCACCGGGGCGCACAATCACGGAAGGATGCTGCATAATGTCTGTGCCTTTTTTCTGGCTCAGGCCGCGCATAATCATCGTGATATCCGCGTGACTCCACATGCCGCGCAAAGTGACGATGCTGGGAGCGCCGCCGGGAACATAGGTCGCATCAGAACTTCTGGCGGAAGTGCCGCGTTCTATCATGCTGTCAATGCTATCTTCCGTAAAAACCTGGTTGCCGGAACGCAGCCCGCCCACCACTCCTGCGGGAGCGACGGCCCCGGCCACATTGGCGGCACTGTCCAGCACGGAATTGTTATAGTCATTTTTATCGGTTCCCGCGCCGCCCATGAACCACTTGGTAGGGTCCAGGTTCAGATTGACGATCCAGTTAAAGCCCAATTCCTCCAAGTCCGTCTGATTGACTTCCAGAAAGGTCGCGCTGACCACCACCTGGAGGGGCTGTTCCGCAGTCCTGGCCGCTACCAGCTCCTCCAGCATGCTCAAATCTCTGGGCGTGCCATGGAAAAGAAGAGTGGAGTTGCCCGAGTTGTATTTAATGAAACTGCCTTCCGGGAATTTCACCCCCATGGAAGCCAGCGCCTTTTGCGGATCCACCCGTTTCAGGGTCATGCCGGAAGAACCGGAATCACCGGAACTGAAGGGGTCTGAATTTTCGGCGCCAGAGTCCTCCGACAATCCGGAAAAGAAGCCCGGCGGAAGGGTAATGGACTTGGTGACCATGTAGGAAGTTCCGTCTGAACTGGATACCAGTTCCGCACCAAAGGCATTTGTCCGCAGAATAAGGCCGGATGCGCGCGCCACGTATTCCAGGGCCTCACGAAGAGGTACATTCTGAAGATTAAGCGTAATTCTCTTGGCGGCGGCGTCCCTGGCGGAAACGCTGTCTGCAGGACCGGGATCCACGGAAATATTCACGCCGCGTTCCGCCGCAGTCATGGCCGTGGCATCATGCGTCCTGGCCTGGCTGCGCAGATAGTCCACGGCTTCCTGCACCGTCGCTCCATCCAGCTGCACACGGGGCAGGCGGATCATGCCCAGTTTCTGGTCCACATTCACCACCGGGTTATCCAGCGGCCGGGAAAATGAAGCGGGTTCCTCCGGTGTTTCCGTCAAAGGAACGGGCATCTCCCACTGTCTGGAAACATCCGCCAGGGCACTGCTGCGGGTTTCATCCCTGGCAGCGCTAAAATAGGCGGTTCTGGCGCGGTTAACCAGTTCCATGCCGCGCCGCGCCGCCGTATTGTAAGGGTCCGTCTTAAGGACGGACGTAAATTCCTTCAGGGCCGCATCATACTGGCCCAGTTCATAATAGCCGAAAGCCAGGTGAAGCAGACGGTTGACTTCCTCTACATTTTTTACGTGTTCCGGAGACAATGCCGGATTCGTACGCACCGGGTCGCGGGCTATTTCCAACGTGCGCCTGGCCAAGGCATGGTCCGGAGTGGATTTCAGGGCATCTTCCAGCAACTTGACGGCCTCATCGTAACGCCCCGCCTTGATATATTCCTGAGCCACAGCCACACTGGCATCCGCGATGCTGGTTTCCAGGAAACGGCGGCGCTTCTCCATATTGGGGGATTTGGGCAGCGCAGTCAGGCTTCTGCGGTAATTGTCCAGAGCTTCCTGGTACTTGCCCTCGGAATATTGCTGACGCGCCTGCCCTAACAGCAGCATGGACGCCTGAGCCTGCTCTTCCAACCGGGCTGCTGCCCGGCGTGCGGCCCCTGCCCCCTCCTGGGCCAGCCCCTGGCCGGCTCCAATACCGGCAACGGCAAGCGCCATGGCAATTTGCTGAATGGCAGACATGGAGTGAGGGAAACGTCTAGTCATAGGAATTTCCGGGACTATACCGAATTAAAAACCGCCCGTCATCATAAAAACGCCCAGCAGAGTAAAAAATATCGGCAAAGGCTGCAGCTTCCCTCCGGAGGGAACGCTTCTCTAAACGGCAGACAGTTCCAGCACGCCCACATGTCCCGGTTTCAGGGGATGGGACAGACCGCAGTCCATCAATTCCCGCCGCTCAAAAATCCTGTCCTCACCCTCGGCGTCCATCAGGTTTCTGACGCGTACCCGATCCGTCTGGATGCCGCACCAGCCGAAAGCGTGCTGGGGAATGGAAATGCGCAGGTTGTAGAAATTGATATTTGGAGAAAGGTTCCCCACCACAAGCACGGTGGCCCTGGCGCGGGCATCATGCCGGAGCATGGCATATACCCAGTGGCCGGAAGTGTCTTCCGCCGGTTCCCTGCCGAAAGTGGTGTTTTTCATATTAGCCCAGTTCAGGCCGTAAAAATCTCCCCGGTCCAGCGCCGGATGCTGCATCAGAGGAAGAAGCTTCCGATGAAAATTTCTCAGTTCTGCGGACTCTTCCGGCAACAGGGAAGAGTCAAACCGGCCATTCGCCACCCAGGGCTGGAGCCGGGGGAGGCAGGTATAGTCAAAAATACTGGTACGTCCGTCATGTCCGCCGAAACCGCCGGGCCCCTCCGCCCGTTCCCCCACTTCCTGCCCGTTGTACACCAGCACGGGACCGCTCCCGGAGGCATACACCAGCGTCATGACCGCCGGCAGAACAACGCGTCCCACGCCGCCCCAGGAAAGAGGGGAGCACACGCGCGTTTCATCATGGTTTTCCACGTAGCGGACGCCGTGGGTCATGTATATGGGATTGCTTCGGAAAAGCCGGTCGAAGTCATTGGCCCAGTTATTTTCCGTGTACATATGGAGCGCCAGATGATAGCAGTCGGAATCGTAAACGGCATTAAATCCGGCATCCAGAAGGGCGGCGCACGGATCGCCGGGTGTGGTTTTCATGTGGTCGTTGTATGCCTCCGCCATGAAAAACACGTCCGGCAGACGCACCCGGGAACGGGAAATGGCCCATTTCCAGAAAGCCATGGGGATCATTTGGGCCATGTCGCACCTGAAACCGCCGATGCCCAGGCTTTGCCAGAAGGAAAGGATATCGTCCATGATGCGCCATGTCTTGGGCACATGCTGCTTGGGGCTGGTCCACCCCGGCAACAGGCGGAGGGCAGGAAGACCGGCCATAAAGTTATAGCCGTAGTTGAGCTTGACCGTTTCATACCAGTCGTACTTGCCGGGATTCCATGTAACGGCATTGTTGCCCGTCACACGTCCGAACGTCATTTCCCCTTCAAACAGGCCGTCCGGCAGACGCAGGGGTGGACCGTCCCCAGGGCTGTTGGAGGTCAGGTAAAAGTACCCCTGCTCCGGAGAAAAAAACGTATGGGGATCATCTCCTTCTCCAAAATCGTCATGCCCGTCCCAGTCCGCCAGGTAGGCTCGGGAAACATGGTTGGGAATAAAATCCATCATCGGCAGCAGCCCCACCGTCCGGCAACGCTTTACCAGAGCCTTGAACTCATCCATTCTCTTCTCCGGGGAGGAGGCCAGATCCTGATCCACGTCAAAATAATCCACCACGGCATAGGGACTTCCTGCCAGGCCTTTTACGATGGATTTCGGCTGGGCGGCTAGCCCGGGATGGGACGTCTGCGTAGCGTGCCTCAGCACCCCGGTCAGCCAGATGTGTGTGAAACCCATCCGTGCTATTTCACGTAAGGCTTTATCCGTCACTCCATTAAAAGTTCCGCACCCGTTCGTTTCCCGGCTCCCCCAGTCAACTCCATGGGTCTCCATATTGGAAAAATGACGAACAAATAGTTGATAAATGACAGGACGCATGAGTTGAAATAATCAAATTTTGACGCTTATAATGCTAACTTTTTCAGGTATTCTGCAAGCGCATTCTGTTCCACCGGGGCAATTTGTTCCAGCTGCAGCAGGGCTTCCTCCCTGGTCCGGAGCGTTCCCTCCAACTGAAGCTCCTGCAGACGGGACAGCCATTTCCCGAAATCAGGCCCCGGGGACAGCCCCAGATTCACCAGATCACGCCCGGTCACCAGAGGAGGAGGCACCAGAGGGGCATTCCGGTAGGAATCCATGAAGTCCCTGACAAATTGCCAGTTGTCCATCAGTCCGTTGGAGGAAAGGCAATCCAGGCGGTGGAGTTCCAGTTCATCCCGGAAATGAGGAGCGTTCATGAACATTCGCAGCGTAGATTTCCTCATCTGCCTCACGTTGATGAAGCGCATATGGCGCTCCACCATGGAACACACCGCATCCACCACGGCATTGGAATATTTCAGCCTTCTTAAAATGACCCTGGCCATGGAAGAGCCTTCCTTGTCATGACCGGAAAAACGGATGCGCCCCGTTTCATCCACCTGACGGCAGGGAGGTTTCCCGATGTCATGCAGCAGAACCCCCAGGGCCAGCTCCAAAGACACGGGGGAGCCGTCCCTTCCCAGCGCATCCAGCATCATCAGCGTATGGGTGTATACGTCTCCTTCCGGATGCCATTGGGGAGGTTGCGTACAGCCTATCATATCGTATATTTCCGGAATGACATGCTTCATCAACCCCGTTTCCACCAGCATTTCCACACCCCGTTTCCTTCCGGGAGACAATAAAATCCTGTCCAGTTCCTCCCGGATGCGTTCCGGGGAAATCCGGGCCAGCAGCGGAGCGTTCCTGAAAATGGAGGAGCAAGTCTCCTTCTCCACCTGAACTTCCCTGGTAACGGCAAAACGTACGGCGCGCATCAGCCGCAGGGAATCTTCTTCAAAACGACGGTCCGGCTCCCCGATGCACCTCAATACGCGGGCCCGGATATCCTCCACTCCGCCTACATAATCCACCACACGGCCCGGAGGCAAAGAAAACGGATCTTCAAAGAGGCCGTTCATGGTAAAATCACGCCGCCGGGCATCTTCTTCCGCATCCGTGAAACAGACGGCCTCCGGCCTCCGGCCATCCCTGTAGCTTCCGTCTCTGCGGAAGGTCGCCACCTCAAAGGAAAAACCTTCGCGGCGTACCAGCATCACGCCGAAGGCGGCGCCCACTTCCCAGGCATCCGGAAACAGGCGCAACACTTCATCCGGGCGGGCGGAAGTAGCAATATCGATATCCTTCACGGAATATCCCAGCAATCTGTCCCGAACACAGCCGCCCACAAAATATACGGTGTGTCCTGCTCCGGAAAGAACCCGGGCCACGTCCTCCGCGGCCTTTCTCAACAGAATCCCCTCCATGAAACGGATCATTCAGGCATGGGCCTCAAAGGAGGAGCGGAAAGAGAATGGTCCTCCGCACCGGAGGGGGCGGAAGGGAACGCGGGCCGCGGCCTATCAGGCCGGGAAACAGAGGGAACGCGCGTATCCGGGGAATTAATCCTGGCCGGCGGAGAAACAGGCTTGGAGGAAGCAGGGGAGGAGGGAGACTTTTTCCCATCCGGCTTTTCTTTCTTTTTTCCCTCAAGTTTGCCCATGACCGCGTACAGGTTGGCGTCAAACAGCATATCCGGCGTGCCGCGCATCAGGATTTTCCCCGCAGGGTCCAGCAGATACACCCGCGGGGTGAGCCTCACCCGGTAATCCTTAAACGCCACCGCTTTTTCATCCACCAGGGAGGGCATATCCATTTTCAAGTTCAATAGGGCCTTTTCTATGTTCTCTCTCTTTCCGGGAGCCACCGGCATCACCGTCAAACCGGGAAATTCTTTCCGGAGAGACGCGGCTTTTTGCAAAAACTGAACGGAACGCATATCCTGCGGATCCCAAAAAACCACCAGCACGGGCTTATTCCCGGAGGGGAGCGTCACTTTTCCGGCCGCCGCGGTAGAGGGAAGGCTGATTTCAGGCCCGGTCTGCCCGATATTGAGATTGCGTATTTCATACAGTTCCTCCTTCACAATATTTTGAACCGGAATAGGGCCGAAACTGGAATCATAGCATTTGATAATGGCGTCTTTCAGCAATTTTCCGCGGGCCGCCACCAGCCTGACGTCATCCTGAAGCATCCCTGTCGTTTCCTTCATCACCATGGCCAGGCCCAGGGAAGCCAGGCCCTGGTCCTCAGGGAACTGGTTGTAATCCTTGATCTGTTCCAGAATAACGCGGCAGCGCAGGTCACGGGAATTGCTCAGGGCATACGCCGCCTTTCCCGCCCCCTGTTCCCGGAACAGCGTATTTTCCAGGGAATCCAGGCAGAACACGACAATTTTCCTGGCCATGTCTCCATTGGGGAACGCCTGCGCTACAGCCTGGGGATGATCCAGAAACCAGACGACAGCCGGAAGAAGGCAGGATTTTTGAGTCTCGGGTTTCTGAAGGTCGCGCCCTACCAGCCTCCATAATTCCCGAGCCACCGGAACGGCATCTGGACGGTTTTTCATCAATTCCGCCCTTTTTTCCCCGCTTTCAGCCGTTTTCAATGCGGATTCCCAGTCGGACTGCCTCATCCGCCAATCCTCCAGCACATTGTTCATGCCCGTCTCGTCCGCCGGAGCCCATCCAAGCAGGCTGCATGCACCGGCTATCACGCAAAACGCTCTCTTCATACCCTGCCACTATGCCCTGACGCGTCCCACACGTCAATCAAACCCCGTGGCAAAACGCAGCCTATTTTTTCTTTTCCCCTCCCTTCCAGCTGTTTACAGCGCGGAATACATCTTCCGGAAATGAACAAACCCCGGCGAATCCCTTCGCCGGGGCTGCTGTTCAACTAACTACCTATGAAGACGGTCGAGTCCTTAAGTGGATGAAGCGCTCTCTCTTTCACTGCATCCGGATCATAACCGTTATGGGTGAGACAAACGCACGGCAAATATGTTCAAACATTATTTCTTTTGTATGACACAAGGCCCGGGAAGACAAAAAAGCGGCTACGGAATTTCTCCCGTAGCCGCTCCAACTAACTACCTATGAAATCAGGGTTATTCCTGGTGACAAGGGAAGCTCTCGTTCCTCCCTTATCGAACATCCCTGTTCATTCAGGATACCTTCACGAATTAAACGCTCAAGAATTTTTTTCCTTACGTGAAAAAAACAGAGAACCGCCGCTTCAGGCTGCTACAAAGTTTCGTTCGTCATTGGTCAGGGCCCGCACCTGCACGGCCATAAACCTCATTTCATTAAGCATGTTCAGATAAAGCAGGGAGGAACGGGTGCGCGTCTGGTTGCGCTGGGCCCGCTTGATCTGGCGCTTGGTGGCCTTTGCCACCAGTTGAAGAAGCTGTTCCTGGGCCACCATCGTATAGTCGAACTGAATGTACGTCCCCGTCTGGAGCATTTTGCAATATTCATCCAGCAGCTTGATGAGGGCGGTATGCACCTCCTTCAAATCGTCCACCTGGTCAATCGTAAACGGCGTGTGGTTATTATCCACATACGTGAAGATGGACTCGGAAAACTGCGACAGGCTCTGCGTAGCTTCATTCAGATGCTCCAGGGCCTGCACAAAGTGGTAGCCCATATCCAGGGAACGGGACTGCATCTTGTACAGAATAGGGAGAATATCGTACTTGTGATGTTCGCTGCTGGTCATGGCCAGCCGTTCTGCGGCATCCGCCAGTTCTTTCAGGGCCTTCCTGTCCCCCTGGAAAAAGTTTTCCACGGTGTCATTGTAAATTTCCCGCAGCTTGAGCGTGCTGTCCACAATCTGGTGGCTGCATACATCCAGGATATTTTCTTCCGTAATCTGGTCAAAACGCTCTACGGAAAGCTTGCTTTCCCGCTTGCGGTGCATGATGGTGGACTTTACCAGAATGACAACCACCAGGGCCAGCAGACCGAAGATGGCGTACACCTGTCCGTAATGCAGGATGGTAGCCATGACGGCGGCCGGCGTAAAGGCAGCCAGCCCGGTCATGAACCAGCCGGAAATCACCGTCAGCACGCCGGTTACACGGTAAACCGCGCTCTCCCTTCCCCATGCCTTGTCCGCCAGGGAGGAGCCCATCGCCACCATGAACGTCACGTACGTGGTGGAAAGAGGGAGCTGCCTGCCAGTAGCCCATGCAATCAACAGGGAAGCAACCGTCAGGTTCACCGTGGCGCGAATCAGGTCAAATGCCACCCGGTCCTTGGGATTCAAGGGCTGGGGGGCGGGATCCCACTGGTGGTTCATGCGCACCAGCATGCGGGCGGGAATAAGCCTTTTCACCCCGCGTCCCAGGGCGATGGCGCTGCGAACGATGGCGCGGGCGGGGGGGACGGAGCCGAAACGCTCAATACCGCCTTCACCCTGCCTGGAAAGTTCCACGCCGGTGGCGATCACCGTTTTTGCCTTTTTGGAGAACCACAAGGCAAAAATCATCATACAGCCCGCGGCGAACAAAATATAATGGTTTACCGGCATGCCCTGCCCCGGCATCAGACACTCCATGGAGGTGATGGATGAGGGAGAGCCACCGGCCGCCGCCACGCCGCTGGCGTACTGGAAGGAATCCAGACCACCCATGAAAACGCCGATGAAATTCACCAGGTCGTTGCCCGCAAAGGCCAGAGCCAGGGAAAAAGTGCCCGCCAGAACGGTCAGGCGCAGAATATTCGTCATGAACAAATGCTGAAGCAGGAACATGAGCACGGAAAAACCGCCGAAGGCCGTGAGCAGGGCCATGCCCAGATTCTGGTCAATGTATTGGATGAACGAGGGCTCCATCAGGGTAGACTCCTTCAAGCCCTTGAAAACGGCAAAATAGGCTATCGCCGTCATGGCAATGCCGCACCAGAAGCAGCCGAACCATTTGAACCGGGACTGGTATTTAAACGTGAACGCCAGACGGGAAATCCACATGACGATGGTGCCCACCGTAAAGGCGATGGCTACGGAAAGAAGAATGCTGGTGACAATCTCAAAAGCCTTGTCCGTATTAATGAAATCCCACACGGACTGAACCAGGCGGAGCTTGGAAATCTTGAACAGGGCCGTCGCTACGGCAGACCCCAAAATACCGAATACCAGGGAAACGGTGGTGGACGTAGGCAATCCGAACGTATTGAAGGTATCCAGCAGAATCACTTCGCTGATCATTACCCCCAGGAAAAGCAGCATCACTTCATGATAACTGAACATGTCCGGGTGAAAAATGCCGTTGCGGGCTACTTCCATCATGCCTCCGGAGAAACAGGCCCCCACCAGCACGCCGATGGAAGCTACGGTCAGGATCACCCGCACGGGTGCAGCCTTGGAACCGATGGCGGAATTGAGGAAGTTGACGGCGTCATTCGCTACGCCGTTGATCAAGTCAAATGCCGCCAGAAGCAGCAGGGCTGTGATGATAATCCAGTAAATTGAGTCCATAACTGTCTCTTGTGAATGGTGGGCGGAGGGCATCCGCGAGCTGCACCACCGCCTCTTTACACGGAAACGGTCGATTTTGCTACTGTTTTGTTACAGAAAAATCCTTTCTCCTTATCACCGGGAACGGGGAAGGAAATCCAGTTCCCCGGGGTCGGGCCAACGGTGCCGGGGATAACGCCCCGCCAGGTCCTTTTTCATTTGCCCGTATCCGTTCCGCCAAAAACTTTCCAGAGATCCCGTTACCTGCCACGGCCTCTGGCTGGGGGCCAGCACCTCCACAATCACGGGTACGGCCCCGTTGGCAATGCGTGGGGAAACCGCCACGCCGAACAGGCGCTGCACCGTCAGACTGATCACCGGGGAGGAATCCTCCCCGTACCTGACCTTGGCGTGCTGGCCGTTGGGCAACGTGAGGCTTACCGGGGCATAATCGTCCAGCGCCTTCGCCTGCCAGCCGGAAAGCCAATCCCTCAGCACGGGAATAATTTCCCTTTCCTTGATGTCCTTATAACCCACGGCCCCTTCACAGACCAGAGAAATGGCGACCAGCTTGTCCTCCTCCGAAAACCGGGGCAGCCCCAGTTCCGGCATCCAAACGCTCAAACCATTAAGACGGCGTATCCACTGTTCCACGGCATCATTCCATTTCACCAGCTTCAGGGTTCCGTCCACTACTTTTTCAGCCAAAACCGGGGCGGCCAGCTCCGTAGGGGCATCCCCGCGGTCACGATCCTCCAGCACCAGATCTCCATACATCAGCTTCCGGTGCAGACGCACGCGCCGCAAAGCGGCATCGAAGACGGCTTCCTCCCCGCAGGAAAAACGCTCCGGCCAAATGGAACGCAAATCTTCCGGCGCAATAAGCGTACAGCGTCCCACACGGGTTTCCACCGCCTTTCCGGACAATTCCGCCACCTCTGCGGCTACGAAATGCTCTCCTTGAAACACCACGCTTCCTTCCGCCAGCCTGCCGCCCACCCCGCCGGCCATGCGGCATGTATTGGCTGCCACGCCATTTCGCACACCCACATGGTCCGCAAAACTCTCAATCATTGCACGGACTACGGCAGGGCG
>ERZ779855.2434-NODE-2434-length-10362-cov-3.550985_pt1 | contig 10362 bp, 6 predicted proteins | sample MGYA00511370_ERZ779855 | MGnify/ENA primary metagenome ERZ779855 (study PRJEB29588, sample SAMEA1967319) | human gut metagenome | biome: human gut; feature: human-associated habitat; material: faeces | place: Denmark | collected 2008/2010 ...
TTATAAGTATAATAATGCCTATTAGTTTGGGTTCGGTTTGCCTTTAAAGTTCCTTCTCTATCTCAACGTTATAATATCTTAACAGATACGCCTAAAAGTTCAGCAAAAAACTTCAATTTATAATTTATGATATTTGATGTGTTCATTTTAAAACTCCCTTTATGATCATATTTAAACACATTCAAACACAATGGTCGATATATTCAGTTACTTATAGTTTCCTCCTTTCATCAACATAATTATGGCATAATTATATTGATGTGATAGAAATACTCTTTAAATAGAAAAGACAACCCATTTTAATTAGAACTGGAAAGCAAAGTATACTCAACAAGAGAAACAAAAGGTTTATCAGATAAAAACACCCCCTTATATCCAGTTAATAATCTTCATTTATTATTGAAGCAATTCATAAGAAATCACGGAGCTTATGACAGAGAACACCTCCAAGACTAGCTGAATCTATTTTAGTTCATTATGAATGGCCCAAAGGATAAGTATTACAAGGTATTAAAATTTATAGAAATGGCAGTTTTGTCACCAAAAAGAGTGCGATATCGAAATGCAATGAGCTCTAAACATAGTAAATAACCGAAAAATCACCACCCATTTGCAAAAAAGGAGCTTTACACAAAAAGAGATAACCAGTCATGGTTATCTCTCAAGGCCTTCCTTAGTTATTGTCCTGATATACTCTATTGTCTAAATGTACAAAACGTTCTTTGATTTCCTGTGTACGTCCCTTATTCCAGAAGTTATCACCAAGATAACCACATGTTCTACGACACACATTTAATGTCTTATGGTTTCTATTACCACAGTTAGGACAATACCATTCATTGTTTTCATCTAATAAGATTTCTCCAGAGAAACCGCATTCCTGACAATAGTCAGACTTAGTATTGATTTCAGCGTACTGAATTGTTTCATACATATAGTTAATTAATTCTTTCATGGCATCAAAGTTATTTGTCATATTAGTCACTTCTACATAACTAATAGCCCCTCCAGAAGAGATTTTCTGGAACTTCGCTTCAAAGCCTAATTTAGAGAATGCATCAATATGTTCTCTTACATTGACATGATAAGAGTTAGTAATATAGTCTTTATCTGTTACACCAGGCACGACTCCAAATCTCTTCTTTAATGCACGTGCTAATGTATAAGTAGTAGATTCTGCAGGAGTACCATATAAGGCAAATCCTAAACCTGTATCCTTCTTCCACTTATCGCATGTATTTCTTAATTTCTGCATAATTTCAAGAGCTAATGCATCGCCTTCTTCAGTAGTATGAGACTGACCAATTAATGCCACTACACATTCATATAAACCAATATAACCTAATGATAATGTAGAATAACAAGTATCTAGTAATGAATCAATCTTTTCTCCTGGTTTTAATCTTGCGATGGCACCATACTGCCAATGAATTGGAGAAATATCTGAAGGAGTACCCTTTAAGCTTTCATGTCTTAACATTAATGCTTCATAACATAAATCTAGACGTTCATCTAGAATCTTCCAGAATGAATCCATATTCTTATTCGCTGATAAACCAACATCAGTTAAGTTAAGTGTAACTACACCCTGGTTAAAACGACCATACCACTGGTATTCACCTTTTTCATTCTTCCATGGAGATAAGAATGAACGACATCCCATACAAGGGAATACTTGTCCTTCATAGTTTTCTCTCATGATCTTGGCGCTGATGAAATCAGGCATCATACGCTTAGATACACATTTAACCGCTAAATCTGTTAAATAACGATACTGTGAATCATCAGGCACATTATTATCATCTAATACATAAAGTAATTTAGGGAATGCTGGAGTGACATAAGCACCCACAGGGTTTTTCATACCGATATATCTCTGTTTTAAGATTTCTTCAATTAATAAAGCTGTTTCTTCAATATAGTCTGGTTCTTCTCTTAAATACATGAAAATAGATAAGAATGGAGCCTGACCATTTGTAGTAGAGAATGTATTGATCTGATACTGGATAGTCTGTACACCCGCTTTGATTTCTTCATGAAGACGAGACTTTGCGATTTTTTCAATCTGTTCTTCAGTATAATCAATACCTACTTCTTCGCCTTCTTTTCTTACAGCCTTTAAGTGTTTCTTATATGATACACGTACATAAGGTGCTAAATGAGAAATAGAGATTGTCTGTCCTCCATACTGACCATTAGCCACCTGCTGAACAATCTGAGTTGCAACAGTACATGCTGTCTGTAAAGACTTAGGTGTTTCAATCAATTTATCATTAATAACTGTACCATTCGCAAACATATCCTTTAAGTTTACTAGATCACAGTTATGCATCTTCTGGATATAGTAATCCATATCATGGAAATGAATAATACCATCATCATGTGCCTGTACAATCTTTGGTGGTAATAACAAACGGCGGCAATAGTCTCTAGAAAATTCACCAGCAATCAAGTCTCTCTGAGTCGCAAGGACTGTCGCATCTTTATTAGAGTTTTCATCCATTGCTTCTTTATTAGTCTGATTGACAATACCATAAATCGCATTATCAATTGTATTCGTTTCTCTCTGGAATTCTCTTACTTTACGATAGCCTTCATAAGCCTTGGCAGTAAGTACTTCTCCCTTTTCAATTAACTTTTCAAAAACCTGTCCTTCAATACGATAAATACTGATAGATGCTGCTCCACTTGATTTATGCCAGTCTTCAATTTCATGTGAGATTTTTGAGGCGATTTCTGGTTTCACAATACCGCTGCCATAGCGCATAGCCTTTAAAATCGCATTTTCAATCTTACTTTCATCAAAGGCTACCTTTGAGCCATCTCTCTTGATTACCTCCATGTTATTTACCCTCCTCATAAGAAAATCTATTAGGAATAACTACCTAATAGATTCTTTTCTACTTCTATATTAGTCTACTTTGGTTGCATATGCAACTAATTTGCTTGAGATAAAAAAATATCTCACCAATAATTTATTAACATGAAAAAATGTTGAATTTATCAACGTTTTTTTGATTACTGATAAACATCAGGAATGTTTACCCTTAAACAGTATAAAAACCCACGAGCCTAATGTCAAGCATTTCTCATGGGTTTCTTTTTTTCGCAATGTTGAAAGCGAATTAACCTAAATCTTCACCATTGCTTGCAACAACTTTCTTATACCAGTCAAATGAATCTTTCTTGCTTCTTACTAGTGTACCGCTTCCATCGTTATTACGATCTACATAAATAAATCCATAACGCTTCTTCATTTCACCTGTTGTGAAAGAGACGCAGTCAATGCAGCCCCATGGTGTATAGCCCATTAAATCTACACCATCAATTTCTACAGCTTTCTTCATCTGTTCAATATGCGCTCTTAAGTAATCTACACGATATGGGTCATGACAACTGCCATCTTCTTCCTTCTTATCAATTGCACCAAAACCATTTTCTACAATAAATAATGGTTTTTCATATCTTTCATACATCTGATTTAATGCATAACGTAAACCTTCTGGATCGATTGCCCATCCCCAGTCAGACACTTTAATAAATGGGTTAGCCACAGAATGTTCACTAGAACCATCTAATGACTTAGAAACATCAATATGTGCTGTAGAGTCTACAGTATTAGTCATGTAATAAGAGAATCCGATATAATCTACTGTACCTGCAGCTAAAGCTTCTTTATCTTCTTCAGTGATATCTAAGTTAAAGCCTTTGTTTTCAAACATCTTTAATGCATAACGTGGATAATGACCACGGCACTGTACATCACAGAAGAACCATCTCTGATGCATCATTTCAGTGGATAATACCATATCTGCTGGACGGCAAGAGAATGGATAAATAGGAACCATCGCAATCATATTACCGATTAAGAAGTTAGGATTGATTTCATGACCAATCTTCACAGCCTTTGCACTGGCTACTAATTCATAATGACCACACTGATACATCGCTTCTTCTGGATTATCATAGTTTCCAAAATGAGCACCACTGTTAGTCCATCCGAAGATATCATTCTTATAGTTCATCTGGTTGTTGATTTCATTAAAAGTCATCCAGTATTTAACTTTATCTTTATATCTCTTGAAACATACTTCTGCAAACTTTACAAAGAAATCAATAGTCTTTCTGTTCATGAATCCGCCATATTCCTTGGCAAGATGATAAGGCATTTCAAAGTGAGATAATGTGATGACTGGTTCAATGCCATATTTTAATAATTCATCAAATACATCATCATAGAACTGTAAACCTTCTTCATCCGGCTGTTCTTCATCACCTAATGGGAAGATTCTTGTCCAGGCAATAGATGTTCTAAAGCATTTAAAGCCCATTTCTGCGAATAGCTTGATATCTTCCTTGTAATGATGATAGAAATCAATACCGATGTGGTTTGGATAATATAATCCTTCCTTTACTCCATCAGTAATCACACGTGGTGTTGATACGTTTCCGCCTGTCATTACATCAGCAACACTTAAACCTTTAGTAGTATCTAATACACCACCTTCAAACTGGTGAGCTGCTAAAGCACCACCCCATAGGAAATCCTTTGGTAAACTCATACATGTCCTCCTTTAATATACTCTAGTGCACATTTTTCTAATGCAAGATAAGTCTGCAATGTCTCTAGATCTTCTATTTTTATTTTATCAAAGCTTCTTTCAATATAGTGATTTTTTTCAATATATGATTTACTTTCATCAAAATAAAGATCAAATATAAAAGCGATATAAGAAATCCACATATCTAGATGTGTTTTTCTTGTAGGAGCATAAATAAGTTGATGTTTACAGAACTGTTGATAGACTTCATCCGTTATAGATTCTTTTCCTGCTTCCTCATAAGTCACACCTAGTAAGACTGTATCCTTTTCTACATCTTTAACACGAAAATGATCTAATTTATCTGCATCTCTAATCATATGTATGTAAAAGAGTTCTTCTTCACTAAAGCCTTCTTCTACTTTGTATTTATTATGCTGTTCTATAGCATGTTTAATAATTGTGTCATATGTATCTTCTTCTATAAATTTTCTAATGAGCCCCTCTTCAAATAATACATGAGAAGAATACATTGCATGATCTACTGTTTCTCTATCTAGGAAAGAATGATATAAGCGAAACTGTTCAAAACGGCCTATATCATGCAATAGACCGATTAATAGACATAAGTCCTTTTCTTCAGTTTTTCCTTTCATATCACATAGTTCACCCATAACATCCATCACTTTATAAGAATGCACATATTTAAGATGAATATGTGGGATAGAGAGATCATAACGACTGACATATTTATCAAATGCCTTTTTCGCATGATCTAAATTAATCATGGAGAACCTCTAATACCTTTTTCAAATCATCAAGAGGAACCTGTCCTGGTGCACTCGCATCCTTAGCTGTCGCAAAGGTCATACATGAACCAAAGTATTCCCCCATCATACGTGACAAGCGTCCTAATTTACCCATGGACATAGTAATAATAGGTTTTCCTAAACGCTGACTTGAATAAAGAGTGGCTTCTAAAAGCGTTAATAGGTCTTCTTTACTTTCAGGCATAACAGCAAGTTTAGGTAAATCAGCCCCTAATATTTCCATCTTTTCTAGTGTTTCCTGCATATCTTCTCTTGATGGCGTTTCATCAAAATGATGTTCACTCATAATAACATGAACACCCTTCTTATGAGCATACTGAACAAGCTCCATCACAGATTCATATCCCTGTGATAATTCAATATCTACTAGATCCACATGAGCATCACAGATTTCTTTAATACAATGCATATACTCTAGAGAAGTAAGTTCTCCTTCTCCTCCTTCACTCGCAGTACGGATTGTACCTAATACAAGTTTATCTGTATGTTTCTTGATTTCTTCTAATACATCTGTCAAATGTCCTTCTTTTAATCCTTCATAGAAATCAAGCCTAATTTCTACTACATCATAATCTAAATCCTTATAAGAATCTAAAGTATCAATAATACCTTCTTTCGTTGTATCTACAATAGGAAGACAAATCTTAGGTGTTCCTTCCCCAAATACAACATTCTTTATATCTAATACATTATGCTTCGTGATGACAGGCATATAAAAACCCCCTTATTTCTCTTAATGTTTTATCGTATTGATCTCCCAGCAAGAAGTGTGGTGAATTCTTAATGACCTTATGTACACAATAAGGCAATGATGACTGAATAAAAGTAAAATCAGAATCCTTGATAACATCATTTTCACCAGATAGTAATAAAGCTGGAATCTTGAGTTCTGATAAATAGTCTGCAGTAAAATGTGGTTCCTTTGTCATAAATGAGATGAGCTTAAAACGTATTCTAGATTTCTTATCATAGATACAAAATATTGGTAATAAGAGTAATGTCATATACATATGGAGACGATAATACCACTTAATACCTTTTGGAGTGGCATTAGGTGAAAGAAGGACCATATGTTTTAAGCGTTCATCTTTACCTGCTAGTGTGAGTGCAATATTCGCACCATCACTAAAACCAATGACATCATAAGCTTCTAGATCTAATTCATTTGCGACATCCATCACATCCTGAGCCATACGGTCTAGTGTTAAAGGACCACTTTTAATAGATTTACCATGATAACGTGAATCCATTGCGATGAGTTGATAGTCATTTTCTAGATTTTTAACTAATTGATCATATATTTTTCTATTTTCCTGATTACCATGTAATAAGATGATTGGGTAACCATTTCCATGTACTTCATAGTATATATTCATAGCATTACCTCACTTTGACCCCATTATAACACATATTAAACAGCTATGAAAAAAGTGACTTGTTAATGTGTTTAACAGTTACTCTCATCAGCAATCAAAATAACAACGATATATACAATGTTTTTCTAATATCATACAGTGCAGGAAATGTAGTAATATATTATTTCTTCACTATCCATTTACCACTTCTATTAGAGCCTTCTCTTTCTACTAACCCATTTAAACGCAAATATTGAATGATGTTTTGAATCTGTTTTCTAGATAGATTAAACTCTTCCATTAGCTTAACCTGTGTTACAAAAGGATTTTCTCTCATTCTATTAAGTATCTCCAAACTTCTTTCAGTTCCTTTTTTGGCTCCTTTTTGGCCAACTTTAGCTCCTTTTGACTCAACTTTGGCTCCTTTTTGGCCAACTTTGGCTCCTTTTAACTCAACTTCAGCTCCTTTTTGGTCAACTTTGGCTCCTTTTTGGCCAACTTTGGCTCCTTTTGACTCAACTTCAGCTCCTTTTTGGTCAACTTTGGCTCCTTTTTGCCCCTGTTTCATAAATGCTTTATGTATAAATAACCTTGTTATAAAATAATTATGTCCTTCATCTGTCTCAAATTCAGGTTTTGGAGACCCATTTTCTTCAAGTGCACTTAAAATTTTTCCAAAACCTGTATTTCTCCCTTCAGTTAAATGCAGCTCCTTAAGAATATCTCCAATACGACGATTTCTATATCTACGATTAGAAACCTTATATCGTTTCAATCCTTCTTGTGTCACCGAGCGATCTGGTCCAGGAAAGCTTACTATTTCAATCATATTTTTTTCAACTCTTACTTCAATAGGTTCCCTAATATCATACGCACGGTGATAAACTGCGTTCGCAAGTGCTTCTTCTAATGCGGCATACGGATAATTAAAAACCCAATCAGATTCTGCTTTATCTGCACTTTTAACTATTTTTTTACTCACTATTGAATTTTTTATGAATTGTAACGCTTCTCTAAGTTGATGATGAATCGGCCCTTTAAATGTATTTTCTATTATATTATCTCCACCTAATCCATCTGGAAATTGAACAACATCAATCTGAGTGAATGGAAAGAATTTATCCGGTTGTGCACAGAAAAACATTAATCCAACATTTTTAGGTTTTACATATTCTGGAAGTATACTTATGATGTTCATATCACTGCACAATTCTGTAAAGTCTCCAGTTAATGATTTCTCATATAGCGAACTTCCTATTTCTCTCAGATAATTCTGAATCAAAGTTATATTTAAATCAGTTATTTCCGCCTGATGATTTACTCTGTCATCAAATGGTACTCTATTCGCTAGATTGAACAAATCCTTTTCTTCATCATCAGACGGTGCTACAGTGCTCGATGCTTTACGAATATAATGTATTCTTTCTTTATTATTTTTTTCCATAGTTTTCGGTGATGAATATGGTCTATTATCTCCACCTGGACACCATATAACGATAAAATACTTATCTTGGTATTTTTCTACGCTAATTATAGGTGTATACGATGGTCTAAGAAGCTTACATTTCGCAAAAATACTTTTTTGAAAAGAATCCAACTTTTCTGGTTGCACACCCTTCAAAGGATAAATGGGTCTTCCATTAACCTCTTGCACTCCAATAATAATATATCCACCACCCCAATTATCAAGATCATTCGCAAATGCACATATAGTTTTCAAAGATGCTGCTGGATCCCAAGTTTGTTTCAATTCAATTCTTGCCCATTCAACAACATCCCCAGACAATAATGTTTTAATACTTGTTGGTATTGCCATATAGTCACATCCTCCATACTATTTAATACTACAATATTTGAGGAATTGCTTATTTGAAAGAGACTATTTTCGAATCACCTATACACATTTCTGTGCATTCTTTGTCACCACACATAACGTACTAATAATCATATTTAACCATTCACTCTATATCTAATCATCACAAAAGTAACTCAAAAATAACTATTTTGTACATAAATATGTATTTTTAAGTCATTTCACAAATCTTGATTTACCTTTTTACAAATGTTTGTTATAATCATTGAATTAGAAGGGGTAGTATAAGGGAGAGAAAGATAACATGACAAATTTGCAGAAAAGAAATAAGATTATTGTGATTATTGTATCTGTACTCGTGATTCTTGGATTATCAGTATTCCTCTATATTCATCATATGGGTACAGCTTATAGTAATCGCTTCTTACCTTCTACATACATCAATAATGTCAATGTAGGTAAGTTAAGTGCTGAGGATGCTGAAAAGAAGATTGCTGAAAATCAGAAGAACTACACTCTAACAATGACATTCAGAAACAAATCAACTGATACTATTTCAGCGAATGAAATCGATATGAGTTATGTTCCTGATGGACAGGTAGAAGAATTATTAAAGAAACAGGATTCATTTACATGGTTCAAGAACTACTTATTCAACCATAAAGGAAATAAGAAGACAATTCAGACCAAGGCTTCTTATGATGAAAAGAAGTTAAAGACTGTTCTTTATGAAAAGAAGCAGTTAAAGGATGAAAATCAGGTAGCACCTACAGATGCTCGTTTGAAGTATGAAAATCAGACTTTTACTGTAGTGAAAGAAAAACCTGGACATACTTTAAATAAAGAAACTGTTTATGAAGCAGTCAATAAAGCAATTAGTCTTCAGAAAGAGAACTTAAACATTTCTAAAGTAAAAGATGCTTATAAGTCTCCTGATAAGACAACTGAAACTGTTAAGAATGAAGCAGCCACATTGAATAAGTATTTAAAGACTTCTATTACTTATGAACTACCTAGTAATCAGACAGAAGTCTTAAATCATGAAAAGTTGTTAACATGGCTTGTGAAGAATGAAGATGGAACATATAGCTATAATGATGAAATCTGGAATAAGCGTATGAGAGGCTTCGTTTATACACTTGCTTCAAAAGCAAATACTGCTGGTAAGTCACGTACATTTAATGCAACTGGACTTGGTACAAGAAGTGTAAGTGGTGGTAATTACGGATATCGTATGAACCAGTCAGAAGAAATTGCAAAGATTAAAGAAGAATTAAGTGCAGGTAAAGCTGTTAAGAGAGCACCTGTATATAGCGCAAAAGAAGTATCTACTGAGAATAATGGTCTTGGTGGAAACTATATTGAAGTAGATTTATCACGTCAGCATTTATGGATTTATAAGAATGGTCAGTGTGTACTTCAATCTGATTGTGTATCAGGTAAGATGACACGTGATCGTTATACTCCTGCTGGTACATATTATGTTTATTCTAAAGAACGTAATAGAGTATTAAGAGGTACTAAGGATCCTGTAACTGGTAAGTATCCTTATGAATCTCCTGTAAGTTATTGGATGCCATTCAATAGAGGTATTGGATTCCATGATGCAAACTGGAGAAATAAATTCGGTGGTAACTTCTATGTGAACGGTGGTTCTCATGGTTGTGTTAACTTACCTGTAGGTTTTGCAGGAACTATGTATAATACAATTACGACTGGTATGCCTGTTGTTATTTATTACTCACAAGGCTATACATTGAATGGATAAAAAGAAAGTAGGCTAACCTATCACTAGGCTAGCCCCTTATCAAACCGTACGTGCA
>ERZ779855.2440-NODE-2440-length-10352-cov-2.577061_pt1 | contig 10352 bp, 9 predicted proteins | sample MGYA00511370_ERZ779855 | MGnify/ENA primary metagenome ERZ779855 (study PRJEB29588, sample SAMEA1967319) | human gut metagenome | biome: human gut; feature: human-associated habitat; material: faeces | place: Denmark | collected 2008/2010 ...
GGCTTTGTGCGGTGTTGCCTTTATAGATTATCTGCGTTTCAGACGTGCCAGAGTCTGGGTGACAGCGCTGAAGTTGTACAGTACCATAAAGATGAATCCTACCGTCAGAATGAGGATCCACATCGGCGGCGCCTCCACGACCACAATGCCCAGCAGGAATAGGGCTGCGGTGTTGGCGGCAAACTTGGCGTGGTTGACCGGGAAGGGAACATATTTCCGGGCATCCACGATGCGGATGCAGTAGCAGACGAAATAGCTGGCAAAGGTTGCGATGGCTGCGCCCATAATGCCCCAGATATGGATGAGGATGATGTTCAGCACGATGTTTACCACGGCTGCTACCAGGCTCGTCCAGAACGAGTGGGTGGTGTGCTGGGTCGCAGAGTATACGCTGCTGAGGAACTGGTTAAAGCACATCATAAGAACGCCTACGATCAGCACCGGCGTATACGTAAATGCAGTGGCATATTCCGGATACGTGTTGGAGTCAATAAGGATGTTGGAGAGGATCCGCACAAAGACAATGAGTCCGGCGCTGGCGATAAACATAAACGACTGGTATGCGTCGAATACCCGATGATAGAACCGGCTGCGGTCCTTGGAGTCGTTCTCTTCGATGGCGGACATATTCCACGCCTGGAAAAAAATCGTAGAGATGGTGGAAATCAGATTCGGGATCTTGGTGGAAACGCCGTAGATGCCGGCAGCAGTTTCTCCGACCAGACCGGCAGGCCCGGACATATACCGGACAAACAGACGGTCGGAAAATCCGGTCACCAGCCAGAGCAGGGCGGACGGGATCAGCGGAATGGAGAACTGCAGCATCATGCGCAGGATCTTCTTGTCCATATACCGCAGCCGGAAGAACCGGTGCAGTCCGGCAACGCCCCACAGGAACAATCCCGACAGCAGGTCGGACAGGATGACGGAGATCAGAAAACCGGTAACGCCAAGATGGAATCCGGCAATAAATGTAACATTAAAGATAAACAGGGTCAGCGTGGCGAGAATGCCGTCCATGGCAAAGAGCCGCACCAGCCCTCTGGCTCGCACGAACTGTGAGGCGATCTGCCGGAAACCGGAGGTGATACAGTAGATCACCAGCAGCACCACATAGCCCTCGGTATAGGGCAGAAAGTTCAGCAGGGGTGAGAGCAGCAGCAGAACGCCGATACCAAATGCCTCTGTGACACAGGCGGAGGTAAAGACCTTCCGGTTGTCGAAATTCTTGTCGATGCCGTAGCGGATGACAGCGTCCGCAATGGAAAATGTGATAATGGGAATCAGAAAGTTTGCTGTCTGTTCCAGCAGTTCCTTGGTGCTGTTGTCGCCGGGGTTGATGTTTCCGGTGTAAAGCCGTGTCAGCAGCAGCAACAGGATCTTCGACCCGAACGAACCGATGGCAAAGATCAGCGTGTTCGAGACCAGCTTTTTGTATTTGTTCATGAAAGACCACCTTTGTTGAGACAATGCCGCACAGGGATGCACAGCACTGCCGTTCTGTTTCGCTTTTTAGAGTGTATTCACATAAAAATGGCTGTGTGTGAAATTTTGCCGAAAAGGCGTGTGTTTCATTCCTGTGTGAATGCACTCTGATACTATTATAACATAAATCGTCGGAAAATGGAACGCTTTTTTTCAAATCTGCTTTGGAAAACGGAAATTGTACGATATGCACAAATTGAAGTCATAACTTTATGCAATCCTACAAATCGAAAAAACTTTTCGAAAAAGTGCAACATTTCGGGCTGCTCGATTGTATCCATAGTGAAGGGATTTTTAGCGGCGTGAAGAACGCCGCCGTATCGGAAATGAAAAGGTGTGTCTTTTTTATCGTGAGATGTTTCGGTTTTTCAGGCGGCACGGCAAAGGGACGGCAGTCAGCTGCCGGCTGTGCCGCCGGGAAACAGAACCGGCTCAAAGGGATGTGCTGCTCCGGCGGCGCAGAGACCGGGCGGAAACAGGCGCTGAAAGGGAAACACTGATGAAATGGAATGCGCCGTATGCGGCGATGCTGCACAGAAAGGAACGGCAGTTCAATTTCACCAGTGCTTCCGCACGACGGGAGAGTGCATTGGAATCTCCTACTTTTCCATTTCCTCTGGGATGTGTTTTCACAGATGTTTTGTGGAAACACACTCCGATTTGACAGTGCGTATCAGCGCTTTGGGGCGCTGCCTTGCAGCCGCTGTCAAACGGCATCCGGCAGACAGTATTTTACTGCTGTTTGCATTCTATACATATTTTATTTATGTTTATGCTGTATGATAAAGGGTAGAAAGACAGTATGAACAGCAAAACAGCGTAGGACAGAAAATCGGCTTGCGCTGCGGAAAAAATTGCCGAGGTGCAGACGATAGGGGGCGTTTCCGTGCCGCAGGATGAAACCGCTTTTGCGCAGTTTTATGCACGGCAGGTCAATACGGTATATCGGATATGCTATGTAAAGCTGAAAAATCAGATGGATGCAGAGGACGTGACGCAGGAGGTATTCCTGCGGGCGATGCAGCAGCCGCAGCTTTGGGAAGACGATGCACACGCAAAGGCGTGGCTGATTGTGACGGCATCAAATCTCTGTAAGAATGCGGTGCAGCACTGGTCACGTTCCAAGCGGGAAGAAGTTGAAGATTGGGAGGCCTTTCTCGGAGCGACAGAACCGCCCGAGGAAGAGTCCGCTGTGATGACAGCGGTGATGCAGCTGCCGGATCCGTATCGGACCGTTGTGTATCTATTTTATTTTGAGGGATATTCCGGCATGGAAATTGCCGGAATGCTGGGAAAAAAGGAATCTACAGTCCGATCGCTGCTGCATCGGGCGAAAAAACGACTGTCCAAGGTGTTGGGAGGTGAGCCGTATGCGAAATCAGGAAGATGAAATGCTGAAAAAGTGTTTGCGTCAGACTATGGAACAGATCCAGCCGGATGAAGAGACGAAAAAACGGATGTATCTGGAGATCATGCGGCGGGCATCTGCGGCAGAAAATGCGAAAACTGCTGCGCAGAAGAAACGCCCCTGGTATCTGCGCTGGCAGACCAGTACCGGTATCTGTACGGCGGCGCTGCTCTGCGTGGTGATCGCTGCGGCGTCCATCCACAGCAAGATGCCGGACGGTACCAACCAGCTGGAGGTCGTTCTGCCGGCTGCGGTCACAACTGCGGCGGAACCGGAGGAACGCCCGGACACTGAGACAGAACCTGCGGCGACCGCAGAAACCACTCTGCCGGAAACGGCATCAGATGCGGCGGTGCAGAGTGGTGTGAACACAGAGACGAAAACCATTGCAGAAGAACCGGGAGATATTCCGGAAGTGATAGAAGAACCTGCGGACAACACAGCGCCGCAGACTACAGGAAAGCACAATACGCCTGCGGTAACGACGGCTGTGCCGCAGGCCAGCAAGCCGGCGGAGACGACTCGTGCAGCGGAGACTTCGAAGAAAGCGGACATCGTGACAACGGCTGCACCGGTGGTGACAACACTGCCGGAGACTTCAAAGGAACAGGAAACGGAAACGGTTCCCATCCGGCAGAACATTTACCTGTACTACAAGCTGATCTGGCGCAACAATCCGTATGACACCAACTATGACGAAGTTCCCGGCGGTGTGCTGGATAACTATCTGGGCTATGGTGTGACCCAGGGCAGCGACGTCGATGACACATACACGGTGCTGATCTATTCCATCACCGGCGTTGACCCCAGACAGCAGGTAGCTGTCCAGTATGTGGGCGAAGAAAAGTATTATGTGTTTACCATACAGTAAAAGCGTGTTTTGGGGAAAGTGAAAAAATGAAATCTCGTTATGATGCCACGATATCTGCCGTGGCATCATTTTTTATGGAAATCGCTTGACAAAAAAACGAAAAAACAGTATACTAAAATAGAATGAAACGAGGTGCGGAATGCACAAAAATTTGCAGTTCTGGAGGTATTGAATTGGCAACCAAAAAAATCAAACAGCTGGAAAAGATCCTGATCGCTGTGGGGATCGCTCTTCTGGCAGTGGTAATCATCTGCATTGTGGTGTTCAGCCGTGCGGACAAGGTCTCTGCGCCGGAGGCGATTCCGGTACTGACTACCACTACGACAACCACCACGACCACCACCGTTACCACGACCACCACGGTGACCTATGACTACACCATGCACATCGACATGGAAAAGGTGAGACAGCACCACGAAAAGAATCCGGATGTGGTCGGCTGGGTCTATGTAAATGATACACCCATTGACTATCCCATTGTGCAGAAGGACGACAATGCCTACTATATTGACCGTGACTGGGAAGGCAATCACAGTTCTGCCGGCAGTATCTTCGAGGACTTCCGTGGCAAGATCAACGAGACGGAAAACACGCTGCTCTACGGTCACAACATGGGCAACGGCTCCATGTTCCACTCTGTCAAGAGTTTTAAGGAAGAGGAATGGGGCAGACAGCACATCTACTTTGAAGTGGCAACGCTGGAAAAGCGCTATCTCTACCGCATTGTGGCATCGTCCGTGCTGAACGGCGAGGACGGCGCAGCGTTTGATTACTGGAACCGCATCACACTGAACCAGGAAGAGTTCCAGAAGTACATCGAGGAAATACGCTCCACGGCGCTTGTCTGGTATGCGCCGGACGATGATCCGCCGACCTACGGCGATAAAATGATCGCCCTGCAAACGTGTAATTCCGGCGCAGACGACGGCATTCGCTGCATTCTGTTCGGACAGTGTCTGGGTGAGTATTAAGCGCATCACATCGACAAACATAAATAAAAAGGGCATCCTGTGGAAACAGGATGCCCTTTGCTTTTAGCAATTCATTAGAACCCATTCAGATGATACTTTGTCATCAGATCGGGATAGCATTTATAGCTGTAGTCCAGGTCTACGTTGCCGTTGATGCCGTTGATGTTGCCGGAGTTGGAATACTGCCACATACCGTAGCTTGTCTTGGAATAGGACGGGCGGCTGACATTGAAGTGTGCGACCCAGATGTCATAGTCCTCCAGAACCGACTGATAAACATAGGTGTTCAAAAAGCTTGCGTAGCTGTACAGGGAAACGTAATAGCCCTTGGATTCCATGACCTCGCAGAATGCGTTGATAACGGCGGAGACCTGTTCCTTGGTCAGTGCGGTCTGCACCTTGTCCTCAATGTCCAGAACCACCGGATACTCAAACTGGTATCCCTGGATGACGCTGGCGAAAAGCTCTGCCTCCTGCCTTGCCTCAGCCGGGGTAGTGGCGTAACTGTACCAGTATGTACCGCAGGCAATGCCGGCGGCCTTGGCATTTTTCATGTTCTGCTCAAAGTAAGGGTCTTTCTGGTTGGCGACCTTGCCGTAGCCTGCACGGATCATCGCAAAGTCGATGCCGTCAGCCTTTACCGCCTTCCAGTCGATGTTGGTCTGATACTTGGAAACGTCCACGCCACGGTAAGAATCCTTCTGCGCCCATGCACCGCCACGGTTCGTTGTTGTTGTCGTAGTCGTCGTTGTGGTGGCTGCGGTCGTAGTTGTTGTTGTGGTCGTTGTTGTCGCAGTCGTGGTGGTGGTAGTTGTTGTCTCCGTTGTTGGTGCAGCAGTTGTCACGGTCGTGTCTGCGGTAGTTACCGCTGTGCTGTCGGAGGAGACAGTGGTTGCCGTAGCGGCAGTAGTCGTGGTCTCTTCCGTTGTAAAGACCGTCGTTTCCAGCGGTGTGGTCTCTGTTGTGACAGAGCCGTTTGCGGCATCCCATTCACTCAGAAATGTGATGGAATCCTCTGTGTAATCGCCGGTAGCACCCTGATAAGCGCACCAGTACATCAGCAGGAAAATATCGGTGGAGTCGATTCTTCCGGAGTGGTCCACATCCAGGAGCGTCTGATTCTTCTCGGAAAAGGTGGACGCATAGCCGGCGCCGAAATAGGCGCAGTCCAGCAGTGTGGCATAGCTGAGCGTCAGAAAATCGCCTCGTTCGGCATCCTGTACCAGCTGTTCCGGTGACTTCACCAGATTCGGGATCGTTTCGGAAATGTCGGCATCTGCCGTGTTGTTACCGGCAGCGGAAACGCTGCCAAAGGGCAGACAGGATGCGCAGAGAATCGCTGCGGTGAACATACTGCCCAGCTTTTGAAGAACGTGATTTGCCATCGTGAAAGCCTCCTTGCGGTTTGTTTTTTATGATTACTAGATAAAGTACAGATAAATGAGCCCCGCCGCCTGCAAAACTGCCAGCAGGGGAAAGAAGAACCGGAAATACCAGTGCCGGGTCTTGTGCCGGAAGAAAAACATTCCGGCTGTGCCGCCGATGCCGCCGCCCAGGATCACTGCCAGAAACAAGGTCTTTTCCGGGATGCGCCACAGGTGCTTTTTGGCACGCTGCTTGTCGATGCCCATAAGGGCGAATGCGACCAGATTGACTGCGGCAAAATAACCCAGCTCCAGATACAGCTGCACCATTATGCCTGCCCTTTCTGGAAACGGAGCTGACGGGGCAGCGCAGCCGCAATGGCATCCTGCACGGCGTCGTTGGGAGTGAAGATGATGCGTGTTGCACCGTATTCCTCTGTCTCCAGGTCGGCGTAATATTCGCCCTCGCCGGTGTTGTCGGCGCAAAGCACAACGGTTCGTTCTGTGTCGTCCGGGATATCGTCGGTCATTTCGCCGTAGGCATCAAACTTTCCCACATCCACCGTGATGAGGTGTACCCGTTTCCGGCGTGCAATGATCTTGTCCACATCCATTTCTCCGTTGGTGACGGCATATTCATATTCCACCGATGTGCCGGAGATGAGGTAGTATGCACCATAGATAATGGCACAGGTGATGACCAGGATAAATGGGATGTGTGTCACAAAAACCAGAAATACAGATGCAGCGCAGAGCAGCACTGCAAGCAGGATGATCCCTGCCTTTTTGGCATTGTCCTGTGAATCCGGACGTTTTTTCACCATGTATTCCGCAAAATTGTCCATATGCGTAAAACTCCTTTTTCGAACAAGCCGGATTTTCGGTCTCCGCCTGTTCTTCTGTCGTTCTGCTGAGGATGCCCCGAAAAGAAAACTGTACCGTCTTGCAGTAAAAATTGGAATTTGCCCATCTTTTTTGTGCAAGTTGCTGAAAACATTTCTCTTTTTGCATCACTCAATTTCTATTATAGCATATGCCGCAAAAAATTTCAAGAAAAAATTTTCAAAAGGACTTGATTTTTTTTGTAAAAGCAGGTATAATGTGATTTGAAAACACAGTGACGAAGCGAGTAGGCATAGACTGAGGCGTCCGCATGACAGAAAAAATGCGGAAATTGCGGTGGGAATCCCATCGCCGCCGAAAAGGAGCCGCCGGTACAGAGAACGGGGTGCGCTGAGAACCCGTCCGGCGGAATATGTTGAAGTTCCCTTCTGAGTGGCTGGGCTGAACCCGGAAATGTGTACTTGCAGTGCAAACATTTTTCCAGAATTAGGCTTGGATGTGGCGTTCGCATTAAGGACAGAAGAGTGACGGCTCTTTGAAAATGGGTGGTTTGAACAAGCATTTGCCTTGTCCTGTTTTCGCAGGACAGGGCTTTTTTTATGAAGTGTCCCATAGAGCCAAATGACCGCAGGAAAGCGGAGGAAAGGAACGATATTATGAAAGAACAACTGGAAGCGATCCGTGCCGCTGCCAAGCAGGCACTTTCGGATTGTGCAGATTCCAAGCTGTTGGAGACACTGCGTGTGCAGTATCTGGGCAAAAAAGGTGAACTGACCGGCATCCTCAAGCAGATGGGCAAGCTCTCTGCCGAAGAGCGCCCGGCAATGGGTCAGCTGGCAAACCAGGTGCGTGCCGATATTGAGAATGCCCTGGCGGAAAAGCAGAAAAAGCTGGCAGATGCAATGCTGGCGCACAAGCTGGAATCCGAGACGCTGGACATCACGCTCCCCGGCAAAAAGCAGAAGGTGGGCAGTATGCACCCACTGACCATCGTGGAAAACGAGATCCGGGAGATCTTCCTGGGCATGGGCTTTTCCGTGGCAGATGGTCCGGAGGTCGAATACGATTACTACAACTTTGAGGCACTGAACCTGCCGCCGGATCACCCGGCACGGGACACCCAGGATACCTTTTATATTACAGACAACATTCTGCTGCGTACCCAGACCTCTTCGGTACAGGTACACGTGATGGAAAACCAGAAGCCGCCGATCCGTGTGATCTCTCCGGGACGGGTTTACCGTTCGGATGCTGTGGATGCCACACACTCTCCGCTGTTCCATCAGATCGAGGGACTGGTCGTAGACAAGGGCATCACCATGGCAGATCTGAAGGGTACTCTGGAACTGCTGATGCAGCGTCTGTACGGCGATGACTGCAAGATCCGTCTGCGTCCCCACCACTTCCCGTTCACAGAACCCAGCGCAGAGGTCGACGTTATGTGCTTCCAGTGCCACGGAAAGGGCTGCCGGATGTGCAAGGGCGAAGGCTATATCGAACTGCTGGGTGCAGGCATGGTCCACCCGAAGGTGCTGGAGGGCTGCGGCATTGACAGTAGCGTATATTCCGGCTTTGCCTTTGGTCTGGGTCTGGAGCGTATCGCAATGCGCCGCTATAATATCGGCGATATGCGTCTGCTCTATGAGAACGACTATCGATTCCTGGAACAGTTCTGAGTGGGAGGTAAGAGACGATGAATTTATCTATGAAATGGCTGGCTGATTATGTGGACTGCGGCGTTTCCGTCAAGGAATTCTGCGCCGGCATGACCATGAGCGGCTCTAAGGTAGAAACTTATGAAACAGAAGGCGACGCTGTCAAGAATGTCATTGTCGGCAAGCTGGTTTCCATTACGCCCCACGAGAACTCCGACCATCTCCAGGTCTGCCAGGTAGACGTTGGCGGAGATGCACCGATCCAGATCGTGACCGGCGCACAGAATATTGTGGAGGGCGCACTGGTGCCGGTGGCGATGATCGGCGCAGATCTGCCCGGCGGTGTACATATAAAAAAGGGAAAGCTCCGTGGCGTAGAGAGCAACGGGATGCTCTGCTCTCTGGGTGAACTGGGTCTGACCAAGCACGATTTCCCCTATGCCATTGAGGACGGCATCTTCCTCATTGAAGAGGACTGCAAGCCGGGACAGGACATCCACGAGGCGATCGGTCTGGATGATACTTCTGTAGAGTTCGAGATCACCTCCAACCGTCCGGACTGCCTGTCGGTAGTAGGTCTGGCGAGAGAGGCTGCCGTAACTTTCGGCAAGCCCCTGAATCTGAAAGCACCGGAATTCCACGGTTCCGAGGACAAGCTGAGCGACAGCCTGGCTGTGGCAGTGGAAAATACACAGCTCTGCCCTCGCTATATTGCCGGCATGGTAAAGAACGTGAAGATCGGTCCGTCTCCCCGCTGGATGCGGGAACGTCTCCGTGCCAGCGGCGTGCGTCCCATCAACAACCTGGTGGACATTACCAACTATGTAATGCTGGAATACGGACAGCCCATGCATGCCTTTGACCTGCGGTATGTGCAGGATGCGAAGATCACCGTCCGGAATGCAAAGGACGGGGAGCAGATCACCACACTGGACGGTACAGAGCGGAAGCTTTCTCCGGAAATGCTAGTAATCGCCGACTCTGAAAAGCCCATTGCCGTTGCCGGCGTCATGGGTGGCGAGTACAGCGGCATTATGGAGGATACCACCACAGTGGTCTTTGAATCCGCATACTTTGAGCCCACACAGGTTCGGCTCACCGCCAAGAAGCTGGGCATGCGCACGGAGGCCTCCGCCCGGTATGAAAAGGGACTGGATCCCAACTCCACCATTACCGTGCTGAGCCGTGCCTTTGAGCTGGTAGAGCAGCTGGGTGCCGGTGAAGTGGTAGGCGGCATCATCGATGTGAACAACGTGGGCGAGCCCAAGCCTCCCGTACCCTTTGACGCAAACTGGATCAACGGTTTCCTGGGCACCAGCATCCCCGAAAGCGATATGATCCACTACCTGAACGAGCTGCACTTCAAGGTGGAAGATGGCATGGTCTACGCTCCCAGCTTCCGGATTGATATTGAATGCAAGGCGGATGTGGCAGAGGAGATCGCCCGGATCTATGGCTAAAACAACATTCCCAGCACGGAGCTGCAGGGTCTGGCGGACGCCAGACTGACCCCTGCCCAGATCTTCAACCGACAGATTGAGCAAAGCATGGTGGCACTGGGCTGCTACGAAATCGCAGCATTCTCCTTCGTTTCTCCAAAGTACTTTGACAAGATCGCACTGCCGGCGGACAGCACGCTGCGTAAGCCTCTGGTGATTACCAATCCTCTGGGTGAGGATACCAGTGTGATGCGTACCACTGCTCTGCCCTCCATGCTGGAGATTCTGGCACGGAACTACAACAACCGGAACGAAA
>ERZ779855.2448-NODE-2448-length-10339-cov-3.151400_pt1 | contig 10339 bp, 9 predicted proteins | sample MGYA00511370_ERZ779855 | MGnify/ENA primary metagenome ERZ779855 (study PRJEB29588, sample SAMEA1967319) | human gut metagenome | biome: human gut; feature: human-associated habitat; material: faeces | place: Denmark | collected 2008/2010 ...
CCATTACCGTCGAACCTTGGCGTTCGGCCGGTTTCCCTGTTATCAAGGACTTAATGGTAGACCGTACCGCTTACGACAAAATCATGCAGGCAGGTGGTTACGTGAGCGTTCGTACAGGTGCTCCGCAGGATGCCAACGCTATCCTGATTCCGAAGCCCATCGCTGACGAGGCTATGGATGCTGCCAGCTGTATCGGTTGTGGTGCTTGTGTAGCTGCTTGTAAGAACGGTTCTGCTATGCTGTTCGTTTCTGCCAAGGTGAGCCAGCTGAACCTGTTGCCCCAAGGCAAACCGGAAGCATTGCGCCGTGCCAAGGCTATGTTGAGCAAGATGGACGAACTCGGTTTCGGTAACTGTACAAACACTCGTGCGTGCGAAGCTGAATGCCCGAAGAATGTTTCCATCAGCAACATTGCTCGCCTGAACCGCGACTTTATCATTGCGAAACTGAAAGACTAATCCGGTCTTTCTGCAAATAATATAGGATGCGCTTCGGATAAACCTTTTGAGCAAGCTCAGATTTATCACTCAGCTTTCACTATATTTGATTAATATCACAAGAGACTCCTCTGCCGGGAAACCGCCGGAGGAGTTTTTTTATGACATGCCGTTTACTTCAGATAAATTGCCGGCACGCAAGCTACGGGGAGAAGCCCCGAAATTCTTTTTGCAGAAATTGGAAAAATGAGGCAGCGATTCAAAGCCATATTTATAGCAAATCTCTGATATAGAAGCATCCGTATAACGAAGTTCATAAACCACGCTTTCCTTCCTCCGTTCCATCATCCACTCGTACACCGGTTGATGAAAAACAGAATTGAATATACGCCGGAAAGTAGCTACTGTATATCCTCCCAACTGGGCAAGTTCCTCTACCGTCTTGACTTTGGCATGATTCTGCAAGACAAAGTAGTGAAAGGAATTAGTATACTGGGCAAGAGGATGTATCAGCATGGAAAGCTCATAGTCGGAGTAGTAATTTCCAAGAATGAAAGCAAGTTCTTTCCGTTTGAAACAAAGCATTTCCCGGCAAATCTTCTCCTCGGACAAATAGGCCTTGGAACTTTCCAGAAAGAGCTGCAACTCGGGAGTAATGGTCAAAGGATAGAATATCAATGGAGGGGTAACCTCTTTCATAATATGGTTATACCGGTCCTCACAGAAGAAATCAGGCTTACTGAACCGGTAACAAACGCATTCCACATCCGTCATGGCAAGTATTTCGTACTTGGAACCAATAGCTTGAAGGATGAACTCACCTGCATGCAACACAGTTCCCGCATACTCCTTACTGTTGACAAGCACTTCTCCTTTCAGCAGGAAAATTATAATATTTTCCTCACACTTTCGCGCCGGCAGATGGAATCCTCTGAGGTGGGAAGCATATATTATTGCATTGTCCACAGCCTTGGGACATTGAGCGCATTGTTTTTTACCTCTGCAAGCAGAAGAGTTGGGCATCGGCAAGTAGATTTGTTTGTTTGTTGCAGTGACAAAAATAGATAAATAATACTCATAAAAGAAACATTCCCCGAAAACTTTCATAAAGAAGTTTCGGGGAATGAATAAAATAGAAGTAATTCAGTTTTTTATTGCGGACAGTGCCGTTTTATTTTTCCACGTTCGTATCATCAGCCGTACTCCATGGACCAACTTCAGGTACAAAGGTTACTTTTGCCGCCTTATTGGCCAGCGTCAGCGTATAACGTATCTTTTTGCCTTCACCCCAGGCTTGTGTATCATTCAAGTCAATGGCGGAAGTTACAGTATCAAGAAGAACGTCTTTCTCATAGATGTCATAGACAACATTGATTTTGGCATTCGTATCCAACGTCTGGGGCATCAACATCCAGGCTGTATTCACTTCCACACCCGTTGTATTCACTTCCAATGCACCATCGTCAATCGTATGTGCATAAGTGGCTGTTCCTTCCTGTGACTTCCATGTTGAATCATCAAAACCATAAGTTCCTTTATTGTGCACACCGGATATTGTAAGTGTTTTCAGTTTATAAGTCAAAGCGTCGGCTGCCTTGACAGTGAAATTTATTTGGGTCAGTATATGGCCGAATTTCAAAGATACCCCACTGGCATTTGATGCCTTGGTTGCATCCGTCGCTTTCGCGGCTACCAAGTCCGTTTGGGCAGCTACATCTGCTACCGTATAAGTAATGGAAGGATATATAGCACCAGCAGCCGGTTGATTGTACGTCAAGGCCCCGGTACCCGGATTCCCGTAAGCAAAGAACTGCAAGTTATCCGTCATTGGCCAATAATATGTTCCCCCAGTCAAACTCCAGTTGGGAGCACTATAGGTTACTTTAACATCTGTCATGAATTCCTTCATCGCATCAAAAGTCGCAACGGAGGCCATTGTTGTTGCTCCCGTATTATAAGCATACACAGTGAACCCTACCTTCTGCAATTCCGGCAAATCAGTCACTGTGGCTCTCGTAGTGTTACCCACTACTGTTCCCAATTTAATCTCTGCCTTTTGTCCGGCATTCTCTATCTCCTCACTTTCCGAGCAACTCATTACTGCTGCTGCAGCCAAAGCCAAAAATAAAACCTTCTTCATAATTGTCTGTTATTAAAGTTAATATATTTATTTGTCTGTTTGCTATCAATTCACCGGTAGCTCCACATCCGTCTCATCATCCCAATCGTCCACATCGCCACCAATCCCTCCATCTCCTTCATCGGTTCCCGGTTCCAAATCATCCACCACAACCTTGTCCTCCGGTACGGGAACCTCGATATGGATTTCCGACCCAGGAACGCCCACATCAGGTTCTTCTTCGCCTCCTCCCGAGGGAGGAGCTGTTTCAATCACTTCCGTGATATCCACCTTCACCTCTTGAACCGTTTTATCTCGTTTCACAATCTTCAGTGTCAGCAACATAGGACTATCCGCACGGGTCTTGGTATCTTTCAGTAATACAAAACTGGAGAAATACCCCCATAAAAGCCCGTTTTCACGCTTTGTATCCACACATATAGGTACCTCGCTCAAATGGCAAGCACGGTTGCCTATAAAGTAACTTCCGTTCAAGCCGTCCACATGGCAGATGATGCTCGATATTCTATCCCATCCTTCCACCTTTATATCAAAGGAATAATGGTCCACTACCGCTTCCGGCTTCCAGTTCAACGGAAGCGCCACATCACTCTGCCTTATTTCCACCTCGTCCAAAGCCACCACATACAAAGGGTCGGGCGACCAAACCATATCTTCGTGTACATCCAGCCCCGTACAGTGTCCCGTAAAAGCCTCAATCGTCTCATAACTCTCGTCGCCCCGTATCTGTATACTCTCCGTATTGAAGTTATAGGCCACCACCGCATACTTCCCCGGCGGTACCTTCACCTCACCCCCTCCGGCAGGCAGATAACTTTCAACCTTTCTCCCCTGAGTATCTTTCGGATAGAAGATAATCCGCATGGTCTGCGGCAGCTTATCCGTCACCCCTTTCCAATCCAGTTTAATCTGTACTCCGCTAACGGGATAATCATCCAGCATATCGCGGAAGTCACAGCTTCCCAGCATTGGCAACAGCCCGAAGAACAGCCAGAGAATCATATGCCGTGCATCTTTCATACCACTCATCTCCCCGACGTTAGAAGCCACACCAAAGAAATTTTTGCTTTTGTCGGCCCGATAAAGTGATACTTTCCACTGCTGACCCAAACCAAGTCATTTCCATAAGAAGTATATTTCCTGTACTCCGTATCCAAGTATCCAATGCCCACACTGAATTCAATCGCCAGATGCCGAGCCAGTGGACGCACGTATCCATAAGTTATTCCTGCAGCTGCGTAATACTTCCCCCGGTATCCCTTCTCCTTTTTCAACTGAAAATCATAGGTACCTCCTTCGGCATATGCTCCCAGGAAGTGTCCGGACAATCTTCCGCGCGTATGGCGGTTTCCCAACCAGTAACGCGCCTCTGTCCCTCCCGAAAGGAGCTGATAGCAGAAATTACATCCGCTGTCAGACCACCAAGGGCATTTGTACTCAACATTCAAAGACCACCTCTTTCCCAATGGCAGCTCCACTTCTATGTTCGGAGCCAAGGCCAGGTCGTAAAGCAAATTATTTTTTAACGCCAGCACCGTTTTACAAGTATGGCTATGGGATTCTACCGACTTATTCTGCCCTATTACCTGCCCCGACATCATGCAAAAAAGGAGTAGCCAAAAGACATATATAAAAATGCGTTTTCCCATAATTTCGCGTTGTATACAAACAAAAGTAGAAGATAATTACCGAATAAAAATCACTTTCCATCACTCTTTTCAAAGGCTGAAAGGTTCTGTGAAACGATTGAAACAGATTTGCAACTTCTGCCTTATCCGGGACGCTGTGAATAGATTCTTCTCTCTCAAAAAGTCAATCCGTGTGCGAAAACAGTAAAATTCAGTGAAAGAAATACAAAAGAAGTAGCAGGAACATTCTGAAATTTGGAAGATAACAACGGGAACCTTACATTTGTAATGTGATTTTTTTCATAGTATTAGATTTAAGGTTAACAAAGGTTGGAGTACAGCGGTACTCCTTTTTTTATGCCCATACGTTTCTCCGAATGACAAAAAATAGCTATCTTCGATGGCTTTTATAACTGTTAAAGAAGAAAACATCACTACTTGAACCCATTATGAAAAAACCGGTACTCACATTGCTTTCCATAATCCTACTTACCGCAGGATGTCCCCAACGGCCTGCCACCACCAAGATACCCCTAACCAGCGCACACCGTGGTGCGGCCACCATCGCTCCCGAAAACACAATGGCATCCGTAGATTCGTGCATCAAATACGGTGTAGGCAATATAGAATGCGATGTCTGCATCAGTAAGGACAGTGTCTTCTACGTACTGCACGATTCCACCCTCGACCGTACCACCAACGGTACCGGCGCCATCTCCCAATGGCTGTCCACCGACATCGACACACTGGATGCCGGCTCTTGGTTTGCGCCCCGATTTGCCGGACAACGGGTACTACGCCTTACCGACCTGCTACGCAAGGCCAAAGAGCACGGTTTAAGAATCACCATCGACTACCGCAACGGCGGTCTGCACCAATTACTGAACTTGATAAAGGACGAAGGCATGCTGGAAAACTGCAACTTCACCTTCAGCAAGGAGTATCATGCCAAATGCTTCAGAAAGATGGCACCCGAGGTAAGAACCCTGCAAGCCTACATCAAAAGTGAAAAGGACATAGAGCATGTCGTAAAGGAACTGCATCCCGACATCGCTGTCGTCTGGATTGACTCCCTTACCCCGCAATTCGTAAAGAAATGCCGTGAGCACAACCTGCAGGTACTGGCACTCGTCCTGGGGCTGGACGACAAGACGGAAGAGAACCAGAAGGCAGTCGACCTGGGGGTAGACATCATAGCGACGGACCACCCGGAAAAGTTCATCATGAAATACGGGAAACCGTCCATATAAGGCAAGAGACCTGCCGCGCTCAAGTCAGCAAGTGATAGACACCACCCACCATTGCCTTGACCACTCCCTTCATCTCCAATTCAAAAAGCAAGGCACTCATCCGGTTGACGGGTATGTCCGCTTCCACCACCATCGCATTGATATGGAGGTCTCCCTGCCGCATAAGGATGCGCATAACAAGCTCCTCCTCTTCTGTCAGTTCCGGAAAGAGATTACGCTGAATACCTTCTGTCCGGGCAGGCTGCTCCGCTACGGCCCAGCCCATAATCTGCACAAACTCTTCCGCATTTTGGATAAGGGCGGCCTTGTTGTCGCGTATCAACCGGTTACAACCGATGGAAGATTCGTCCGTAACACGCCCCGGAACGGCAAAGCAGTCACGATGGTATCCCTCCGCCAACTCTGCAGTGATAAGGGAACCTCCCTTTGCGGCAGACTCCACCACAATGGTAGCATCACTCATACCCGCCACAATACGGTTGCGGCTGACGAAATTATGCTTGTCCGGATTCGTCCCGGTAAGGAATTCGGTCAGCAGTCCGCCTTGTGCCAGCATGTCGATGGCTGTTTTCCGGTGGACATACGGATAGATGCGGTCCAGTCCGTGAGCAAGGACAGCAACGGTAGGGAGATGATTTGCCAAAGCGGCCCGATGGGCATGGATATCTATCCCGTAAGCCAGTCCGCTTACTACCAGCACATCGGGACAAAGAACGGCCAAATCGCGCAGGAAGTCGGCACAGAATTGCTTGCCGTAATCGGTGGCACGGCGTGTACCTACCATATCGATGACATGCAGGCGGTTGAAATCGGTGTTTCCTTTAAAGAAAAGTACAATCGGCGCATCCTCACATTCGCGCAAGCGGGAAGGGTAAGCCTCATCCTTCAACGTCAGGCAGGAAAGACGATTCTTCTCTACAAACTCCATCTCCTGCTCGGCACGCAGAAAGGCAGCGGGACAATCAAGAGCCGTCACTACCCCCGGATTCACACCGGGCATGATTTCGGGGAGCTCCTTCCGCCGACTGAATACTTCGGCAGCACTGCCCATACCCTCTATTAAACGCTTTGCCCCGATATGTCCTATACCGGGGCAAAGTGTGAGAGCTATGCTGCAAATCCGTTCGTCACTGTTCATTCCACCACAGATTACACAGATTCACACGGATTGAGATAAGGGGCAAAGAGACGGTCGAACAGTTCGCTATCGCTTAACCGTCCGTTCACCACACATACGGTTTCAACTATGCCTTTGAGACAGACTTTGCCGTCGGAAGCACGGAAGATATCTTGGTAAAAGACGTACTTGATACCCTCCTTCTTCATGTAGAGTTTGGAGACAAACTCGTCACCACTCCTCAGGGGAGTCTTGAAAGCCATATTGATACGTGCCACTACCGGGTCTACCCCCTGCTCGTGCAGTCCGGCAAAGCTGACGCCGGCACTCAACAGAAACTCATGGCGCGTATGCTCCAGATAATGCTGATAATTGGCATTATTGACGATGCCTTGCAGGTCGCATTCATAGTCGCGCACCTTCATGGGAAGTTCATAGATATAATTCATATTTACTATTGGACTATTTACTATTTGATACTTAGCCACGTTGTTTCTCCACATCCAAGCCTTTGAACTTCTTCAGTTCCTCTACGCTGACCAGCTTGTAGAGTTTGTCACTGGGACGTATTTTCACCGATTTCATCGAGAAATGCTGGCCTTTCTTTACAGTCTGCACGGGTTTCAAATCGACGCGTGCCTCGTCCAAAGTGACGAATTCGGCACCCGTTGTGGGACCCGTAATCAGCAACTTGTCGCCTACGCTCACTTCGGCTGCTTCTACCAGGAACTCTGCCACACCGATGTTTGAGAAGTAGCGGATGCCCTTACCCACATAGATTTTACGTTCCGTAGCGGCAGAGCCGTAGTTCTTGGTCCATTCGCCCAAGCGTTGTCCCAAGTAGTAGCCGTCCCAGAAGCCACGGTTAAAGACCGTCTTCAGCCGTTCGTCCCAAACGGTGATCTTCTCGTCGGTGAAGGTACCGTCCAAATAAGCACGGATAGCTTCCTTGTAACATTCTACTACGGTACGCACATATTCGGGGCCGCGGGCACGCCCTTCTATCTTGAACACACGCACACCGGCATCCAGCATCTTGTTCATGAAGTGAATGGTCTTCAGGTCCTTGGGCGACATGATATATTGGTTGTCCACTTCCAGTTCCACATCCGTCTCCTTGTCGCGCACGGTGTAGCTGCGGCGGCAAACCTGCATGCAGGCTCCCCGGTTGGCAGAGTGGTTCATTTCGTGCAAGGAAAGGTAACACTTGCCGGACACTGCCATGCAGAGCGCACCGTGGCAGAACATCTCTATACGTATCTGCTCCCCGCCGGGGCCGCAGATATTCTCCTCACGGATATGGCGGTAGATCTCCGCCACCTGTTCCAGATTCAGTTCGCGTGCCAGCACCACCACATCGGCAAACTGCGCATAGAAGCGCAGCGCCTCCACATTGCTGATGTTGAGCTGTGTGCTGAGGTGCACCTCCTGCCCTATACTGCGGGCATAGCTCATCACCGCCACGTCCGCCGCAATCACGGCGGAAATGCCGGCCTCATGAGCGGCATCCACGATGGTGCGCATCAAGGGTATATCATTGTCGTAGATGATGGTATTTACCGTAAGATAACTTTTCATCCCGTGCTCGTCACACGTCCGGGCTATCTCGCGCAAATCATCAATCGTAAAGGTATTCGCCGAACGGGCACGCATGTTCAGGTTCTCGATGCCGAAATAGACAGAGTCGGCACCTGCCTGTATGGCTGCCGCAAGCGACTCGCGTGAGCCTACCGGAGCCATGATTTCGAAATCTTTTATTGTAGCGTTCATATTATCTTCTTTAATAAACATGTACAAAGGTAGGCTTTTTTTCCGTACTTTTGCACGAAACAGACAGGCACTTGTGTCTGATTTCCTATTAAATTTATGAAAATCAAAGAAATAGAATTTGGCAAGTATCCTACATTCCTCGCTCCGATGGAGGATGTCACCGACCCGGCTTTCCGCCTGATGTGCAAGCAGTTCGGGGCAGACATGGTATATACCGAGTTCGTTTCTGCAGACGCCTTGATACGTTCTGTAGGCAAGACCCGGCAGAAGCTGAACATCAGCGACGCAGAACGGCCCGTAACCATACAGATATACGGGCGGGACACGGAAACGATGGTGGAAGCCGCCCGCATCGTGGAACAGGCACGTCCGGACATACTGGACATCAACTTCGGCTGTCCCGTGAAGCGCGTGGCAGGCAAGGGCGCCGGCGCAGGCATGTTGCAGAATGTACCCTTGATGCTTGAAATCACCCGTGCCGTGGTGGATGCCGTGAAGATACCCGTCACCGTGAAGACACGGCTGGGCTGGGATGCCAACAATAAAATCATCGTCGACCTTGCCGAACAGCTGCAGGACTGCGGCATCGCCGCCCTTACCATACACGGACGCACCCGTGCGCAGATGTACACCGGCGAGGCGGACTGGACGCTCATCGGCGAGGTAAAGAAGAACCCTCGCATGCGCATCCCCATCATCGGCAACGGAGACATCACCACTCCCCAACGCGCCAAGGAGTGTTTCGACCTCTACGGCGTAGATGCCATCATGATAGGCCGCGCCAGCTTCGGACGCCCGTGGATATTCAAGGAAGTGAAGCATTATCTGGAAACGGGCGAGGAACTGCCCCCGCTAAGCAGTGAATGGCGGATGGAGGTGCTGCGCCGGGAAGTGGAAGATAGCGTCAACCTGCTGGACGAGCGCCGGGGCATCCTGCACGTACGCCGCCACCTGGCGGCAAGCCCGCTGTTCAAGGGCATTCCCAACTTCCGGGATACAAGGATAGCCATGCTACGGGCAGAGACCAAAGAGGAACTGTACCGCATCTTCGACACCATCGCCCCGTTACTCTGATAAACCGTTTTCTTTATCCGTCGAGCTGACGTTACCTTAGGGATGGCAAAGTTGTGCCACCGTGTTGGCAAAGTTGTGCCACAGGCAAGGCACAGTTGTGCCATCCCTAAGGCACAAATATCGTGTCACCACATCCGGCGGCATCAGATGCCTGCCGTCACTTGAACATCGGTTGTGCAAACCATCGCTTGAACATCCACGTGGCCAGGATATAAATGCCGAAAGCCGATACGAAACCCACGATAGAGTCTATCAGGTAATGTGCCTGGATATAGACCGTAGCCCCGCACAGCAGCAGGTAGAAAGGAAACAGGCAGGCAAACAGACGCTTGCTGCCACGCCATGCCATGATCATCAGTACCGTGGACATCCCGACGTGCGAACTGGGGAAAGCCGCCGTAGGCCGCTCGCCCACCTGCTGGGAACTCTCCACCAGATTGTAGAAGAAGCCGTGCTCATAGCCCGGTCCGGGAAGAAGCTCCTGATGATGGTGGAAATAGTCGCCGATAGAGGGGAAGATGCCCTGCGCCACACGGTCGCTTCCGATGGCGGGGAAATAGAACTGCGGCCCGGCAACGGGGACGAATATATAGATAAGGTAATAGACGAAGAAAGCGGTGACGATGACAAACGAGACCTTCTCGAAAAGGTCGAAACGATAGAGGAAGTACCACACCACTACCAACAATATCATCGGATAATAGAAGAAATACCCCATATTGAACGGCTCGCTCACCCACATCTGCGGAAACCTTTCACAGAACCACACAGCAGGCTGTCCGCCAAACATCCACTGCTCCACCGACGCGAACACGTGGTCGAGATTGGGGAATATCCGGTTGAACTCAAAGGTGTCGGGATACCAATAGGAAAGCAGTGACATCTGGATGGCTATGCGCACAAAGGCAGAGAACTTGCAGGGT
>ERZ779855.2450-NODE-2450-length-10336-cov-3.321564_pt1 | contig 10336 bp, 8 predicted proteins | sample MGYA00511370_ERZ779855 | MGnify/ENA primary metagenome ERZ779855 (study PRJEB29588, sample SAMEA1967319) | human gut metagenome | biome: human gut; feature: human-associated habitat; material: faeces | place: Denmark | collected 2008/2010 ...
GAAAATATCCGTAAGATGTTGTCACATAAGCCATTTTATCCCGCTTCAGAAGAGTATAAGCGTTTTTTAGGACAAATTGTGTTAAAAATAGACCAACTTAACGGAAAATACCCGTACTTAGATTTCCAAAAAGAGAGAGAAATATGTCGTATTCGATTGAAAGCATAACCGAAAGTATTGGCGCACGGCGTATGGGAAACGCGCCGGCTACCATAGACTGGCTGCTCACTGACAGCCGTTCCCTGAATTTTCCTGAGGAAACATTATTCTTTGCCTTGACCACCAAGAGGAATGACGGTGCGCGCTATATTGCAGATTTATATGCCCGTGGAGTACGTAATTTTGTGCTTAGCGAAGAAAGCTTTAGATTAATGGACAATGGACAATTGACAATTGACAATGCTATGCAGCGTGATGATGCGCAGTCAATTGTCAATTATCTCATTGTTCCCAACCCGCTGAAAGCCTTGCAAAAACTGGCGGAACAGCATCGGAACCGGTTCCAGATACCGGTCATCGGTATTACGGGAAGCAACGGTAAGACTGTTGTGAAGGAATGGCTGCACCAGTTGCTCAGTCCGGAACGTGCCATTATCCGTTCTCCCCGCAGTTATAACTCTCAGATTGGAGTGCCTTTGTCTGTGTGGCAGATGAACGAACAGTCCGAACTTGCTATTTTTGAAGCCGGTATTTCCGAGCCGGGGGAAATGCGTGCTTTGCAGAACATTATCAAGCCTACCATAGGTATACTGACCAATATAGGAGGGGCTCACCAGGAAAATTTCTTCTCGTTGCAGGAGAAATGCATGGAGAAGCTGACGCTTTTCAAGAATTGTGATGTAGTGATTTATAATGGTGACGATGAGTTCGTCAGCAACTGTGTGGCGAAGTCCATGCTGTCTGCACGTGAGATTGCGTGGAGCCGGAAAGATATGGAACGTCCTCTATATATAAGTAAGGTGGAGAAACGGGATGACTGTACTGTCATTTCCTATCGCTATCTGGATATGGACAATACGTTTACTCTACCGTTCATAGATGATGCTTCCATCGAGAATTCGCTGAACTGCCTGGCCGCATGCCTCTATCTGATGCTTCCTGCCGAACAGATTACAGAACGTATGGCAAGGCTGGAACCCATCGCCATGCGGCTGGAAGTCAAGGAGGGAAAAAACAACTGTCTGTTGATTAACGACAGTTATAATTCTGACCTTGGCTCATTAGATATTGCACTCGATTTTCTTTACCGCCGTTCGCAAAGTAAGGGATTGAGGCGGACTTTGGTTCTTTCGGATATATTGGAGACCGGTCAGAACACGCCGACACTTTACCGACAAGTGGCACAGCTGGTAAACAGCCGTGGCATTGAACGCATCATAGGTGTAGGAAATGAAATATCTTCCTGCGCTGCACGCTTTAATATAGAGAAGACCTTTTATCCGGATACAGCGGCCTTGATACGTGCCATTCAGCGTGGGGAACTTCGCCTTGAAAACGAAATAATTCTGATTAAGGGTGCACGTAAGTTCGGTTTTGACTCCTTGACGGAAGTATTGGAGAAGAAGGTGCACGAAACCATTCTGGAGGTTAATCTTGGAGCGATGATTGCCAATCTGAACTATTATCGTGGCAAGCTGAAGCCGGAAACAAAGATGGTCTGCATGGTGAAAGCCTCCGCTTACGGTGCAGGTTCTTATGAGATAGCCAAGACTTTGCAGGAACATCATGTCGATTATCTTGCCGTGGCGGTTGCCGACGAAGGCTCCGAACTCCGCAAAGCGGGCATCACTGCGAACATCATTATCATGAATCCTGAGATGACTGCTTTCAAGACCATGTTCGATTACAAGCTGGAGCCCGAAGTATATAGCTTCCATCTGCTGGACGCTTTGATTAAAGAAGCGGAAAAGGAAGGTATCACAAACTTCCCCATCCACATAAAGCTGGATACCGGTATGCACCGCCTGGGGTTTGCTCCGGAGGATATGCCCCGGCTGATAGAACGGCTGAAGGGACAGAATGCTGTGATTGCCCGTTCCGTCTTCTCGCATTTGGTAGGGAGCGATTCGCAACAATTCGACAGTTTTACACGCCGGCAGATAGAAATGTTCGAGAAAGCGTCCATGGAATTGCAGGAGGCTTTTCCGCATAAGATACTTCGCCATATCTGCAATTCCGCAGGTATCGAGCGTTTCCCCGGGGCGCAATTCGATATGGTGCGCCTGGGTATCGGCCTCTATGGTGTCAATCCCATAGACAATTCCATTATGAATAATGTGAGCACGTTGAAGACTACCATCCTCCAGATACGTGATGTTCCCGAAGAGGATACGGTGGGGTATAGCCGGAAAGGGCATCTCACCCGTCCGTCGCGTATAGCGGCTCTTCCCATCGGTTACGCCGACGGCCTGAACCGCCATCTTGGAAATGGACATGCCTATTGTCTTGTAAACGGCCAACGGGCAGCCTATGTAGGGAATATCTGCATGGATGTCTGTATGATTGACGTGACGGACATCGATTGCAAGGAGGGTGACAGTGTGGAAATTTTTGGTGACCATCTGCCTATAACCGTTCTTTCCGATGTACTCGAAACTATTCCTTATGAGGTGTTGACAAGCGTTTCTACACGGGTAAAACGTATTTATTATCAAGACTGAAGATAGGGGGCAGGGATTAGGGATTAGGGATTGCGATAAAATTAATCCTTAATCCTTAATCCCTAATCCTTAATTTTCCTATCTTTGCACTATAATTAATCAGATATAACTATGACAAACTTACTTTTATTAGGCTTTCTGCCCAGCGGTTCCGAATGGATAATTATTGCATTGGTCATCTTGCTGTTGTTTGGTGGTAAGAAAATTCCCGAATTGATGCGTGGTTTGGGCAAAGGAGTGAAGAGCTTCAAGGATGGTGTGAATGAAGCCAAAGAAGAGATAAACAAGGCTCAGGAAGATTTGGATAAACCGGCTGAAAAGAAATAAAGGAACAAGGGTATTTATTATTTGACAATTTACTATTTACTATTTGATACTCTGAGAAGTTCAGGAGTATGGGTAGGCTTGTTGCCTTTTCCACAGCGCAGCCCAAATAGTAAATAGTAAATTGTCAAATAGTAAATCCCCGCAGCGCAGCCCAAATAGTAAATAGTAAATCCCTTTATGTCAGAAAAAGAACTAACCTTTTGGGACCACTTGGACGAGTTGCGCCGGGTGTTGTTTCGTGTACTCGGTGTGTGGTTTGTATTGGCTATCGGTTATTTTATTGCCATGCCTTATCTGTTTGACAATGTGATATTGGCTCCTTGCCATAACGACTTCATTTTCTATGACTTGCTGCGCTGGATAGGGCAGAGACTGGATTTGCAGGATGAATTCTTTACCCAGGAGTTTCATGTGAAGCTCGTCAATATCAATCTTGCCGCACCGTTCTTTGTCCACATGTCTACTGCTTTCTGGATGTCGGTGGTAACGGCTGCTCCTTATTTTTTCTATGAAATCTGGCGCTTTGTAAGCCCTGCACTCTATCCAAACGAGCGTAAAGGGGTGAGGAAAGCGCTGGGTATAGGTACGGTGATGTTCTTCATCGGTGTGTTGCTGGGGTATTTTATGGTCTATCCGCTGACATTGCGTTTCCTTTCCACTTATCAATTGAGCGCAGCCATCGAGAATCAAATTTCCCTGAACTCGTACATCGACAATTTCATGATGTTGGTGCTTTGCATGGGACTGGCATTCGAACTGCCGCTGGTGACATGGCTGCTTTCCCTGCTGGGACTGGTGCACAAGACCTTTTTGCGGAAATACCGCCGTCATGCTGTTGTCATCATTGTTATTGCCTCGGCCATCATTACTCCGACCGGTGACCCGTTTACCTTGACAGTAGTGGCGGTGCCGCTTTATCTGCTCTATGAGTTGAGTATCCTGATGATAAAGGATAAAAAGACTGATGATGAAGCGGAAGAAGTGGAGACAGAGGAATGATGGATTGTGAAGTAAAGGAATATTTTAGTATATTGCTGGAAGCCTGCCACGTTGAGGAAATCTCCTTGGACGTGGCCTATCGGCAATTGCGCGAGTTGCTGGAGCGTTTGTGCCGTACACAGATGCCCGACGGCAGCTTGCAGATGACGGACCTTTCTGCACGTATCAGTTTCGTGGCTTCGAAGGCCGGACTTTCCACCGTGGAACAGAACCGTCTGCATACCTTCCGGCTGACCTCCAATGCTATTCTGAACCGCCAGGCGGAACCGCAACGTGAACAGTTGTTGCGTGATGCCAAGACACTGGCATTCTTTGTCAAGCGCTTGACGGGGGAGGAGATACCTGCCGAACTTTATCGCCTGCTACCCCGTGCGGATGCCACCTATATAGTGGCACCGCCCGCCAAAGAACGGATAAAGCGCATGCGCGTCTGTTTTCAGTATGCCGATGATACTTATTTATATGTACTGCCCGTAGACACTGTAGCCGATGAGCCGTTGCGTGTCCGTTATAATGTACCTCAGATTAATGAAGAGTTTGCAGAAATCTGCCGGATTCTGTGGCGGCATGCCCAGGTCAATCTGCTGGATGTTACGGTGGACGAAGTCGGCATACTCACCCCTTCCTTTATTATACTTGAGCCCGATTACTTGATAGACATCAGTTCGCTTGCCGAATGCTTCAAGGATTACGGGCATCATCCTGCCAATTATATCCTGGCACGGCTCCAGTCGCCAGACAATACCCGTCCGTTACTGTTGGGTAATATTGCCAACCTCTTTCTGGACGAATGGATTCATGCCAAGGAGGCACCCGATTATTTGGCATGCATGAAGAAGGCCTTCCGTTCTTATCCCATCGAGCTGGCAGCATGTGCCGACCTGCGCGACCGGGAGAAGGAAGCTGAATTCTTTTCCGATTGCAAGCGCCATTTCGATAATATCCACCGGACGGTGACAGAAACATTCCGTGCATCCGGCTATGAGCTCGATAGGACTGATGCCGTGCTGGAACCCTCTTACATCTGTGAAGCATTGGGTTTGCAAGGGCGTCTGGACTACATGCAGCGGGATATGACCTCGTTCATTGAAATGAAGTCCGGTAAGGCGGACGAGTATTCCATCCGTGGTAAGGTGGAGCCTAAAGAAAACAATAAGGTGCAGATGTTGCTCTATCAGGCTGTGTTGGAGTATTCTATGGGAATGGACCATCGACGTGTAAAGGCTTATCTGCTCTATACCCGTTATCCGTTGCTTTATCCGGCGCGTCCTTCGTGGGCAATGGTGCGCCGTGTGATGGATGTGCGTAACCGGATTGTAGCCAATGAATATGGCATCCAGTTACGGAATAGCCCACAGTATACGGCAGAGCGCCTGAAAGACATCCATCCGGATACCTTGAATGAGCGCGGTTTGGACAATACCTTGTGGAAACGCTTCCTTTGCCCCTCCATCGATGCCGTAGCGCAACGCATCCGTTCGCTTTCGTCGTTGGAACAAAGCTATTTTTATACGCTCTATAACTTTATAACCAAGGAACTCTATACCTCCAAATCTGGAGATGTGGATTATGAAGGACGTACCGGTGCTGCCGCCCTCTGGCTTTCCACACTGGCTGAGAAATGTGAGGCAGGTGAAATTCTGTACGATTTGGCTATTTGCGAGAATCATGCGGCAGATGCGCATAAACCGTATTTGTCACTCAGAACGAAGCAAATGGTTGCTTCCCGGCAGGAGCGGGTTCTGCCCAATTTCCGTCAGGGTGATGCGGTGGTTCTTTACGAACGGAATACGGATACCGACAACGTTACCAACAAGATGGTGTTTAAAGGTAATATAGAGCGCATATCCGATAACGAGGTCTGTATCCGTCTTCGTGCCACTCAGCAGAATGCGGGTGTATTGCCTGCTGCTAGCCTTTATGCCATAGAGCACGACTATATGGACACCTCCTTTCGTAGCATGTATCTGGGACTTTCCGCTTTCCTTTCTGCCACTCAAAGACGGCGTGATTTGTTGTTGGGGCAGCGCCCTCCCGAGTTCGATGCTTCTTTGGATACTGGTATTGCGACCGCTCCGGATGATTTTTCGCGGATTATTCTAAAAGCGCAGGCTGCCCGCGACTATTTCCTTTTAATCGGTCCGCCGGGTACCGGCAAGACCTCTCGCGCGCTGCGGGGCATGGTAGAAGCCTTTTACCGGGAGGGGAAACAGATTCTACTGCTTTCGTATACCAATCGTGCTGTAGATGAAATCAGTAAGGCGCTGGCTTCCATTGAGCCTGAAATAGACTTTATCCGTTTAGGCAGTGAGTTGTCTTGCGATGACTCATTCCGCCCGTATCTGATTGAGAATGTGTTGGAATCTTGTGCCACTCGGCGGCAGGTGCAGGAGCGCATTGCCCGTTGCCGTGTTTTTGTCGGTACGGTTGCCACGCTTTCTTCCAAGACCGAACTTTTCCGGTTGAAGACTTTTGATGTAGCGATTGTGGATGAGGCTACCCAAATTTTGGAACCACAACTGCTGGGGTTACTCTGTACCCGCAATCCCGCAGGCGCGGATGCCATCGGCAAATTTATTTTGATAGGTGACCATAAGCAGCTACCCGCAGTGGTCTTGCAGTCGTCCGAGCAGTCGGAAGTGTGTGACGAAGCTTTGCAGGCCATCGGATTGTATAATTTGAAAGATTCCCTTTTCGAACGCCTTTATAGGAATCTCTCCAAGGAAAGTGCCAATCGCCAGGCATCAACCTCTCATTCTTCATCTTTTATCCCTCATCCCTCCTACGACATGCTCTGCCGTCAGGGTCGTATGAATATCGAGGTAGCTTTGTTTCCTAACCGGGCTTTTTACGGTGGTCTGTTGGAACCGGTTGGTCTGCCGCACCAGCAGGGAGAGCTGATTCTTGCTCCTGAGCTGTGTGATTGTGAGTTTGCCGGCTTGCTGACTCGTCGTGTCGCTTTTCTGCCTGCCGCAGTCGAACCGCCGGCACAGTCGGCCAAGATGAACCATTCGGAGGCGCGGATTGTGGCACGGTTGGCAGCGGCTATCTATCGGCAGTATGCAGCTGTTTCCGGTTTCAACCCGGCTGTCACTTTAGGTGTCATCACTCCTTATCGCAGTCAGATAGCCTTGATTAAGAAAGAGATTGCTGCTTTGGGTATTGCTCCTTTGGAGGATATATTGGTAGACACCGTGGAACGCTTCCAAGGTAGCGAACGGGATGTTATTATCTACTCTTTCTGTGTGAACCGGGCTTATCAGTTGAAGTTTCTGGCAAATATGACGGAGGAAAACGGTACTCGGATTGACCGGAAATTGAATGTTGCCCTTACTCGTGCCCGCAGGCAGATGTTTATGACAGGAGTGCCGCAACTATTGAAACTTAATCCTATTTATGCCGAGCTCTTGTCTGTAGTTTGCCATTCGTAACCGTCTTATTTAGTAAATCTTAAATATTTTCTGCTTCTTTATAGAGTTTATTAATAACGCTGTGTGAGATAAACCATTATCTTTGCATCACGTTTTTTTCATAGAGATTTAGATTTAAGGTTAGAAGAATTGTGGAAGTCGTGAGACTTCCCTTTTTTTCATCTTAAATTGTGTTCCATTTACAGTTTTTTGTTTTTGACTGTAATTGAACGAAGAAAAGCCATTTCGTGAGAAAAGGCTTTTTTTGTGCGGAGTTTGCAAGGCATGTAATGCAGTTTGCAAACTCCGCATGATTCTGAATATCTATATAGAGACTTCTGATTAGTCCACTATAATCGGTTTGTACTTCGGAACCAGTGCCTTCATGATGCACCAGCCTATCAGGTAGGACACTGCACATACACAGAAGATGATGAAATATCCGGCAGGCTTGCCTTCGAATCCCATAAATGTCATGTGCGTTTCGTCGGCATGAACAAACAGCAGACCTGCACCGAACTGCATCAACATGGAACCCACACCACCGGCCATGCCACCGATACCTGTAATACTTGCAATAGCGGTTTTCGGGAACATATCACCTACAGTAGAGAAGATGTTAGCCGACCAAGAATGGCGGGCAGCACCGCCGATACCGATAAGGATAACCGGGAACCACGGAGAGAATGTACCCAATGGCTGTGCCAGCAATACCACCAACGGGAAGAAAGCAAAAATCAACATCGCTTTCATACGAGCGGCATATGGGTTCATTCCACTTCGGTTAATAAAAATCGTCGGCAGTTTACCTCCGTAAATAGACAACATCGTGATGGCATACAAAGTAAAGATCAACCCCAGAGCAATACGTGAATTAGATCACATTTACGAATATATCGCAAATGAGAAATTGGCTCCTGAAAATGCTAAAGAACAAGTTGACAGAATTAAGAAAGCTATTTTAGGTTTAGAGACTTTTCTACAGTCTCACCAAGAGCGAAATGAGGGTAGATATGCTGCAAAAGACTATCACCAGTTATTGATTGATAACTATATTGTCATTTTTCGTATTGATGAACCGAACAAAACTGTTTATGTGGTAACAATACAATATCAAGGTTGGAATTTATAAGACAAGCACCAATGAAATTATAAATTATTTGGTGCTTTCTTTATACAAATAAAATTTGAAAGAAAGTATAGATAAGGGGAAAGAACTTTTTCTTGCGGTATGGGAGGGGTATTGATATAATGATGATGTGAGAAGAAAAATGTATGAATACAAAGATGTCTGTCGTTTAATGAGAACTGCATTTTATAGAAAAACGGAATCTTTGATACCGGATGCAGATTTATCGATGAAGGTGAAACTTAATCTGTTCTGATATTGCTCATTAAGAGTACAAAAGGCTCCTAAGTAAGTTCTCTTTTGGTATGTATACATATTATGTGATGATAAATTTCGTTTTATTAAGGAGGTAATAATGAAATATTTAAACAAGATTATTTATGAGGAAAATGAAGATGGAAGTATAAAAGAATCTAATCTTGAGAACTTTATGCTAAAAAAAGGAGTTTGGGCATTATTTGGATATAATAGAGAAACGGGTGAGCATTGTTGTTTAAATGTTGGGAAGTCGGTGAATATTGGGAATGAAGTATTATATGATATCGCATGCCTTCATTATTTGAAACCAAGATATGATGGCAGCAAAGAATATATAAGTCAGTTCAAGGAGCAATGTGGATTCAAATACAAAACACACCAAGTTCGGGAATATTTGTATCCATATATTAATCTAAGATGGCATTCGTTTCAGTTTATTTTTATATACGATAAACCTGATAAAGACATTGAAAAAAAATATGCTAATGAGAATAATGCAAAATATTGGAGAAATGGTAGGCCTTATGGTGTAAAAAAAGAAAATTAATTCAAATAATAAAAGAGAGGCTTGCTTATAATCATAGCAATGCTGTAAGACTAATAAATGATTGTGTTAAAAATGGTTTTTTATATAAAACAGATGACGAAACGTATACACGAAAAGTGATTGGAGGATGAACGAAAATGAAAACGATAGAAATTGTCGGAGAAAATTATTGTGGTAATTGGGATAAAACCAGAACTGCCTGCAGAGGTATAGTTATAGATGGAGAACGTATCTTACTTTCATATGCAGCAAAGACAAATCAGTGGATGATTCCCGGCGGAGGTTTGGAAAGCAATGAAAGTGATGAAGAGTGCTGCATTCGGGAAATTGCTGAAGAAACAGGTATAGTAGTAGAAACCTCACAGTGCTTGTTAGAAATTGATGAATATTATGGGGACTGGAAATGGGTTAATCGGTATTTTATCTGCAAAGCAATAGGCACAACGGAAATAAAACAGACCGAAAGAGAAATACAAGTTGGTATGGAACCAAGGTGGCTTGAGATATCGGAAATCAAAAATATTTTCTCACAGTATGATTCGTATAAGGGAATTCATGAGATGCGAAGTGGAATGTATTTGAGAGAGTATACAGCATTAAGCGAATTGATAAATTCCAATAAATAAATGTTATAGAGAAAAAATTTTGAACACTTACTTGTTTATATGCATTCATAAGGGGAAAAAAGAAAATCGAACGATTCTATTGATGAAATTGTTTGATTGTGTATAACATAATTGAAAACAGAGATTATCTTTTTAAGACGATAATAATTTATTTTTCAAGAAAGGTGATAATATGTTTATTACCGCAACTGAAGTAAAAACTAATTTAGGCAAATATCTTATGCTTGCAGAAACACGAAAGATTTTGGGCAAACTTTTTACGTTGTTTCATTTGTTGGATACTACTTCTTTAGACTGCCGGAAAGCAATATCTTCTGAAATTGGCGATTATGAAGATGCTATTATGGTGGAAACAGCAATTCGTTCAGAAATGGATTGTA
>ERZ779855.2455-NODE-2455-length-10309-cov-3.449386_pt1 | contig 10309 bp, 9 predicted proteins | sample MGYA00511370_ERZ779855 | MGnify/ENA primary metagenome ERZ779855 (study PRJEB29588, sample SAMEA1967319) | human gut metagenome | biome: human gut; feature: human-associated habitat; material: faeces | place: Denmark | collected 2008/2010 ...
GAAGCGGCCTCATTGTCGTTAGCTACAGTCTAACAAGTTTCAGAATTAGACTTCTTTGAAGTCGGCATCGACGACATCGTCATCTTTCTTCTGAGACTTCGGAGCTTCCTGCTGAGCACCCGCCTGTGCCTGCTGCTGATTCAGCTTTTCGCCGATCTTCTGAGCAGCAGTCCTCAAAGCGTCAGTACGTTTTGTGATCAGATCCTTGTCTTCGCCCTTAACGGCTTCTTCAAGGTCGTTAATCGCTGTTTCGCAGGCAGCGCGGTCAGCGCCGTCAACCTTTTCACCGAGGTCCTTCAGGGTCTTACGAACCTGATGGATGCTGGATTCGGCTGTGTTGCGAGCCTGCGCCAGTTCGGCACGGCGGCGGTCTTCTTCCTTGTTGGCTTCAGCATCAGCAACCATTCTTTCTACGTCGGCGTCGCTCAAACCGGAGTTAGCCTTAATCGTGATCTGGTTTTCCTTGCCTGTTGCCTTGTCCTTAGCAGAAACATGGAGAATACCGTTGGCGTCGATATCGAATGTCACTTCGATCTGCGGCAGTCCTCTCGGAGCCGGAGCGATGCCTTCAAGGTTGAATTCGCCAAGCAGTTTGTTGTCAGCTGCCATTTCACGCTCACCCTGATAAACCTTAATGGTTACGGCAGGCTGATTGTCTTCGGCAGTAGAGAACACCTGAGAGTGCTTTGTCGGGATCGTGGTGTTGCGCTTGATCATCGGGGTCATCACGCCGCCCAGGGTTTCGATACCGAGGGTAAGCGGTGTAACGTCGAGAAGAAGAACGTCGCTGCGGTCACCGGACAGAACGGCGCCCTGAATAGCAGCACCCATAGCAACTGCTTCATCCGGGTTCACGTCCTTACGCGGATCCTTCTTGAAGAAGTCCTTAACAGCTTCCTGAACAGCGGGGATACGGGACGAACCGCCGACCATAAGAATCTTGTGAAGATCGGAAGTCTTGAGTCCGGAATCCGAGATAGCCTGGCGAACAGGACCCATTGTCGCTTCAACGAGGTCTGCGGTCAGCTCGTTGAACTTAGCTCTGGTGAGGGTCATCTCAAGGTTGAGCGGAGTGCCGTCGGAATTCATGCCGATGAAGGGCAGGTTGATGGTGGAAGTGGTGACGTTAGAAAGCTCAATCTTCGCTTTCTCGGCAGCCTCTTTCAGTCTCTGCATAGCCATCTTGTCGCCGCGAAGGTCAACGCCCTCGCTCTTCTTAAACTCGTCGGCGATCCAGTCGATAACTCTCTGGTCGAAATCGTCGCCGCCGAGGCGGTTGTTACCGGCAGTTGCAAGAACTTCCTGAACGCCGTCGCCCATCTCGATGATGGAGACATCGAAGGTGCCGCCGCCGAGGTCATAAACCATGACCTTCTGGTCGTTCTCTTTATCGATACCGTAAGCAAGAGCCGCCGCTGTGGGTTCGTTGATTATTCTCTTGACCTCAAGGCCTGCTATCTTACCGGCATCCTTTGTAGCCTGACGCTGGGAGTCGGTGAAGTAAGCGGGAACGGTGATAACAGCCTCGGTGACCTTCTCGCCGAGATAAGATTCTGCATCGGTCTTGAGCTTCTGCAGGATCATTGCGGAAATCTCCTGAGGGGTGTACTTCTTGTCATCAATCTTAACTTTATAGTCGGAACCCATCTGTCTCTTGATGGAGGAGACGGTTCTGTCGGGATTTGTGATAGCCTGACGCTTTGCGACCTGGCCGACAAGTCTCTCGCCGGTCTTGCCGAATGCGACGACGGAAGGCGTGGTTCTTGCGCCCTCGGCGTTGGGGATAACGACGGGCTCGCCGCCCTCGATAACTGCTACACATGAATTTGTTGTACCTAAGTCAATACCTATAACCTTTGACATAATAAATTACCTCCGAAGTAATGAATTGTTTAAATTATATTCCAAAATGCCTTGCGGCATCAGTTGGCAACCTGAACGACTGCGGGTCTAATGACCGTGTCGCCGAGCTTATAGCCCTTTGTGAACACTTTGACGATAACATTCTCGCCGACGTTCTCATCCTCGACATGCATGACAGCCGAGTGGATATTCGGGTCGAACGCGTCGCCCTCGGCGCCGAACGCCTCAATATCGAGCGCTTTGAGAATATCGCCGAACTGCCTGTATATCTGCTCGACTCCCTTGCGGTAGCTGTCGGCATCGGCCTCGGCGTTCATCGCCGCGCGCTCAAAATTATCTATGACCGGGAGAAGCTTCTCGACGACATCCGTTTTTGAGCGGATTTTTATGTCGTCCTTCTCGCGCAGCGAACGCTTGCGGAAGTTATCGTATTCCGCCGCGAGGCGCAGGAAGTTGTCGGCACTCTCCTTGAGTGACTGCTGAGCCTTTTCGAGCTCTTTTTCAAGCTCGGCTATGCGGTCTTTCTTCGAGGACTTCGAGGCTTTCTTTTCAGCCTTCTTTGTGTCCTCTGCCGGAGCGGTCTCGGGGGTGGTGTTCTCCTCCGCCTGCTCGGGCTTTTTCGTGCTCTCACTCATTGGTGTTACATTCCTTTCGTTATTCTTCAAGTGCTTTTTCCATCGTTTTGCTGATGCACTGAGAAATATATTTAAGACCGGGAACCAGTCTGCGGTAGTCCATTCTTGTCGGTCCGATAATGCCTATCGAACCGCTGCTGTCCTCGCCGACGGTGTACCGCGCGAGGATAACGCTCGAATTGTCGAGCTGAACGAAGCCGTTCTCTCTGCCGATTCTTATCTCAAGCCCGCCCTTCATGCTGTCTGCGAGGGTTCGCAGCGGAGTGCCGCGGCTCAAAAACTCGAGCAGCTCATACGCTCTGCCTGCATACTCTCTGTGATGCAGCAGATTTGACTGACCGGAGAGGAACACATGCGGCTGTGCGGCGCTCTGCGACAATTCGGCGACCGCCGAAAGCATTGGGAACATCGCAAGTGACTCCATTCCGAGCCGCGCCGCTATCGATTGGAGATAAGCGGGAGTTAGGCTGCTGACCGGCACGCCGATAAGCATCGCCTGCGCGACATTGTAAAATGTTTCGCAGATCGTCGTGTCTATCGCGGAGTCAAGCCTGAACAGCTTGCTTCTGAGGATACCGTTGCTCGCCAAGAGCACTATCATCGCGGTGTGCGGTGAAATCGGAACCAATTCGACGCGCTTTATCTTTGTATTCTCGCCCGACGGCGTCGTCATAACGGCGGCGCACTGGGTGAGATAAGCGAGCGCTTCGCCCGCGTGCCTCAGAAGGCTTTCGGGGTCGCCGTTCGCATTGCCGATACCCGCGTCGATAAGCCTGCGCGATTCCTCGCTGAGCTCGCTCTCGGGGACGAGGTTATCAACATAATATCGATAGCCCTCGCCGGTGGGGACACGCCCCGCCGAGGTGTGCGGCTGATCAAGCAGCCCGAGATAGCCGAGATCCGCCATCTCGTTTCGCACGGTGGCGGAGGAAACGGACATATCAAGAGAATCAAGCAGAGCCTTTGAGCCAACCGGCTCGCCGGTCTTTATATACTGCTCGACAACGGCTGCAAGGATCTTCTCTTTTCTCTCGCTGAGTTCCATTTGTCTCTGCCTTTCGTTTTGTTCATTAGCACTCTCAACGTTCGAGTGCTAACTTACAATTCATACTATACAACTCCTTGCAGATTTTGTCAACAATTTATTTGTAAACACTTTGTGAACTCCGCATTGACATAGAAAAAATCTACGATATAATAAGTATATGCACGAAAAAAGCAAAATCCGAGGAGCATACTCATGAAATACAATTATATTATATTCGACCTCGACGGCACTCTGCTGAACACGCTCGACGACCTGTGGGACAGCACTAACTACGCCCTGCGCCGCTTCGGCTTTCCCGAGCGCACAACGGACGAGGTCAGACGCTTTGTCGGCAACGGCGTTGCAAGGCTCATTCATCTCGCAGTGCCCGAGGGCACGGACGAAAAGACCGAAGCCGACTGCCTTGCGGTGTTCAAGGCGCACTACGAAGATAATATGACCAACAAAACAGCCCCTTACCCGGGGATAATCGAGCTGCTCAAAAAGCTGCGCGAGCGCGGGGTCAAAATCGCCGTTGTGTCGAACAAGTTCGAGCCGGCGGTAATCGGGCTGTGCGAGGATTATTTCAAAAGCTTAATTGATGCCGCAGTCGGTCAGACGGAGGACAGGCAGAAAAAGCCCGCTCCCGACGGCGTTTTATACGCGATGAAGCTGCTCGGCGCAGACCCCGCAAGAACTGTTTATTCCGGCGATTCCGATGTCGATGTGCTCACGGCACGGAACTCAAATCTGCCGTGCATCGGCGTGTCGTGGGGGTTCCGCGACAGAAAGGTGCTCGTTGACGGCGGCGCTTCTTATATCGCCGACAGTGCGGAAGATATATTGAGTATTATGGAATAACGGCTTTTGTGGGAGGGGAAACAATGTCCGAATCTATTTACGAATTTTTATGGTATGTCAACAACATAATGCTCGCTCTGCTTCAGGGCGGCTTTCTTTGGTATAACCTGACGCCGAAATTTAATAAACACCTTGTCTTTTTGATAACCACCGTTCCGTTTGTATTTTTGGTTGTCTCGCAGAAATTCGTGACCTTTGTTGCCCCGTCGTTTCTGGTTCTGCTGCCGCTCGCGTATTATTTCATCTGCGCGGCGGTGCTCTACAAGGACAAGTTCCGAACGAAGGCATTTGTGTCGATAGCAATTTTTGCGTTGGAATCCTGCTTCTCCGCCTTTTTGGTTACGGTATTGAATATACTGAAGATAGGCAGCAACGACCCTGAGGCCAATCTGGTTCTCACGCCGTTTCTGCTCGTGTACACAGTGATTTTCCTTGTGTTTACATATTTCAGAAAGCGAAAGCTTGAGGGCGGGGCGATAAAACCGACTTCAATGCTCGCATTTATCATCTTTCCGCTGAGTCAAATGCTGCTGCTCGACACCTGCATGATCCTGTTAAATCACTTCGATTGGGCGGGCGAAAACAGCCCTCTCTCCCTTTTTAAAGACCGTGATCGCACAACAATAATAATTTTTGCCGTCGTCGCAATTTTCAGTATCGCCGCGGACGTCATACTTTTCTATGTTATGAACCGCTCTTCGCAGAACGAAAAGCTGCGCGAGGCGCTGAAGATGCAGGAATATCAGAACAGCGTCAACCTCGAATACTACAAGAATGTCGAGCAAAACAGCGTTGAGGCGAGAAAGATACGTCACGACCTCGCCAACATGGTACAGACCGCCTGCGAGATAATGGAGAACGGTACTGACAGCGATAAGGAGTCGGCGAAAAAGATGTTCGCTCAGCTCAAGGCAGAAGTTTCTGATATAAAAATTGAGCGTTTCTGCCAAAATACCCTCGTCAATGCGATAGCCTCGAACAAGGCCGCGGAATGCAGAAAAAACGAAATCGATTTCGACTTCGATCTGCGCGTTCCGGAGACTCTCGGCATAGAAGAAGTCGATATCTGCAAGGCTTACGTCAACATTTTCGACAACGCGATAAACGCGGCGAAGGCAATCGACGGGAAAAGATATGTAAAGATAAAAAGCTTTACAGATGAGAGCGACGGGATGCTCTACATAACCGGCGAAAACAACGTGGCTCCAGACTATGAGGACAAGAAAAAGAGCCGCACAGGCGAGCACGGCTACGGTTTGAAGATTCTCAGAGACACCGCCGAAAAATACGGCGGACGGCTTGTGACCGACGACAAGGGAGACACCTTTACAGTTGTCATGACGATGCGTGCGGCCGCGGACAGCCCGAAAAACTGATTTCGGCGCGGAAAACAAATAAAAAAAGAAGGTCATAATCGCAGCAACCGCTCGAATTATGACCTTTGAATTTTTCTTCAGCTCTGCATTAAAATGCAGTCCCTCTTATTTCGGAATGAACCAAAAAATGTGCTCAAGAATAAATCTTACATACTCAAAGTACGCTTCTAAAATTCTCTGGATAATCTCCATTACTTTTCCCTCCTCGTTAAATTTAAGCGATTCCGAAAATCAGCTTTATAAGCTCTATTATCGGGCCTATAGTAACCCAATAAAGCGCCTTGCCAGACCACTCGAGTGCCTTAAGCAACAGTTCCAATGCCGCTTCCATTTCGTCCCCTCCCTTCGCATTGTAAGATTGACTTATAACTGCATTTATAGTATAATCTTTACGCTTTGTTGCGTCAATCAACAAAAATTTACGATTTGTGCGCAGCTGAACAAATCGGGGCTTTTTTGTTCAGTTGACAACCTACGGAGGCAAAGATTTCATGGAAAACCGCCGCATTTTAATAACAAAGCAGCTGCTTTGCGAGAGCTTCATTTCACTGCTCAAGCAAAAGCCCATAGACAAAATTTCGGTAACGGAGCTCTGCCAAGCAGCCAACGTCAACAGAGGGTCTTTCTATGCCCACTATGCCGATGTTTACGACCTTTTGGGTCAAATAGAAGGCATTGTCTACGAGCGTCTCTGCGATGCCGTGAGAAACTGCAACTACACAAAAAGCGACTTCCCCCGGATAAACAAAATAATAGAGACCGTGGAGGCCGAGCGTTCATTTTGCGACGCACTGTTCGGCAAATACGGCAGCAAGCAGTTTTTAGACAAGTGCTGCGAAATAAACAGACAGGACATAACGAACGAGTGGCGGCAAAAATATCCCGGTTTGGACGACTTGACGTTAAACACAACATACACCTTTATGGTCAAGGGCTCCCTGGGCGTAATCGAGGAATGGGTCAACAACGATTTTTCGCAATCCGCCGACTTCATTTCGCTTTCAATATGCGATATGTACGCCGCCGTTCTTGCTAAGCTTGACAGTATGCAGAAAAGCGTTGCCGCCAAAAAATAAATCACAGACAGTCAAAAAAGCAAAAAGCTGTAAATTACCGATCGCCGCAGGTCAGGTAATTTACAGCTTTGTTTGTTTTGTCTATCAATCGTCGTCGAGCTTGAGAACCGCCATAAACGCCTCCTGCGGCACTTCGACCGTGCCGAACTGGCGCATACGCTTCTTGCCCTCCTTCTGCTTTTCCAGCAGCTTCTTCTTGCGGGAGATATCGCCGCCGTAGCACTTGGCCAGCACATCCTTGCGCATGGCCTTGACGGTCTCACGGGCGATGATCTTGCCGCCGATGGCGGCCTGCACCGGGATCTCGAACAGGTTGCGGGGGATGTTATCCCGCAGCTTTTCGCAGATGCGGCGGCCCTTGGCATAGGCGTTATCGCGGAACACGATCATGGACAGCGCGTCCACAGGGTCGCCATTGAGCAGGAAGTCCAGCTTGACAAGGTCGCTCTCGCGGTACTCCTTAAACTCGTAATCGTAGCTGGCGTAGCCCCGGCTGCGGCTCTTGATGGCATCAAAGAAGTCGTACACGATCTCGCCCAGCGGCAGAGCATAGTGCAGATCCACCCGCACATCGTCCAGATACTTCATGTCGATCAGCACGCCGCGCTTGTTCTGGCACAGATCCATCAGGCCGCCCACATAGTCGTTGGGGGTGTACAGGTGCACATCCACAAAAGGCTCTTCCTGCTTGACGATATTGGAGGGGTCGGGGTAGCTGGAAGGATTGTCGATCATCTCCACAGTGCCGTCGGTCAGGGTAAGGCGGTAGCGCACGCTGGGGGTGGTGGTGATGATATCCAGATCGAACTCGCGTTCCAACCGCTCGGTGATGATCTCCATGTGCAGCAGGCCAAGGAAGCCGCAGCGGAAACCGAAGCCCAGCGCGGCGCTGGTCTCCAGCTCAAAGGTGAGGGAGGCATCGTTCAGCTGCAGCTTTTCCAGTGCATCCTTCAGGTCGGGGTACTTGGCACCGTCGGCGGGGTAGATGCCGCAGAACACCATGGGCTTGACCTGACGGTAGCCGGGCAGTGCTTCGGCGGTGGGATTATTGGCCAGCGTGACGGTATCGCCCACGCGGGTGTCCTGCACGGTCTTGATGCTGGCGGTCAGATAGCCGACCTCACCAGCCTGCAGCTGGGCACAGGGAGAAAGGTTGGTAGCACCCATGTGGCCCACTTCTACCAGCGTGAACTCCGCGCCGGTGGCCATCATGCGGATGGTATCGCCGGGCTTCACGGTGCCCTCAAACACACGGATATAGACGATAACACCCTTGTAGCTGTCGTAGATGCTGTCGAAGATCAGCGCCTTCAGCGGGGCATCCGGGTCGCCGGTGGGAGCAGGAATGTCGGTGACGACACGCTCCAGCACCTGATCCACATTCAGGCCGGTCTTGGCAGAGACGCGGGGCGCATCCAGACAGGGCAGGCCGATCACGTCCTCCACCTCCTGCGCCACCTCGTCCGGGTGGGCACTGGGCAGGTCGATCTTATTCAGGATGGGCACCAGTTCCAGATCATGCTCCAGCGCCATGTAGGTGTTGGCCAGCGTCTGAGCTTCCACGCCCTGGGTGGCATCCACCACAAGGATGGCACCCTCGCAGGCGGCCAGACTGCGGCTGACCTCGTAGGCAAAGTCCACGTGGCCCGGGGTGTCGATGAGGTTGAACTCGTACACCTTGCCGTCCTTGGCGGTGTAGTTCATGGTGACGGCGCGGGCCTTGATGGTGATGCCGCGCTCCCGCTCGATGTCCATGTTGTCGAGGATCTGGTCCTCCATCGTCCGCTCGTCCACGCTCTTGGTCAGTTCGAGGATGCGGTCGGAGAGGGTGGATTTGCCGTGGTCGATGTGCGCGATGATGCAGAAGTTGCGGATGTTGTCTCTTGCCATGTAGTTCCTCCGAAATTTATAGGATCCAGTCCTCGACGGCTTTGATGCCGCCGTTTTCCAGGTAAACGCGGGGTACCCGGCGGGAAACGCCGCAGAGCACCTCGTAAGAAATGGTATCGGTCTTGCGGGCGATGGTCTCGGCGCTGTCGCTCACCGTGCCGCCCCAGAGGATGGCCTCATCCCCCTCCCGCACATCGGGCAGGGCGGAAACGTCCACCATCAGCTGATCCATGCAGACCCGGCCCAGCACCGGGCAGGGCGTGCCGTGGATCTCCACGATGCCCTTGCCGCAGCTCAGCTGGCGGGGATAACCGTCCGCATAACCGGTGCACAGGGTGGCCACCAGCGTGGGCTTTTCGGCGGTGAAGCGGCGGCCATAGCTGGCGCTCTGACCGGGCTGCATTTCCTTGACCATGCTCACCACGGTCTTGAGGGTCATCACCGGCCGGAACTGCCCAAAGCGCACCTCGTCGCTGGGGTCGTAGCCGTACAGGATGATGCCGGGGCGGGCCATGCAGTGTGCCCGGGGCAGGCCCTCGGGCCAGTCTGGGTGCAGCATGACTCCGGCAGAGTTATCGCAGTGCACCAGCTGCGGTTCCTGCCCGGCGGCTTTCAGGGCGTGGAAGGCCTGCACGAACAGGCGGGGCTGCTCGGCGGTGTAAGCAATGTTGTCCTCGCTGACGTCATCGGCCACTGAGAAGTGCTGGAACAGGCCGGTCATCTCCAGCCCGGGCAGGGCACAGGCGGTGAGCATGTCCCGGATGGCGGCGTCAAAATCGGTGCGCAGGGCAAAGCCGATGCGGCCCATGCCGGTATCTGCCTTGAGGTGGATCTTTACTCTGCCGCCTGCCTTTACGGCAGCAGCGGAAAGGTTCTGCGCCTGTTCGGTGGAGTAGCACGCTACGGTGATATCCTCGTGGATGAGGGTCTGGGCGTACTCCGGCTGAACATGGCCCAAAATAAGGATGGGCAGAGTCTGCCCGTCCTGACGCAGCTGCACGGCCTCGGTCAGGCAGCTCACTGCCAGCCATGCTGCACCCTCCTGCGCAAAAACGCGGGCACACTGCACAGCGCCGTGGCCATAGCTGTCGGCCTTGACCACCGCGCACAGCGGCAGGTCGCCGGCCCGGGCTTTGACGGCCCGGAAGTTATGCCGCAGGGCATCGAGGTCGATCTCGGCCCAGACGTGTTTTTCAAAAGGTTGAGTCTTCATGATTCATTCTTCCTCGTTTGTAATTGCAAAGCTGCCGCGCCCGGTGTGGACGGGCCGCCAGCCATCGATGCCGCTCTCCTGCAGTGCGTGCAGGGTTTTCTGGCGGAAAGCGTGGTCGGTGCGGCAGCGCTCCTTGACGAACTCCTTGGTCTGTTCGCGCACGGTCACGCCGTCGGCGGGGCAGCGGCTCTTGACGATGGGCAGGCCCTCTTCCCGCACGGCACACTGCACCTCGTATTCGGTGGCCAGCAGCATGGGGCGGATGAGGGTCAGGTCCCGCTGGGACAGATAGGTGACCGGCGAAAAGCAGCCGATGCGGCCCTCCCGCCAGAGATTCATGTAAAAGGTCTCCACAGCATCGTCCAGAT
>ERZ779855.2457-NODE-2457-length-10304-cov-4.594985_pt1 | contig 10304 bp, 10 predicted proteins | sample MGYA00511370_ERZ779855 | MGnify/ENA primary metagenome ERZ779855 (study PRJEB29588, sample SAMEA1967319) | human gut metagenome | biome: human gut; feature: human-associated habitat; material: faeces | place: Denmark | collected 2008/2010 ...
CCTTACACTCTCTCCACGGTTCTTCGCATCGTTGTAGAGGGTGTACAGGTTTGTCTTATAGCCGTTGCGGTCGGCATTCAATCCCATCACAAGGGCATTGAACGGACTTACCGAAACGCCTTTGGGATAGAACTTAGGCATATTCTTTCCTGCTGCATTGAGCCAGTAACCTTTGCAGTCAGCAGCATCACCCAGCGCACTTGTAATCAATTCCACTTGGCGCTCCGCTGCATTCTTTTCTTGTAAGCTTTTATCTTTCATATTGCATGTATTTAGTTCGTTTTATTGAATACCTCTCGTGCGATGAACGGCTTCGTTTTCGGCTTCTCCGTAGTTGCGTTCTACCATTTGTCGCATCTGATCATTCTTAGCCAATACGGCATTGGCCAAGGTGTTCAGTGGTAACGCACCTGCTTGGTAGGCCTTCACCACATTCTCGGTGAGCTGTATGGTACAAGGCACACGGTCTATCGTGGCGATGAGCGTGCTGCCTTGCAGTACAGGGTTTACGATACGGGAATTGAGCGGTTCGTCGGGATAACGGCGGTACTGGTTTTCCGTATGCACGTCGGCGGACGGCATGGGACGCCCCAACGCCTCGTGTCCAGCCTTGTTCAGCAAGTTCGCGCCGCCCAGACCGACAAGGAGCATCTTCAGCAGCGGGTTACGCACGAACAGACCGGCCACAATACTCGCTATCGGCAACAGGTTGTCCCCAAAGCGCAACGATTGCGTCTTGCCGGTAAAAGCTCCCAGCAGGATGTCGGGCAGCATGGCCATGACATATCCGAGGTTGCCCGTGATATCGCCCAATCCCTCTAATCCCAATGTACCGAGCAATCCGCTCCATCCGTTCGTGTTGGTCTGCACAGCCTCTCTCTCTTGCTTTTCTTCCTCATGTGGAATAACCACCTGCCGTTCCTCTTTCTCCACTTTTTCCCTCTGTTCCATTTCCGGCTGTGTTGATTCCTTTGTGGATTTTACAGCCGTTGCATTCTTATATTTCTCCAAATGCTTCAAATAGGCTTCTTCCTGTCCGGGAGCGACGATGAGCGGCACATCCTTGTACCGTTCGGCACGTTCATTTTTCTTTTCAGGGTGTCCGGGCTTTTCGGACATTTGGAAAGGGGTAAACTTTGGTGTCTGCATCCACTCCAAAAAATTAAAGTTCATCACAGGTATTTTTTTCTTCAACTGCTCGTTGGCCGCCACAATAAGCGCACTATCACCCGTCTGTACTGTTGCAGCCTCCTTACGGAAGTCCGTAAACACGTTCCGTTCGCTACCGAACACACCTTTGCTGATACATTGCTCCACAGAGAGCTTGGGCGACTTTTCAGGCTCGAAGCGTGAGGCGACTGCCGAGATAGCCACGTCCGCCCCGACAAACTTTGCCAATGTCGCCCACGAACCTGCGCCACCCATCATGACGGCATCCGCCGTTGCGCCCAATACCCGACCCGCACCTTTTTCCCATCCTTTCGGACGGTAGGCCGCTTCGCCCCGTGCCTCGATTTCCTCAGCAAGCGGCGAGCGGTTCAAGGTCTGCGAAAGTCCGAGCAAGCTTGATTCTGCGGCTTTGCGGATGATGTAGTCGGCTGACGATTTCGGCATTCGCTCCTTGACCAGCCGGTCGATCATCAGTTCCTCTACCCGGTAGTCCATATAGGCGTAGGCAAGGTCACCGCCCAATTGTTCCGACAGTTCGTTGTACCGTTCACGCCCGATTTCCCGCACGACGGTATCGCGCCATTGCCCGGCCATGTATGCGAGGTCTTGCTGTATCTCCTTGGAGCCGGTAATCTCCGCCTTGCACATTCCGATGTAGTCCTCCGTCGTCTTCGAGTTCCATTCGCCCGTAACCTTGAGTACCTGGTACGGGTCGCCCATCGGCTGTGCCGCAGACGCCATTGCGCTGAGTATGCCGCCCAATGAGGTGGAATACTCCCTCATTTCCTCGCCCTGCTTCTTCGTGAGGAAAGCCTGCGTTTTCGACATGACGGGAGCGAGATGGCAATGGAAATAATCGCTCACAAGACGTTCTATTTCCGCGAATTGCCGGCTATGTCTGATTCCATCCATGTTGTGTATTATATATTTATCTGTTTCAATAGCTGTTCTTTCGTCTGCTCGATGGCGTTGTGGTAAACCTCCATCTGCCGGGGAAAGAACTCTTCCAGCCATGCGTCCTTTTCGATGTTGTCCTGCATGAACCGTATCGCCTGCTCCCGTTCGATTTCGACGGATGTCTCGCCCTCTTCCCGATTGTTGAACCATGCCTTGGTCCACCAGCGCACACCCGCCCGGTCGGGATAGACCGTGACAAGCCTCGGTATGTCGAAGCTCTGTATGTCGATGTCCAGTTCCGCCAACGGGTCTATGATGCCGCCATAGGTCAGGGCTTCGTCATGGAGTTTTTTTTTATGTCGCTGCTCGCAGTGGAGAGGTACACATCATGCCGCAGGGCGAGGTAATGCAGGAAATCCGCAATAAGGAGGTTCTGCACCTTGCAGGCCAGCGGCATGGCCTTGTGTCCCAGTCCGAGCGGATTGGCCATGCTCGGCATATTCTCGTAGAAATACTCCTTCATCGCGCCCACCGTGAAGATGTGGCGTAGCGACTGCTCCGTATTCCGGGGCAAGGTGTATGCTCCATGCCGCAAATCCTCCATATAGTGCGGCAGGAAGTGCAGCATCAGTTCCTCTATCTCCCTTTTGTCCCGTTCATAATCGGTTTTCAGTTCCATCTCCAAGCCGGATAAATAGTCTGTCTCGTGTCCGCCGGCCTGACGCATTGCCTGTATGTTCCCGTACAGCATCGTCAGGAACTCCAGCGGGTTCAGTTCCTCGCCCTTGAAGCGGACGGTCATGTGCAGTTTGTCACCGCTCAAAGCTACCGTCTGTCCGGCCTTTACACGCTGTCCGAATTGAGCGAAGACATTGGACAGATTTCCGTATGTCACCTCATACTCCCCGTAGCGGATGGTCTGGCAGATGCCGTGTCCGGAATCGTTGCCCACGCCCGACACAATGCCGCTGGCGAGGGCAGAAAGCATATAGCACCGCACGTTGAAGTCAATGCCGTGATGAAAGAATTTCTCGCCCGTCGCCGGGTCGGTCTGTTCGCCGTAGCCGAGCGACAGCTCCACGTCTTTGCCCTGCTGTTCCTCGAAAGGCATACAATAACCGCTATCGGATTGCAGGATCATTTCTTCTGTATATTTCATGCTGTTTACCTATTGATTCATATCCCTATCTTCTCATCCCTCCGCCATGCGTCTGTTCCTCTGCCGGAAGTTCGGGCGTCCGGGTGCGCTGCACGTTTTCTGTCTCCGGCGTTCGGAAGACACCCGCATTGTTGCCGATGAGCATCATGCCGAGGAATGCGCCGGCAATCTTGCCCAGCCAGCCGAAGCGTCCGAATATGAGGAACGCCGCCGCAACCAGCCCGGCAATACTCAGCCCCGACACGTTGCCGCTGCCGAGGTTACGGAAAAAGTTGCCGAACATATCAAGGCCTCCGCCACCGGAGGCTTGGCGCAAAAAGTTCGACACACCGTTCAGCTTGTTGTCGATGCCGGTTACCGCACCGCTGACCGAACTGACGGCTTCCCCGGCCTTGCCCGTCAGTTCACGCACTCCGTCCGCCGTCTCCGCGAGGGTATTCGTTGCCGGTTCGCCGATGACCGCATCGCTCACGATACGCACCACGCTTTTGTCGGTGGTCAGCTTCTCCCAGCCCACATAACCGACCGCACCGCCGATGGTCGCCGTCTTGACGGCCTGACCCGCGCCACGCAAGGTCTGCGAAGGGTGCAGCACTGCCTTACCCATACTTTTGCCGGTAGCCGCCGTTGCCGTACCGACACCTTTTGCGGCCTTGCCGCCATATTTCAATAGTGTACTCCAAACGCCCATACGTTGTCTGTTTTTAAGGTCTTACATTTCTTCCTATCTGCCGCCAGCGTCTTTTGGCGGCTTCCACGATATCCCGTTTGTCGGCTGCCGGGCGTGCCCCCTCGTCGATTTCACGCCAGATGTCGCCCATCGTCGTGTATTTCACCGCCTTGGTCAGCCGTTGCAGTTTCTTGTTCATCATCTTGAGCTTCGGACGGATGCCAAATACGATTTCCATGCGCTCCTTCTCCGTCATTTTGTTGTCTGACAGGCACGCCATGCGGATGTCATTCACAATCTCCACGCTGTTCATAATCAGTTCCCGGTAAATGCGGTTCCGTTGCGTGGAGAGAGCAACGGCCAGCGCGTTGGGACTATTGCGGCTTACCTGTCTGGTAAAGTCTCCCATATTGTCCGTCAGCCTTGATATTTCGTGGTAAAAACCGTATATCTGCGCTGCGTAGCAGATTATCGACCGGAAAGAGTCCAAATAGTTGTTGAACTCCCGTTGCAGGTCGGTCGTGGCTTTCACTTCCTCTTTCGTCCACAGGTGTCCGGTGGTCTGTATCAGCATGACCTTCTCCTGGTTCTTCAGCTCCTTTTCCGCCTTGTCGGTATAGAGCAGGATCATCCCGGCAAGCACGGGGTCGTTCTGTGCCCGAACCTTGCCGATACCGATGCACAGCAATAAGATGCCTATCCAAATCGTCCGTTTCATCATTCACCTGATTTTATCGTGCAAGGACGGCAGCCCTGCGCCAACGGGACATGGCCATCCGTGCCGCCTCTCCGTTGTTGCGGTCGAGCATCCCGGCCGTCACGTTGTTCCACACGTCATTGAGGGTATAGTACCGTATGCTCAGGTAGAGCAGGTGCAGCTTCCGGCTGAAAACCGAAAGTTTGTCGTTCAACGCCCACAAGGTCTTGCTGCGTTCCGCACCCGTGAGCATATTCTCTTTGCCGCCCTTGGCCACTGCGTCATTCAGGAGCGTGAAGACCGATACCAGTTCCGTTGCCGTCTCGATATACAGATTGTTCATGCTCATGGAGGCGATGATGCCCTGCGGGTTGTTTCGGATGGCGTTGCCCAATTTCCCTAACGTGAGAAAGATTCTCACGCCGTCGTTGTAGAGATGGGTGCAGGCTTTCAGCGATGAAGCGTAGCCGCTTACCGTCTTGAGATAACTGTTGTACTGCTTCTCCCATTTGTGGATGCGGTTAAACTCGGCGGCGATGCTGTTCTGCAGCATAGCTGTCTTCGTCTGACCATTTATCTGTTTCTCTATTTGGTCATTGATAACCTCGTTGCCCTCGGCCAACGCCATCCATTCCAACGGATTGGACGCCGTGATTTGGGCTTTTGCCCAGTGTGGCATCAGGCAGAGGGCAAAAATGACCAGACTAATGATTCGTGATTTCATATATTCCCTTTTTTCGTTTGTTATACTCGACCCGTTCCCGGATAAGCGTTACCACATCGAAGTTGTGTCTGATGCCTACCAAATCAAGCCGGGGTGTATTCCTGTCCATCGAGAAGATGCGTACCGTCTTTAGGCCGCAAAGCTGCTGCATGAGGCTTTGGTGTTCCACAAAGTCCACGATACGATATTGTTCCATGTAGTCCGTCTTCCGGGACAGCACCCCATGCCTGCTGATAAGCTGCTCGCTACCGATGTGGTAGCGTGTCCGGCGCAGATAGATGAAACGGTACAGCAATGCCAAAGAAAGCAATGCGGCAACCGATACGGCAAGAGCTGTCAGAGGCAGTCCCTCCATGCCACCGTACACCCATGCTGCACAGCACAATACGATTGCGGGCAGCTCGTCGATGACGAACTGTCCGGCGTGCGGTTGCAGCACGATGCTTTGGAAATGTCCTGTGGGTGCATCGGTCATCATCGGCGAAAGTGTGTTTGTTGTTCCTCTTCCGGTGACTGTTCTCTCGCCTGTGTCTCATCGACCGTCTCTTCCTGTTTCTGCCCGGCCAAAAGCTGTTCGTTCCAGTCCTTGTTGGGATAGGTAGGCTGTTCACGGACAAAAGAGGCGTCATTCGCCTTGTCCAGACCGAGGAACTCCCGCAATCCTTCACGGAACTCCTTGTAATTTCCGTTCATGATATCCGTCTGTTCCCGTATGTCGTCCGGATGGCACAGGCCGCTCGAACGCATCGACATGGCTTCTTCCCATGCGGATTCATATTTCCCGTAGCTCGACCGCAAAGCGTCGGGCAGCAGGTCTATGTCTCCTTCATCGAGGTTCTTGCCGTCAGCGACGGAATCCAGATAAGGCTTCCGTTCCGGTGTCTCCTCGATGGTGGAACGGACAGCCCGGTACATCTCCTGTTGCAGGTTCTTGGCAAACTCGATTCCCGCAAGGTCGGTATCGAAACAGATGTGTTGCTTGGCAGGAAGCGAGAGCGTGAGGACACCCCGCATCTGTTCCACCGTCGGGTTACCGCCGGTAGATATGAAGACCGCTTTCCGCAAATCCTTGTCGTTGGCCTGATGAAGCTGGTAATAGGCCATCGCGTCGTATGCACTCTCGAACCAGTAGATATGCTTGGCTTCGGTAAGCGTAGTTTTGGCTGGGCTGGCAATCCATAGCCCTTGGCTCGAATTGCTCCCTTCCGCCTTCCCTTTATAACTGCCGCTGCCATCCATGCGAGGGCGCCCTCGCTCTTCCAGACCGACAACCTGTCCCGTATCTTTCGGAACGGTCAGCGGAAAGGCGAGGTTGGTGTATTTCATGCCGTCCTCACGGTGTTTCGTCGCCAGACAAAAGTTCCGGTGGAAGGCGTATTGCGTGTAAAGGTCGATGCCCCGATGCTTGAAGAACGGATAGAACTTCTTTTGTGTCGCCCGATCCTGCGGATTGAACTGGTGAATGTCGTAATCCGCCATGTCAAACGGCTTCACATCCCGTTTAGGCTGGATAATCCGGGTATCCCGGTCAGCGACGGGATGGTTCAGCAACCGGTTGCAGACAAGGTTTACCAGTCGGTCGGGAGACACACCGGCATGGTATTCCGCGAAAAAATGCGGATGCTCCTTGATAAAGGAAATGATGTTATACGACTTCTGCTGTTGCGGTTTGAAACAACATTTCCCTTGCTGCGTGACAATGAATTTGTCGTTGCGGATGCGCCGCCCCTCGCTGTCCAACCGGACATACGAGGGATAGCGCAGGCCGTCGCGCCGGTTCAGGTGATAGCCCGCGTCGATAAGCACGTCCTGAATGTTCAGCCTGCGCAGAAAATCGTCATAAGTCAGTTCGCCCTCTCTCATGGTTTACCTCCCCATTCTCATATCATTGATTTCACGGTTCATCTCTGCCTCGAAACAACGGATGGCCACATCCCTCGGCGTATCGACACCCGGCTTGAAGTACGGGCGTGGCGGACCGCCGAAACACTCGCCGTAGAACTCCGGGGCATGGCAGTGATGGTGGATGCCGTGTGCGACACCCGCCGCGACTACCGTACCTGCGGTGAGGGCGGCAAAGATTTTCGTGCCGAGACCCCGCTGTGCTTCCGGGCGTGTTTTCATGTCCACTTCGCTGAAAATCTTGGAAAAGAGCTTCATCCGGTGATAGTCATCCACAGCAAGGAACTTGTCGTAGTCCCGTTGGGTTATCTCATGGCTGATAGCCTGACCGTCGATAACGGCGGTCATCCTGTATTTCCCCTCGGTCTGTGCCGGTTGAACGGCTATCTGGCTCACTTCGACTTCCCGCCCGTGTTTCTCTTCCCGATACCATCCCTTGTTTTCATTCAAAAACTGGAGGTCACGCCCGTCCACTACCGCACCGATATTTCCCTGTACGGATTCCTCTTGCTGTTGCAGCGAGGTTTTCACTGGCATAAAAGCCTCTTGCTCCTGCCGTTGGCGTTGTTTCAAATCCTGCTGTACTTCGGGATGCAGACCGATAGCGATGCGTTGATCGCTGTTGAGAGCCTCCATCGTCACTTTGTCGGAAAAGTCAGCCCCGATAATGCCGTTCAGCAGTTCCAGACGTTTTTCTACGGGTTGTTCCTCGATGGGTGCGGCAACCAGTGTCCTCACTTCCTTTTCCGTCAGGTCATAGACCATATCGGCTTGGACGCTTTCCGACTGCACAGTCAGCGTCCGCCTTTCCGCATCCACGACAAGACCGTGCGAGGCAAGGCACTCCGCCCATTTCTCGTTGGAGAAATAGACCGGAGAGGCTATAAGCTCCTTGTACGGCCGTGCCGGTTCCTTGCTGCGTGGACGGCTGACCATCGGCGTGATAGCCGCCTGCAAGTCCTGCAGCACATCCCGTTGCTGTACGGGCTGCTCCTGTTGATGCCCCTTGTAATAGAAGCCGTAACCGCCTGATTGCAGTTCGCCGGGCTTCATGCGCCCGTCGGGGCGTTCGGGTACGATGGACGGCCCCGGAAAGAACAGTTGGCCGCCGACCCTGCGAAGGTGGAAGCCCAACTGGTTGCGAGGTGTCCAGCCAAGGAACGGCGGGGGCATTCCCATACGCCCCATGCGCCCGTACTCGCCGATGACGATGCGGTAGCCGTGCAGCCCCATAGCCACACGACCGTTGGCATTGCGGGCATGGACGAAGTTCTTGGGCATATAGAAGTCCTTGCCCACGATGCTCGTCAGCACGTTGTAGGCCTTCTTGTTGGCAGTGTTCGTTCCCCAGTCCGTGAGTGCCAACATCTGACGTTCGGTGATCGGATAGACCAGCAGGGGCGAGTCATGTCCCTGCACGATCAGCCGATACCCTGCATCGTCAAGTGCAACATGGGCTTGAAGCCCGTTGCGCATCAGCATATCGCGCATTTCGGGCTGCAAGTCCATCTGCCGGGGATTGGTATTCGTTCGTATCGCCATAGTCTGATTGTTTTCGTTATGCGTCTCCGCTTTCCATTGCTGCCTCCAACTGTTCGTCCTTGAAGCGGACGAACTCGGCGGCGGATTCCTCGCCGACCATCAGCCCCCGTTTTTCGCAGTAGCGGACGTATTCGTCCTGCCACTCGGCCGAGAAGTGGTTCACGTAGTCGAGCCAGCCGTATTCTCCCGCCTGTACCTTCTCTACCAGTACCTCTTCGGGGTAGTATTCGCCGTGTGCCATTGCCTTTTGCTCCCTTTATTTGTGCAGGGCCGCCGCGCGGTTGCGCTCGGCGCTCTTTTTCTGTTCGTTCCACAGCTCCTCGGTGTACTCCTCTTCGGACACGTAATTGAGGTTGCCCTCGTCGTCCATTACCCAGCAGCCGTACACCCCGAAGGTGTACTTGTCCCATTCGCGCTTGCTCTGCTCCCTCCATTTCTGCTCGTCTCCCGCGCAGAAGCGGATGCCGGTGGCCGCGTGCAGGTCGATGCCCACCGTGACGGGCTCGTCGTCCACGATCATCGTCAGCGGGTCGCCGTGCTGCATTCCGTTTATCTCCGCCGTGCCCATGTGCAGCTCCTCGGCCAGCACCTGCAGGTTGCGCCCGATGATGGGCGTAGGGACGGACATCACCTGTTTCGTCTCGGGGTCGATCTGCACGAAAGCCTTCGTGTGCCGTCCGTCTTCCGTCGGGGTGTCCGCGAGGATCGCTTTGCCCGCAAGTAGCTGTTTCTGCTGCTCCCGGTCATAGCGGTCCAGCGGCGAGGATTTCAGTACAGGATAGAAGAGCACGTCCACCTGTCCGTTCTCCATCCGGTAAAAGACCAGGCGGGTGCGGCTCTCTACCGTCTTCCCGTTCTCGTCGCTCACGCGCACGGGAAGTACGGGCGAGTGGCGGCCCTCGCACAGCTCGTCCAGCACGCGCATCGGTAGATCTTCGATCATCTCCTGCGTGAGGCCGAAGCGGGCCAGCGTCTGAAAAGGCAGTTCGTCAAATTCGAATCGTGCTGTTTTCATATTCTGATTATGTTGAAAAATTATACTCTGCAAAGGTATGGTAATTTTATTCTGTCTAACAAAAATAGTGTGTTATAAATCGTTGTGGCGCTCAATTTTTATATTCAGAATATGATTTTCATGCTAAAATCATATTCTGAATCGCTTAATTTCCATGTTTTCGGAAGAAAGTATGGCGACTTTGGCCCGCCGTCGGAAGCGGGCGTTATCTTTGCCGCATGAAAAGGATGTTGCTTTTGATGATGTGGTGCCTTTCGGTCTGCACGATACCGGCCGACGCGCGGTTCGCTACCGTAGCTGCCGTGCCGGACAGTTGCCGGGCGGCGCTGCTGCTTTCCGGTCCGGAGAACCCGTGGCCGTCGCCTGTGGAAGCGACCTCCGCACAGGATGCGACGTCCGTCGAGGCGCGTAAAAAGGAGTGGGTGGAGCGTTATCTCAGCGTGTGCTATCCGCTGCGGCATATCCGCGTCACGTCGCCCTACGGCTACCGCAGCGACCCGTTTACCGGGAAAAGGAGGTTTCACGACG
>ERZ779855.2465-NODE-2465-length-10271-cov-3.191562_pt1 | contig 10271 bp, 10 predicted proteins | sample MGYA00511370_ERZ779855 | MGnify/ENA primary metagenome ERZ779855 (study PRJEB29588, sample SAMEA1967319) | human gut metagenome | biome: human gut; feature: human-associated habitat; material: faeces | place: Denmark | collected 2008/2010 ...
TCACCATCCATGCCGGCATACGCCGCCACAATGTGCATCTGGCCGAGAAAAGGTTGTGCGGCATCGTGAGCCGTGGCGGCAGCATCATGAGCAAATGGTGCCTGGTGCACGACCGCGAGAGTTTCCTTTACGAACACTTTGATGACATTTGCGACATTCTGGCACAGTATGACGTTGCCATCTCTTTGGGAGACGGGCTGCGTCCGGGGTCTACGCACGATGCCAACGATGAAGCGCAGTTTGCAGAACTCGACACGATGGGCGAGCTTGTGCTGCGTGCCTGGGATAAGAATGTGCAGGCTTTCATCGAAGGTCCCGGCCACGTGCCCATGCACAAGATTAAGGAGAATATGGAGCGCCAGATAGAGAAATGCCACGATGCGCCTTTCTATACGCTCGGCCCCATCGTGACGGACATCGCGCCGGGCTACGACCATATCACGTCCGCCATCGGTGCGGCGCAGATTGGCTGGTTGGGTACTGCCATGCTCTGCTATGTCACTCCCAAAGAGCATCTGGCGCTACCCGATAAGGAGGATGTGCGTGTAGGTGTCATCACCTATAAGATAGCCGCCCATGCCGCCGACCTGGCAAAAGGACACCCCGGAGCGCAGGTGCGTGACAATGCCTTGAGCAAAGCGCGTTACGAGTTCCGCTGGAAGGACCAATTTGACTTGTCACTCGACCCGGAACGGGCATTCAGCTATTTCCATGCGGGTAAGCATGTGGACGGCGAGTACTGCACGATGTGCGGGCCTAACTTCTGCGCAATGCGGTTGTCAAGGGAGTTGAGAAAGGAAAAGCCTCTCCCCTGACCCCATGAAGGTATGTCAACGGAAAAGAGGCCTATATTAATTATATTATAGAACAAAATGTTTTCAGACGAATTAGAAAAAATATCCTGGGAGGAAACCACGGAGCGTATCCATGCCAAGACGGACGCAGACGTGCGCCGCGCCCTCTCCAAAGAACGCTGTGACGTAGAAGACTTCATGGCACTTGTTTCACCCGCCGCCATTCCCTATCTGGAGACGATGGCGCGTTTAAGCAAGAAGTACACCGAGGCTCGTTTCGGAAAGACCATTTCCATGTTCGTGCCTTTGTACATTACCAACTCCTGTACCAATTCCTGCGTGTACTGCGGTTTCCATATCAGCAACCCCATGCCGCGCACCATACTGACGGAGGAAGAGATTGTCAACGAATACAAAGCTATCAAGAGGCTGGCTCCATTTGAGAATCTTTTGCTCGTCACCGGAGAAAATCCGGCAAAGGCAGGTGTTCCCTACATAGCCCGTGCACTCGATTTGGCAAAACCTTATTTCAGCAACCTGAAAATTGAAGTGATGCCCCTGAAGGCCGAAGAGTATGCCGAATTGAAAAGACACGGCATGAACGGTGTCATCTGCTTTCAAGAGACTTATCACAAGGCCAATTACAATCTCTATCACCCACGTGGCATGAAGTCCAAATTCGAATGGCGTGTCAACGGCTTTGACCGCATGGGACAAGCCGGCGTACATTCCATAGGCATGGGGGTGCTCATCGGTCTCGAAAAAGAGTGGCGGACGGACATTTGCATGATGGCCTACCATTTGCGCTATCTCCAGAAGCATTACTGGAAAACCAAATATAGTGTCAACTTTCCCCGAATGCGCCCCTCCGAAAACGGAGGCTTCCAGCCCAATACCGTTATGAGCGACCGTGAATTGGCACAGGTCACTTTTGCGATGCGTATCTTCGACCATGACGTGGATATTTCCTATTCCACCCGCGAACCGGCTTTCATACGCGACCACATGGCTACCTTGGGTGTAACCACCATGAGTGCTGAAAGCAAGACGGAACCAGGCGGATATTACAGCTATCCTCAGACGCTGGAACAGTTTCATGTAAGTGACGAACGGAAAGCCGTGGAAGTAGATGCCGCCTTAAGAAGCCTGGGACGCGAACCGGTCTGGAAGGATTGGGATGCCAGTTTTGATTTAGCGTATAGTACTGAAGCTATTAAAAACGACCTTTAAAATGAACAGATATTCCCGCCAGATCAGTCTTCCCGAAATAGGGAAGGACGGACAGAAGAAATTACAGGAAGCACGGGTGCTGATAGTCGGTGTAGGAGGACTTGGTTCTCCTGTCGCCCTCTATCTTGCCGGTGCCGGTGTAGGAACACTCGGTTTGATAGATGATGACGTGGTCAGTATCAGTAACCTGCAACGTCAAGTGTTATATACAGAAGCAGAAGTGGGTCAGTCCAAAGTGCAGTGTGCCGCTAAAAGGTTACAAGCCTTAAACAGCGGCATCAATCTGGAAATTTACCCTTTCCGCCTTGACCGGAGCAATGCCGGCGAACTGATAGGGAAATATGATATTATTGTGGACGGGTGTGACAACTTTGCCACACGCTACCTGCTGAGCGACACTTGTGCCTCCTGGGGCAAAGCGTATGTTTATGGAGCCATCCAAGGACTGACAGGCCAAGTCTCCGTCTTCTGCCAGGGTGAACATTCCAGAACCTACCGCGACCTCTACCCGGATGAACAAGGCACGCTGGACATGCCTGCTCCCGACAATTCCGTTGTTCATAGAAACAGATGCAAGCCTGTCTGTCCCAACCATACAGAGTGTGACCAATGAAGTATTAAAACTGATTTGTGGCTATGGCGAGACTTTGGCAGGAAAACTCTGGACCATTGATTTAAGGACCATGCAATCATACATCTTGTCAATCTGATACCAGCATCCGGACAGACGTTCTGATAAGAAAACCGATAAAGAATATGAAACTGATAGTTATCACTGCCCCGCAATTTTTTGAAGGAGAAGTTGCCGCAATTGTTTCCCTTTTCCGTGCGGGACTGGAAACCATGCACCTCCGCAAGCCAAAAGCATCCATAGAAGAGACCGAAAACCTGCTGCGCCAACTGCCTGCGGAATATATGCAACGCATTGTCACCCATGATCATTTCCAGCTGGCATCTGCATTCGGGCTGAAGGGTATTCATCTGAATGGGCGTAATCCACACGTACCCGCCGGTTATACAGGACACATCAGCTGCTCCTGCCACTCACTCCATGAAGTGGTAAAACGTAAACCGGCATGTGACTATGTATTCTTGAGCCCCATTTATGACAGTATTTCTAAAGAAGGGTACTCACCGGTTTATTCCTGCAAAGAACTTCAAGAAGCATGCCGAGCAGGCATTATAGATTCCAAAGTAATGGCATTGGGCGGAATCAGCCGGGAACATCTTCCGGAAATAGCTTCCTTGGGATTCGGCGGCGCCGCTTTGTTAGGAGACATCTGGAACCGGGCGGCATCTTCCATCCCGTCCCACTTCCGTGAACTGCTTTCCCATACTTGCAATGCCTGCCCTCCTCCTTTAATCATTAATAGTTAATATTCCAATAATCACAATATGCTTCCTCCCGTCATTCTCTCCATCGCCGGCTCCGACTGTTCGGGCGGTGCCGGCATACAAGCCGACATCAAGACCATTTCCGCCTTGGGCGGATACGCAGCTTCAGTCATAACAGCCGTCACCGCACAAAACACAGTGGGCGTACAAGCCGTATTTCCTCTTCCGGATGATATAGTCCGTACACAGATAAAATCCGTTATGGATGATTTAAAGCCCGATGCCGTAAAGATAGGCATGGTCCACAACACATCCCTTGTGCATGTCATTACCGAATGCCTGAAGAAATATCGTCCCCCATTTATAGTTTATGACCCCGTCATGATTTCCACCAGCGGGCGGCATCTGATGACGGAAGATACCATTCAAACCATACAAAAGGAACTTTTCCCTCTTTGTACTCTGATAACCCCTAACCTGGACGAAGCAAGCCTGCTATATGGCAGTCCCATCCATACCATAACGGATATGCAGCGGGCGGCACAGGAATTGTCCCGACAATACAATACCTCTTTCCTTATCAAGGGAGGACATCTGGAGAGTGACGAGATGTGCGATGTGTTCTATCATAATCCCTTGCCGGCAGCAAAGACAGATGCCTCGCCTGCATGCACACTCTATGCCGGTCCGAAGATTGAAAGTCATAACCTGCACGGCACAGGGTGCACACTTTCATCCGCCGTAGCGACATTCCTCGCTTACGGCAACCATCCGGATGAAGCCATCCGTCAAGCCAAAAAGTACATCGGCAAAGCTATCGAATGTGGGAAAGATTTACAGATAGGATACGGTAACGGACCTTTATGGCACTTTTTCTAACGTACTTTCAACAAAGCTTTTGCATCATTTCGTTTGAATAAGGAAGTCAACTCCTGCAATATTTCTTCATAATTTTCCTTATCAGCAATGTGGGGAGCAAATATTCTCAAGACTTTCATCTTGTCGTCATCAAAGGTATATAGTGACATCAGACGCGCACACTGATGGCAGCTCAGACTGTTATCTACGGCAAGTTCCTCCATCATTTCAAGCTGGGTATCCTTGAATCCTCTGGCTTTTACATCATTGTAAAAACGCTGGAAGTCTGCTGAACGCATCCCCCTGACAAAAATCGTAGGAGAAGAAACGCTTACCTCATTGGGAACGGAAACAGACAGTTGAGGAGCAGCAAATGAATCCATGGCAACTACTTTATCCCCTTCAAAGCTCACGATAATCGAAGTCCGGCCACTGCTACCGGGCAACACTTTAGTGTATTCCCACTCTTCAATGTTCTGGTCAAAACGACGGTACTGTGGACTGCCTAGTATCTGGGTTATCCCTTGTTTACTCATTCCCTTTTGAATACGTTGCAACACATCCGGAGTTGTGTCATAAAAAAGGTTGGAACAGCTTGTACATACAATTGCGAATACCAGCCACATCATCGTTTTCCTGATTATTTTCATCATCCAGCTTTCTATTTTTAATGTTATACCGCAAAGATACTCAAATACAACAAACCTGTATTTTTCTTTCCCCTATTTCATCAGAGGGATTCCCCTACTTTTTTTATCGATATACCTATTGATATTGAATTTTATCTGTTATTTTTGCAACAACTATCACTATAAATAGGTAAAACATGGAAAAGGCAAAAGTATATTATTCTGATTTGCGTACCTCCCCGAATTCTAACCTTCTGGATAAAATGGAACGGCTGCTAAAACGGGCAGGTATTGAGAAACTACCTTTGAAAGACAACTTTGCAGCCATCAAAATCCACTTCGGGGAACCGGGGAATCTGGCCTATATCCGTCCTAATTATGCGGCACGCATGGCAAATCTCTTGCGCACGCTCGGAGCCAAGCCGTTTTTGACAGACTGCAACACTCTTTATTCAGGGCGTCGTGCCAATGCGGTCGATCATTTGCAAAGCGCTATGGAAAATGGGTTCAACCCGATATCTGCACAGTGCCAGGTTATTATAGGTGACGGCTTGAAAGGTACAGACTACCGGGAAATCCCCTTGAACGGAGAATATTGCCCTGCCCCGAAAATCGGTACGGCCATTGCCGATGCAGATGTCATCATCAGCATGAACCACTTCAAAGGTCATGAGCAGGCAGGTTTCGGCGGTGCCTTGAAAAACTTAGGAATGGGATGCGCCAGTGTAGGCGGCAAACTGGAACTCCATGCCTCCTCGCAACCTAAAATAGATACCGGACACTGTATAGGCTGCAATATCTGCGTGAAACACTGCGCCCATGACGCCGTGCATCTCAATGCACAGCGCAAAGCAGAAATAGACTATGTAAAATGTGTGGGCTGCGGACAATGTGTGGCTTTGTGCCAACATGACGCAGCGGTAGTCAGCGACTGGGATACATCTGAACGTCTGAACTATAAGATTGCGGAATATTCCCTTGCCGTAGTGAAAGACAAACCTCACTTCCACATCAGCTTCATCATGAACGTTTCTCCTGAATGTGACTGCTGGAACCATAATGATGCCGCCATTATCCCTGACCTCGGTATGCTGGCATCGGCAGACCCCGTGGCCTTGGACAAGGCATGTGCCGACATGGTGACCCAGACTCCCATCTTGCACAGCAACAATGTGCTTTCCACCGAACACCAGCACGACGATTTGTGCGGATGTGACAAATTCCACATGATGCACCCTGATACTGACTGGCTGGCAGGCTTGCGTCATGCCGAGAAAATAGGATTGGGAACCATGGAATATGAACTGGTGAAGATTTAAACCTTTTTGAATTTGAATAATCATATAACAATAGCATATTAATTAATTTCTTAACGTCATACAAATGGAAACATCTACTAAACTTTACTCGCTGTCTTTCGATAATGTAAAGACCTATTTCTTCGCTCTCTTGTTTGTAGCCGGAAATGTTGCCCTGCCGCAACTCTGCCACTTGGTACCCGCCGGCGGACCTACATTGCTGCCCATTTACTTCTTCACGTTGATTGCCGCCTATAAATATGGTTTCCGCGTGGGACTGTTGACGGCTATCCTCTCTCCGGTCATCAACCACCTGCTTTTTGCCATGCCTGCCGCAACCGTTCTGCCGGCCATCTTAATCAAGTCCGGCTTACTGGCTGGAGCTGCTGCCCTTGCTGCACGCTACATCAAAAAGATTTCTTTACCGGCATTGTTAGGTGTTATTCTCACCTATCAAGTAGCAGGAACTGCTTTTGAATGGGCTTTGTGCGGTGACTTTTTCCTGGCTGTGCAAGATTTCCGTATGGGTATTCCGGGAATGCTGATTCAGTGGTTCGGAGGATACGCTCTGTTGAAAGCCATTGCCAAAATATAAAACGACAAACCGAAAGTCCTCACTTCATTGCCGGAGCGAGGACTCTATACCGACAAACATAAAATAAGTTAGCCTTATGGATAGAAGGGATTTTTTGAAAACACTGGCAGTAGCCGGAGCAGCACTGACCGTACAACATTCGGAAGCTATGGATGTGCTGGCACAGACATTTACCAATGCCGGAGGCGGTAAAGTCGATCTTGTCGCCGTAATGGGCGGTGAACCGGAAATCATGTTCCGTCGTGCCATTGCAGAAATGGGTGGCATGAAGGCGTTTATCAAACCCGGACAGAAAGTGGTGGTAAAGCCCAATATCGGTTGGGACAAAGTTCCCGCATTGGCAGGAAATACCAATCCGAAATTGGTGGCTGAAATCATCAAGCAATGCTTTGCAGCCGGCGCCAAAGAAGTTACCGTATTTGACCATACTTGCGATGACTGGCAAAAGTGCTACAAGAACAGCGGCATCGAAGCCGCCGCAAAGGCTGCCGGAGCCAAAGTCATGCCTGCCCATCTGGAAAGTTATTACCGTACAATTTCTCTACCCCAAGGTAAAAAAATGAAGAGTGCCAAGGTGCATGAAGCCATCCTGAACAGTGACGTGTGGATCAATGTCCCCATTCTGAAAAACCATGGAGGCGCCAATCTCACCATTTCCATGAAGAACCACATGGGTATTGTATGGGACCGGGGATTCTTTCATCAGAATGACCTCCAGCAATGTATTGCCGATATCTGTACCTTACAGAAAAAAGCGGTACTCAACGTCGTGGATGCCTATCGGATCATGAAAACCAACGGCCCGCGCGGCCGTTCGGCATCCGATGTAGTACTGACCAAAGGCCTGTTCATTTCGCAGGACATCGTTGCCGTAGATACGGCCGCCGCCAAGTTCTTCAACCAGGTGCGTGATATGCCCCTTGACAGTGTAGCCCACCTTGCCAATGGCCAGGCTCTGAAAGTAGGGACAATGGATCTGGATAGACTGAACATCAAGCGTATTAAAATCTAACGGGATACAAACTCAAAATAAACGGATTTCATGCTAAAGAAAACAAGAATCATCTTATCAGCTTTGTTTTTCGGGTTGATAACTTTCTACTTCCTGGACTTTGCAGCCATATTGCCCCATCAATTCCATGTATTGGCTCATATCCAGTTTGTACCTGCGCTGATGTCACTCAGCCTTTTCATTTTGGTTGCCCTGATAGCATTGACATTAATATTCGGACGGATTTATTGCTCTGTCATCTGTCCGATGGGGGTTTTCCAGGATATAGTCAACCGGATGTCAAAGAAAACAGCCCGAAGAAAAAAACGGTTCCGCTTCTCTCCTGCCAAGAATATACTGAGATGGACTGTACTGGCGGTGACCACGGTTACTTTTTTATGCGGGTTTACCGCTATATTGGGGTTGTTAGATCCTTACAGTGCTTTCGGACGTATAATGACCAACGTTTTCAAACCTGTCTATATGACCGGCAACAATCTATTGGAATCCGTCTTCTCACAGTCCGGCAATTATACATTCTACCAGGTGGACGCTTCTCTGATCAGTATGTCTTCATGCATGATAGGTCTGCTAACCTTCTTGCTGATTGGCTTCCTTGCCTGGAAGCACGGACGTACCTGGTGCAATACAATATGTCCGGTAGGTACCTTATTGGGATTCGTGAGCCGTTTCTCCCTTTTCAAAATACGTATCGATGAGAACAAATGCACACACTGCATGGTGTGCGGCACCCAATGTAAAGCCTCCTGTATTGACAGCAGGAACCAGCGGATAGATTATACCCGTTGTGTGGATTGTTTCGATTGTTTGGACAGTTGCAAGGAAGGTGCTCTTACTTATTCATTGCCTTCTGCCTCATTGAAAAAACATACGGGCGATAATGATCAACCGGAAGTGCCGGCAGATACGTCAAAACGCCGTTTTCTGACCATCGGCCTGGCCGCTACAGCTGCCTCCGGAGCTATGGCGCAGGCTCGCAACAAATGGGGAGCAGGCATGGGCGGGCAACGTAACGGGCAACGCAAACAACGGACACCCATAACGCCTCCCGGTTCGGTGAGTTTGGTACATTTCCAGGCACATTGTACATCGTGCCATTTATGTGTAAGCAAATGTCCTTCCCATGTACTGAAACCGGCATTCATGGAGTACGGTGCGGCAGGCATGATGCAGCCAACCGTATATTTCGATAAAGGATTTTGTAACTTTGACTGTACCGTATGCGGAGACGTCTGTCCCAATGGTGCCATCAAACCATTGACCGTAGAACAAAAACACCTGACACAAATGGGGAAAGTGGTGTTTATGAAAAGATATTGCATCGTTCATACCGACAGAACCAGTTGCGGAGCCTGTTCTGAGCATTGCCCCACCCAAGCACTCTCCATGGTACCTTATAGGAACGGATTGACCATTCCCCATGTTAACACGGATATTTGTGTCGGTTGTGGCGGCTGTGAATATGTCTGCCCTGCCCGCCCCTTCCGTGCCGTATATGTTGAAGGCAACGAAGTTCAACAGAAAGCCCGGCCTTTTGTCGAAAAGAAAGAAGAGGAAGTGAAAGTAGATGATTTCGGCTTCTAATTTTTTAGATTGTCCTTGAACTTTTTTCTTTCAAATTTCTTTCTCCCTCCGATAAAATAAGTAATTTCGTGCCGAACAATATTAAATATACATGGAGGTAGTAAGAAATAACCGGTTCACTAAGAAATATCCGGTAGGGTTTGCTTTAAGTGGCGGTTTCATCAAGGGCTTTGCCCATTTGGGAGTCATGCAGGCTTTACTGGAACATGATATCAAGCCGGACATTCTTTCCGGTGTAAGTGCCGGTGCATTGGCCGGTGTATTCTATGCTGACGGCAATGAGCCGCATAAAGTGCTGGATTACTTTTCCGGACATAAGTTCCAGGACTTGACCAAGCTGGTCATTCCCAAAGTAGGATTGTTTGAATTAGGCGAATTCATCGACTTCTTGAGAAGCAACTTGAAAGCAAAGAATCTGGAAGAACTCCAGATTCCCTTGATCATCACGGCAACCGATCTTGACCACGGACGTATGGTTCATTTTCACCGTGGTTCCATTGCCGAACGGGTAGCTGCTTCGTGCTGTATGCCTGTCATGTTTGCTCCGGTAAATATTGATGGAACGAACTACGTAGACGGTGGATTGATGATGAATCTCCCGGTTTCCACTCTCCGTAGAGTCTGTGACAAGGTAGTAGCAGTTAATGTAAGCCCGATCATGGCGCAAGATTATAAAATGAATATTGTCAGCATCGCTATGCGTTCGTTTCATTTCATGTTCCGTGCCAATACTTTCCCTGAAAGAGAAAAATGTGATTTGCTGATTGAACCTTATAACCTATATGGGTATAGCAACACGGAATTGGAAAAAGCGGAAGAAATCTTCGAGCAAGGATATAATACCGCTAACGGAGTGCTGAATCAATTATTAGTTGAAAAAGGAAAGATCTGGAAGTAATGCTTCTTATTGAAGTAGTTAATATTAGAAATGTAAAA
>ERZ779855.2474-NODE-2474-length-10235-cov-4.818369_pt1 | contig 10235 bp, 10 predicted proteins | sample MGYA00511370_ERZ779855 | MGnify/ENA primary metagenome ERZ779855 (study PRJEB29588, sample SAMEA1967319) | human gut metagenome | biome: human gut; feature: human-associated habitat; material: faeces | place: Denmark | collected 2008/2010 ...
AATTCGGTAATCGTATACGTTGACAAAAACAATACATTCTACTTGCCGACCAAACTGGCAGAATATCTGCAATAAAAATAGAGAAGAGGGTGGTGTGCACACCACCCCTCTCTCGTGAAATTTATCTTCCCCATAAACCTGTCTTCCTCCTCCAAACGCCCTATTTACATAATATACGGCAATAAGTTATAGTTATTTGTTTTTTTTCAATCATTCTTTTCTTAAAATATCTATACAGTATCAATACGGGAGATTTATATAGACTTTTAGACAAATAAGACCGATCTTTTTTGAAATACATTTGCGTCATTTCTAAAATAATAAACGAATATGACGCTAACTTTGCCTCATCAGATTCCATTCCATAGATTGCATGAAGCATAGCGTTATCGCACAGATCCAGCCGGATCTCCTGCTGCCTTGCAGCTTCCCGCAGCCACTCATAATGCTCGACAAATTTACCGTTTTTTAGAAACGCATTTGTCACCAACAATCCTCGGATATTTTTTGTCGCCATCATACTCCATGCTCCTCCAGATCATCTACCATCCCTTGTAATGGATCTTGCTCTTCCGAGATCACATGCTCCGGATTTTCTAACATATCACTTGCAGAAAGTTCCTGTGCATAAGCTTCCAGCTCATCTGCTTCTGTTGCTGCATCGCCTCCTGACAGATATGCCTCAAACTGCTCCATCGTCATCAATACCTTTCTAGGCTTAGTGCCCTCTGCCGGACCGACTACTCCTGCTTGATGCAATTGGTCAATAATGCGTCCTGCACGATTAAATCCTATTGAAAAACGACGCTGTAATTGTCCTGCTGCCGCACGCTCTGATTCAATAACAAAACGTCCTGCATCTGCAAATAATGAATCTCTGTCATCCTGCTGTTCTGCTGCCTGTCCACCGGCTTTTGAAGCTATGGCAGTCTCCGTTATGCTCTCATCGTAATTAACCTCGCCTGACATATTATCTTTAAGGAACTGAACAACCTTTGACACTTCTTCATCTGACACAAATGCTCCCTGAACCCTGATTGGCTTAGGTATATTAGATGGAAAGTATAACATATCACCTTTACCTAACAGCTTTTCTGCACCATTCATATCAAGTATAGTTCTTGAGTCAACACCCGATGATACGGAAAATGCTATTCTTGATGGTACATTTGCCTTAATAAGTCCGGTTATTACATTAACAGATGGCCGCTGGGTTGCTATAACCATATGGATACCTGCCGCTCTTGCAAGCTGTGCAAGCCTGCATATTGCACCTTCGACCTCTCCCGGTGCTACCATCATAAGATCCGCAAGCTCATCAATAATTATAACTATCTCCGGCAGCTTTTCAACAGGAACTTCTCCTTCTTTGAATTCCATCTTTGCAGCTATGTCATTATAGCCCTTAAGACTACGTGCACCAACACCTGCAAACTTCTTATATCTTGTATCCATCTCATTGACTGCCCAGTTAAGAGCACCTGCCGCCTTCTTAGGCTCTGTCACAACTGGAAGCAGCAAATGTGGTATTCCATTATATATGCTTAACTCAACAACCTTAGGGTCAACCATAATAAGCTTTACTTCATCAGGGCGTGCCTTATATAAAATACTCATTATAATTGTGTTAATACATACTGATTTACCTGAACCAGTAGCTCCTGCAATAAGAAGGTGAGGCATTCTTGCTATATCTGCAACAATGGTCTTTCCTGCTATATCCTTACCTGCCGCAAATGCAATCTTTGACGAAGTATTCTTAAATGTATCAGTTTCTATTAGCTCTCTTAAGAATACACTGCCTGCCTCTTTATTAGGGACTTCTATTCCTATGGCTGATTTACCTGGAATAGGTGCTTCTATTCTTATATCTGCTGCCGCAAGGCTTAACTTAATATCATCTGCTAAAGATACTATCCTGCTTACCTTAACACCAAGCTCAGGCTTTAATTCGTATCTTGTTACTGATGGGCCACAGCTTATATCTGTAATATCAACCTTAACACCAAAGTTCTGCAATGTCTGCTTTAATGTGATTGCTGTATCTTTGTTCTCACGCTCAAGATTAGAAGCTTTCGAATTAGTATTGCGGTTAAGCAGGCTGACTGGCGGGAACTTATACTGCTTAGAACTTTCAGCCGCAGTATTCGCTGTATTTTCTTTAACCTGCATATCCTCTGTCTCAGATGGATTAGACACATCTGACGTATTATCCGTATCTGATGTATTAGTCATATCTGATACATTAGCCATACCTGATATATTAGCCACACCTGATACATTAGCCATACCTGATACATTAGTCATATCTGATACATTAGCCATACCTGATACATTAGCCATACCTGATATATCAGTCATATCTGATACATCTTCTGACATATTATCATCTTTATCAGGTATGTCATATGACTCGTCCAAATCAACCATCTCGTCCCGATGTTCGCTTTCATTTTCTTCTGACGCACTATCTGTATGCAGCTCCCATACTGGTTCTCTGCTTATACGAGGCATAGGTGTAATCAACGGATCATATATATCATCACTATACATATCATCTTCATTATCCACGGCCTCTATCTCTGTTATATCTATATCTGAACCTTCATTCCTGTTATCATCATATATTGTAAGGTCATTAGTAACACCCCTAACAACATTATTCATACGTGAATTAGCAGAGGCTTCTTCTCTTGCTTCTTTCTGTGCCATTCTTACACGATTGGAATGTTCCTTATATTCTGAATAATCTTTTCTTGCCTCACTTACTATCCTCTCTCCGCCATTACGGATACCTTTGATAAATGATTTCTCTGTAATAACAATTATACAGATAATAGCAAGAATTATAAGTATAACTAAAGAACCTGCCATACCCAGTGGATTTAACATCTTACATAATATTCCTCCAAACAGGCCGCCTCCAGTCTTATACTCTGAACAATATGTAAAATATGTACCAACCGGCTCTTTTATATCCGGCACATTAGTAACTCTCTGCCACAAAGCTGCCGCAATAACCGACAATACATATGCCATAGCTGCTTTAATCTTCATAACTCCGATAATATCTTTATTGGCAAGCATAAACATAATACTTACAGCTATAATTACCGGAACTATATAAGCAGCAATTCCAAATAGTCCAAACATAAACCATTTAATTGAACGCCCAACAATTCCTGCCATATTAAAATTACTGAGCAGGAGGATAATTGTACACGCTAAAGCTATTAAAAGAACTATCTCATCCCTTAGCTGGTTATTCACCTGCGATGAATTGCTTCCTGTATTTCTTGAAGATGAACTTCTCGAACCAGAACCTCTTGTATTAGAGCTTTTCGTGCCATTTCCTTTGGAATTAGAGCTTTTCTTAGTTGTATTGCTATTTCCTGAATATGAAGTTTTACCTGATTTGCTGTTAGACGTCGTCTTTCTTTTGGTACTGCTGGTCTTCTTGCCTGTACTTTTACTTCTGCCTGAAGCCATATATCTAACTCCTCCATATACTACTATTAAAATTAGGTAATAACAGCTTGTGTATACACACTTATATTGCATACATAAGCTATCAACACCTGACTAATACTAATATATGGGGATGCCACATTCGTGACAACCCCATCCTAAGCATTAATAATTAATCTTCATCATCACTTGCAGCTTCTGCAAATCCCTGACGTTTTCTTGCCATCTCATCGCTCTCAAGATACTCATCGTAAGTTGTAATCTTATCAATAAGCTGCCCTGATGGAACGATTTCCATAATTCTGTTAGCTGTAGTCTGAATGAACTGATGATCGTGTGATGTGAAAAGTGCCACACCTGGGAACTTAATCAGTCCATTATTAAGTGCTGTAATAGACTCCATATCAAGGTGGTTAGTAGGGTCATCAAATATAAGTACATTAGAACCCATAATCATCATCTTGGATATAAGACATCTAACCTTCTCTCCACCGGAAAGTACCTTAACCTTCTTAACACCATCATCTCCAGCAAATAACATACGTCCAAGGAAACCTCTTACATATGTAGGATCTGGATCTGGTGAATACTGTGTAAGCCATTCAACAATTGTATCCTCTCTGTTGAACTCTGCCGCACTATCCTTAGGGAAATATGCCTGTGAAGTTGTTACGCCCCATTTGTATGAACCCTCATCTGGCTCCATATTACCTGTAAGAATATTAAATAAAGTTGTAGTTGCTAATTCATTAGAACCAACAAATGCAATCTTGTCATCTTTATTAACAATAAATGATATATTATCAAGCACCTTAACACCATCAATTGTCTTAGAAATACCTTCAACCTGAAGTACTTCATTACCAATCTCTCTTGCTGGTCTGAAATCTATATAAGGATACTTTCTGCTTGATGGTCTGATTTCATCAAGTTCAATCTTCTCTAATGCTCTCTTTCTTGAAGTAGCCTGCTTAGACTTAGACGCATTAGCTGAGAATCTCTGAATAAAATCCTGAAGTTCCTTAATCTTTTCTTCCTTCTTCTTATTAGCTTCCTTCATCTGCTTAATAATAAGCTGGCTTGATTCATACCAAAAATCATAGTTACCAGCATAAAGCTGAATTTTGGCATAATCAATATCTGCAATCTGTGTACATACCTTATTAAGGAAATATCTGTCGTGTGATACAACGATAACAGTATTATCAAAATTAATAAGGAATTCTTCAAGCCACGCAATAGCATCAAGATCAAGGTGGTTAGTAGGCTCATCTAATAAAAGAATATCAGGATTACCAAATAAAGCCTTAGCAAGAAGAACCTTAACCTTCTCACTACCATTAAGTTCTGACATAAGCTTATAATGAAGATCTGTAGTAATTCCAAGCCCGTTAAGAAGCTGTGCAGCATCTGATTCTGCTTCCCAGCCATTCATATCAGCGAACTCTGCTTCAAGCTCACTTGCCTTATTACCATCTTCCTCTGTGAAATCTTCTTTAGCATATATTGCTTCTTTTTCTTTCATTATTTCATAAAGGCGTGTGTTACCCATAATAACAGTATCTAATACAGTGTACTCATCATACTTGAAGTGGTCCTGTTCAAGGAATGATAATCTCTGACCTGGTGTAATAGATACATCTCCCTTACTTGGTTCAATCTGACCAGTAAGTATTTTTAAAAATGTTGACTTACCTGCACCATTAGCACCGATAAGACCATAGCAGTTACCTTCTGTAAACTTAATATTTACATCTTCAAAAAGGGCCTTTTTACCTATACGAAGTGTTACATTGTTTGCACTAATCATTAATCATAACCTCCAGTAATGTTAAACATTACAATTATAGATGGAATTGGGATTAATTGCAAGTATTCTGATTGAATATATCATTGACAACATTACACACAATATCATCAGCAAGCTGATACATCTTACAATTCATCTCATAATTGTCCTCGCACTCCTCACAATCACATATAATATTTTCAAGCCAGCCACCTCTTTTGGGCAAATTCTTAATCTTAATATGGTTGTTGACTACATATAATTTAATCTTCCCCTGTTCTGATAATTTCTTAACAAGCTCCAGATAATATACCCCTTTAATGTCATTAAGCATTTCATATGATATAAATAATACGATATACCTGTGCTTAATAAACAGTTCATAATTCTTTCTTGTATTCATCTGCCACAGCAGATTATTAACCCTCCCTTCCTCAAATACATTCAATACATTAATACCCTTAAATTCTAAATGTTCCATCAGACTATCCATATCTGAATTCTTCTTTTGCATCCCCATTAAAAGCAAAACAACACCTCCTGATAATTATTATAACCATATTCTACCACATAATTATATATATTATCGAGAGATGTTGTAATTCATCAAATATATGTTGTAATTGAACCACTTATTGTTGTGCAGGTTCCATTATATGTCACCCAGTTAAGCTGTTATTGTAGTTCCTGCCTTTCCGTCTAAGCCTTCTTTAGCCTGCTCAAGATTAGCAATAACTGCCTTTCTGTCTGAATCAGCTGCAACAAATCTAATTGATGCATCTACCTTAGGGAATGTTGTCTTAGCTGGGAAATGTCCAGCTTTAATATACTGGTGAAGATCTGCTGCTGATACATTGTCAAATACCTTCTCGTCAGCTGTTCCCTTTCCAATTGTTAGCTTATCATAAGCTGTAAGGAATAATAATGTATCTGCTCCGACAAGTTCTGCAAGCTTAGCTGCTGTGTAATCCTTCTCTATAATAGCTGATGCACCCTTAAGGTGTGAACCTTGCTGTAATACTGGAATTCCACCACCACCGGCAGCAATAACAATCTGATCTGCCGAAAGAAGTGCCTTAACAGCATCAATCTCATATATATCAATAGGCATTGGAGCTGCAATTATTCTTCTGAACCTGCCTGGTTCTTCTTCAACTACATAGTTACCCTTTTCTTCCTCTGCTTCAGCTTCTTCCTTAGTCATATATCTTCCGATTATCTTAGAAGGCTCAGAAAATGCTATATCAAAAGGATCAACTCTTACCTGAGTTATAATTGTTGAAACTGTCTTATAGATACCTCTGTTAAGAAGCTCCTCCCTGATTGCATTCTGTAAATCATAACCTATATAGCCTTCACTCATAGCACCACATACTGACATAGGAGCAACAGTCCTGTCTTCTGGCTCAAGTCTTGCAAATTCTGTCATAGCTGTCTGAATCATACCAACCTGAGGACCATTGCTATGTGTAATTACTATCTGGTACTTAGCTTCTACTAAATCTGCAATAGCCTTAGCTGCTTTCTTAACATTTGCCTGCTGTTCTGGGAATGTTTCTCCGAAAGCATTTCTTCCTAATGCAACAACAATTCTTTTCTTGTCCATAACGCAACCTCTCACTTTTCACGAATATTATACATATTATCAATACCTTTAATCTTACATAAAAACTTTCTACTCGAAAATCTCAGATAAAAGCAATTCCAATTACTTAAATGTATTATGTATTTGAATATTATATAAGATTTTAATACAAAAAGCAAATATAAGACATCAATAATCAACGCACCAATCACAATTATTATGAATAAAATATTTATATAGAGCATAACTGAGGATAGATATGAATAATAATATAGGTGTTGCTGTACTTGATACAGGCATATATAAGCATATAGATTTTGGAAACCGGATAATCACATTTAAAGATTTTATTAATAATAGAGCATTTCCATATGATGACAGCGGTCACGGCACGCACGTTTCAGGCATAATTGCAGGCGATGGCTATGCAAGTCACGGCCGATTCAAAGGAATAGCCCCTATGAGCCAGATTATATCTGTTAAGGTGCTTGACTCCAACGGCAATGGCAATATAGAAAATGTTATTAAAGGCACTAAATGGATAATCAATAATAAAGATATTTACAATATAAAAATAGTAAATATTTCCTTTGGCACTACCCACAACCCCTCCAATACTTCTGAACTAATAAAAAATGTGGAAAATATGTGGAATGAAGGCATTATTGTTGTCGCCGCTGCCGGTAATAGCGGTCCAAAGTCCCACAGCATAACCGCACCCGGCACAAGCCGCCTTGTCATTACCGTTGGCTCTATTGATGATAAGACATTTAATTCCGGCCGCGGTCCTACTCTTGATGGCATTCTTAAGCCCGAACTTGTTGTCACTGGCTCTAATATCACAGCGTGCAGTAATAAAAAAAATGGATATTCCACCAAAAGCGGAACATCCATGTCTGCACCAATTGTAAGCGGTGCAATCGCCCGTGTTCTTAATAATCACGATTATACTCCTGACGAAATCCGCCAACGGCTTAAAAAATGCTGTCACAAAGTCAATCTTGCCACCAATCAGCAGGGCTGGGGACATCTTGATATAATACAATTTATTAAAGGCCCTTGACCTTATAAAGCCAGAATGAATAAGCAACACTTCCTATGCCTGTCACAAGAAATACAACCATAAATATAATAATTGTCACTTCATCACTTAATACATTATTAAGCAATGCAATTATTATTGAAATAACACCTGCTACAACATATAGCTTACCTGCCATTCTATGTGTCATATTCCAATTCTCTTCGCTATTTAATGTCCACGGAACTTTAATTCCTATTGTATAATTCTGTTTCAACTTTGGCATATAATTACCAAGCCCTATAAACATAACACCAATGATAAAAAATACTGCCATTGTCATACTTACTTTACCACCAAGTGCTATTATATATATAAGTACATTAATTAAAATGGTAATCAATGGAACAATCCATATTGATACAAGTACAGGTTTATGATGAATCTGCTCTTTTCTTGGGTCAATATATAATTTAATAAGTACACCAATCTGGATAATTGCACACAGACAAGGCATTATAAATATTCCCTCAGCCTTAGTCGCCAATCTGTCTACATTGCCTTTAATTCCCCAATGAACAGGCAATTCATCGGGAAGCTTATTCCATAACGCCAATCCTATAATAATTGGTAGCAATGTAGCGATAACCGATATTACTGCCATTGAAAGGCTTATATTAGAATTATTACAGCTATTATCATTTTGATAATCAGTATTATTATCTTTCATAGATACTTTTCCTCCTAATTTTCTTTATTCTTTAAATCAGATAACCACATCATCAGTTCCTCTAGTACTGTGAGATTTAATTCATAGTAAATAAAATTCTTTTTTCTATTTTCTCTTATTAAATCTGCCTTTTTTAATACTTTCAAATGATATGATACTGTGGCTTGTGTCATATCGAACTGTTTAGCAATCTCTCCCGCCGAAAGAGGCTTATTCTTTAACATCTCTAAAATATCCCTCCTTGCCGGGTCAGATAATGCCTTAAAAGTATCTGCAAATGCCAAACATATCACTTCCTAACTTTGTCTAATTATTGTTCCATTCAGCGCTGTATTATAATTTCATTCTATTTAGAAAATTATCTAATTAGAAATCTATCTAAATAGTAAAGCATATTATTTATAAAGTCAATATGTATTATCTATTTTCTTACATTTGTTAATTATCTCCTTTATCTGAAATTGAATATAAGTTTTTTATCAATATATTTTAACCACCATCAAAGTTATTTCAAAAAAGATTAAACCGCCCTCAGCCATTGAAATTAAAGGTCTGAGGACGGTTTCTATCAACACATTTTGTCCTATAAATCTATCTTATCTTATAAATCTATCTTGTCTTATAAGTCTTAATTTCTATTTCTAATAATACGTAAACTTAAACACATACAATTTAATATTGGGGAACATTTAAAATCAAATAAATAAGGTCTTAAAAATCAAAAACTGCATAATTCTCCTCCATTCTAGGTGGGAATTTGCGTATTTTGACTTTTAAGACCTTCTTTATTATGACCTTCTAAGCTTTGAATATTTTAAAACTTTAGAATTTTAAATTTTTCTATTTTAAAATTCTAAATGTTCTTTAAAGCAAATTATTGATTATAGGATATATATTAATAAATCCCTCTTTCTGCTGTTCTGCCATCTGTCTTGTATATTGAAGTACATCTAACATAAAATACTGAATTGCAATCATTGCAAGTGCTAATACTATAATTACAACAAGTGGTATCCACTTATGCTGCTTTAACCTGTCCATTAATTTGCCGTTATTCTTACCGCCCGCTCTATTACCATTGTTCTTATTATTCTTAAAATAGCTGCTGTCTACCATATACGCTCCTGAATATATTATTAATTATGCTATAATAATTGATTATATACATATCTTCTTAATGATAACATTATATTATTTCTGACGCAATATTTATAATTATGATTTACATAAGTTTAATAAATAGCTTTATCTTTTAGTCATATCGCATAAGTTGCTTTGACAATAAGCTGATAAACTTTATTTCATAAGATACTTAATTAAAATAAAAAAAGCTTTTACATTATCTCCTAATGCAAAAACTATCTTCTAACTTATATAAAATTATAACAGGGGTGGAGAGAATCGAACTCCCACCAAAGGTTTTGGAGACCCCTATGATACCACTTCACCACACCCCTATCTAAAGGAATAGATTGCTCCTTCAAAACTGCACATTAAATATATCTTATACATCCGTATCCTGTCAAGTACTTTCGTACTTTCCTTAAGAATAACTCTCTTTGTTCTATCCAAACCTTAACCTCTTTCGGTTAAGCCCTCGACCTATTAGTACAGATCAGCTCCATATGTCACCACACTTCCA
>ERZ779855.2484-NODE-2484-length-10222-cov-3.042490_pt1 | contig 10222 bp, 7 predicted proteins | sample MGYA00511370_ERZ779855 | MGnify/ENA primary metagenome ERZ779855 (study PRJEB29588, sample SAMEA1967319) | human gut metagenome | biome: human gut; feature: human-associated habitat; material: faeces | place: Denmark | collected 2008/2010 ...
ATATCGAGATAACGGCGCGTGAGATTCAGAAATTGAAGAAAGAACTTTATACGATTATCGCAGAACATTCTCATACCGATTTCGACAAGGTGTGGGCTGATTCCGACCGTGATTATTGGATGACGGCGCAGGAGGCCAAAGAGTATGGTATGATAGATAGTGTTTTGGTTCGTAAGAAACCGGAATCGGCTAACGATGTCCTTAATTCGTAAATGGAATGGCAATGAAGAAAGCATGTTCTTTTTGCGGCAGGGCGGAGCGCGATGTGCCTTTGCTCATTACCGGGGTGAATGGTTTTATATGCAGCGACTGTGCGCAACAGGCTTACCGGATTGTGAAAGATTCTTTGCCCGTGGAGCACAAGGAGAAGGATGATTTGGGGTTCGATTTGGCCGAGTTGCCCAAACCGCGCGATATTAAGGCTTATCTGGACCAGTATGTCATCGGGCAGGATGATGCCAAGCGTAATCTTGCCGTGGCTGTTTACAACCATTATAAAAGATTGGCACAGCAGACATCGGACGATGGAGTGGAAATCGAGAAATCGAATATAATCATGGTGGGAAGCACCGGAACGGGAAAAACCCTTCTGGCCCGTACCATAGCCAAATTATTGCATGTGCCTTTCACGATAGTGGATGCTACGGTATTTACCGAGGCCGGCTATGTAGGGGAGGACGTAGAGAGTATTCTTTCCCGTTTGTTGCAGGTGGCCGATTATAATGTACAGGCTGCTCAACGGGTTATTGTCTTTATCGATGAAATCGACAAGATAGCCCGTAAGAGCGATAATCCTTCCATCACGCGTGACGTGAGCGGGGAAGGGGTACAACAGGGGTTGCTGAAACTTCTGGAGGGTTCGATGGTCAATGTGCCGCCCAAGGGGGGACGCAAGCATCCGGATCAGGATTACATCCATGTGGATACGCGTAATATCCTGTTCATCTGCGGAGGAGCATTTGACGGTATCGAGAAGAAGATAGCCCAGCGGATGAATACGCATGTGGTCGGTTATAACTCGGTGCAGAATATGCAGCATATCGACAAGTCTAACCTGATGAAGTATATCCTTCCGCAGGACTTGAAATCTTTCGGGCTGATTCCGGAAATCATAGGTCGTTTGCCGGTGCTGACCTATCTGAATCCGCTCGACCGTATGGCATTGCGCAATATATTGACGGAACCGAAGAACTCCATTGTGAAGCAGCAGGTCAAGCTCTTTGAAATGGATGGCATTAAGCTGTCTTTTGACGAAGATACGTTGGAGTATATCGTGGACAAGGCCGTGGAGTATAATCTCGGTGCCCGCGGACTGCGTTCCATCATGGAGAGTATCATGATGGATGCGATGTTTGAAATCCCCTCCAAAAAAGTAAAGACGTTCAAGGTGACGTTGGAGTATGCCAAAAAACAATTGGAGAAGGCCAACCTTTCCGGTTTGAAAGCAAGTTAACAGGAGGACGTTCGTGGAATTTTGAGTTAAGAAATGAAGAAATCCTGAAAATAGTTTCCCAATAATTTGCAAATATGAGGTATTTGTTTATAACTTTGTTAGGGGCAACAATGTTAAACCTGAGTTTGATTTTATTGGAAAACTATTGATATGGATGCAATGCTGAATTTGACAGAACCTCTTAAGCGGTATTTTGGCTTTGAAACCTTTAAGGGCGACCAGGAAGCCATCATACGCAATGTGTTGGCGGGCAGGGATACTTTTGTTCTGATGCCTACCGGCGGAGGAAAATCGTTGTGCTACCAGTTACCGTCTCTTTTGATGGAAGGTACGGCGATTGTCATATCGCCTTTGATTGCTTTGATGAAAAATCAAGTGGATGCAATCCGGGCGGTGTGCGGAGATGACGGCGTTGCTCATTATCTGAATTCGTCTCTGAACAAAGGGGCGATAGATATGGTGAAGAGTGATATTCTGCACGGGAAGACCAAGTTGCTTTATGTAGCTCCGGAATCGTTGACGAAAGACGAGAATGTGGATTTTCTCCGGAATGTGAAAATTTCGTTTTATGCGATAGACGAGGCGCATTGTATATCGGAATGGGGGCACGACTTCCGGCCGGAATACAGGCGGATTCGCCCGATAATCAACGAAATCGGTGCGGCACCGGTGATAGCCTTGACGGCTACGGCAACCGATAAGGTACGCGGCGACATCAAAAAGAACTTAGGGATGACGGACGCCAAGGAGTTTAAGAGCTCTTTTAATCGTCCGAACCTGTATTACGAGGTAAGGAACAAGACCAAGAATGTAGATAAGGATATTATCAGGTTTATCAAACAGCGTCCGGGGAAGAGCGGTATTATTTACGCTTTGAGCCGTAAGAGGGTGGAGGAGCTGGCCGAAATACTCCGGGCGAACGACATTAACGCGAGGGCCTATCATGCCGGAATGGATTCGGCTACCCGGTCGCAGACGCAGGATGATTTTATCATGGAGCGCATTGATGTCATTGTAGCTACCATTGCTTTTGGCATGGGGATAGACAAGCCGGATGTACGCTTTGTGATTCATTATGATATACCCAAGAGCCTTGAGGGGTATTATCAGGAGACCGGTAGGGCCGGACGCGACGGAGGAGAAGGTTTGTGCATAACTTATTATACCTACAAGGACCTTCAGAAGTTGGAGAAGTTCATGGAGGGTAAGCCTGTGGCCGAACAGGATATCGGGCGCCAGCTCCTTTCGGAGACGGCCGCTTATGCGGAATCTTCCGTGTGTCGTCGTAAGTTCTTGTTGCATTACTTCGGTGAGGAATATCATGAGGAGAATTGTGGTAATTGTGATAACTGTTTACACCCGAAAAAGAAAGTGGAAGCAAAAAATCAATTAAAGGAACTGCTTGAGGTTGTACAAGCTGTGAAAGAGAATTTTAAGGCAGATTATATTATAGATGTATTAGTTGGTAAGGAGACAGACGAGGTTATCGCTCATAAGCATGCTGATCTGGATTGTTTCGGATGCGGTGACGAACATGAGGAAAAGTTTTGGAATGCTGTCATCCGGCAGGCATTGATAGCCGGTTATCTGGAGAAAGAGATTGAGAATTACGGCATCCTGAAGTTGACGGCAAAGGGGCGTAAGTTCATGAAGAAGCCGGAATCTTTCATGGTTTCGGAAGACAATGAGTTTGAAGATGACGACGAAGAGGTGGTAAGCCGTTCCGGAGGAGGTACAGGCGTGACGGATCCGGCGTTGTTCAATGCGTTGTTGGACTTGCGTAAAAAGATGTCCAAGAACTTGAATGTGCCGCCCTATGTCATTTTCCAGGATCCTTCGTTGGAGGCGATGGCGACGATGTATCCGGTCAGCATAGAGGAACTGCAGAACATACCGGGAGTCGGTGCAGGGAAGGCAAAACGTTACGGAAAGGAGTTTTGCGATTTGATACGCCAGCATTGCGAAGAGTATGAGATTGAGCGTCCGGAAGACTTGAGGGTACGTACGGTGGCCAATAAGTCGAAGTTGAAAGTGAGTATCATTCAGAGTATCGATCGCAAGGTGGCGTTGGATGATATCGCGTCGGCTAAGGGCATTGATTTCAACGAGTTGTTGGATGAGATAGAGGCGATTGTGTATTCCGGAACGAAACTGAACATCGACTATTTCCTGGATGAGGCAATGGATGAAGACCATTTGCTGGATATTTATGATTACTTCAAAGAGTCGGAGACAGACAGCTTAGCTGTTGCCATGGACGAGTTGGGGGACGATTATACAGAGGAAGAAGTCCGTTTGGTGCGAATCAAATTTATTTCCGAAATGGCAAATTGATAACAGACGAAACGATTTTTGAAAAAGATAAAGCCGTAAGGGTGTAGACAAATGCTGTTTACACCCTTTTTTGTGGCATATTGTTTCTCAGAATAATTTGGTAGTTCGGCAGAAGTTGCGTATCTTTGTCGTGCAGTATTATAATAAATAGATTCATGAACCAGCAAACCCTAATATATCACATGTTGCGAGACGTAAAAAGGATTTCTCCTTTTTGCGAGCGTTTCCTCGTGCATGTGCACTGGTTCAGTGGCTTTATTTGAAAAGGGTAAGTTCGGAATAATTTTCTAATGCGGTGCTGTTCGTATGAAGGGCACGTAGGATGCTATTCTTTTTCCGAACATTTTCATCGTGAGATTTTTAGAGAGTACGGCAGGTTCTTTGCGAGAAGGGCGGGTTGGAATGTTTTACCCTTTTAATGTGTTTCGTATATGTTTAAGATTATATCTATTATGTTCGTCGGATTGGGAGCCGGTTATTTGTTGCGTGACTTGAAACTCATGCGAAAAACGGAGAAGACCATTCCGTTGACTGTTTTTGCTATGCTTTTTATCTTGGGGATATCGGTCGGGTCGAACAATTTAATCGTCAGTAATTTGGGAAGATTTAGCGGACAGGCGGCTTTGCTGGCTTGTTTCAGTGTATTGGGCAGTATCATAGCGGCTTGGTTGGTATATTATCTTTTTTTTAGGAAGGGAGGAGAATGATGAAAGGAAGTATGATTGTCTGTTTGTTCTTTTTGTTAGGTTGTCTGATAGGTTTTGGTGCCCACATACAACTCGATACTCACAATCTTTCGATGTATATATTATATATATTGATGTTTCAGGTGGGTATCAATATAGGCAGTAATGAGAACTTAAAGGGGATGTTGGCTCATTTTACTCCGAAAATGTTGATCATTCCTTTGGGGACGATTGTCGGAACATTGCTTTTTTCGGCGTTAGCCAGTTTGTTGTTAAGCCAATGGAGTGTGTTTGACTGTATGGCAGTGGGGAGTGGTTTTGCTTACTATTCTTTGTCTTCCATTTTGATTACCCAGTTTAAGGAACCGTCGTTAGGACTTCAGTTGGCGACGGAATTGGGGACAATCGCATTATTGACCAATATATTTCGTGAAATGATGGCTTTGTTGGGAACTCCTCTTATCCGTAAATGTTTCGGGAGGTTTGCTCCGATTTCGGCAGCAGGAGTCAATTCGATGGATGTGCTGTTGCCTTCTATTCTGCGTTATTCCGGTAAGGATATGATGCCGATCGCGATTCTACACGGCATTTTGATAGATTTGAGTGTTCCCGTATTCGTTTCCTTCTTTTGTAGCCTGTGAGATGTGAAGGGAAAAAGGTAAGGCGGCCATATCGTTTTTGAGGCGATGAGGCCGCCTTTTATCACAAAAAAAACAAAAAAAGGTCGCTGTTTCATATAAAATGCGTATATTTGCATGCAATAAATTTAAAGCCTATGTCATCATTTATTGCAGATAAAATTGTAATGGATGGATTAACTTACGATGATGTATTGTTAATTCCTGCTTATTCAGAAGTTTTACCACGTACGGTGGAGTTGACCACAAAGTTTTCTCGTCACATTGAATTGAAAGTGCCTTTCGTCACGGCTGCAATGGATACTGTAACCGAGGCTCCAATGGCTATTGCCATTGCACGAGAAGGAGGTATCGGTGTGATTCACAAGAATATGTCCATAGAGGAACAGGCTCGTCAGGTGGCTATCGTGAAACGTGCTGAAAACGGTATGATTTATGATCCGGTGACGATTAAACGCGGACGTACGGTGGGAGATGCGCTGAATATGATGAGCGAGTATCATATCGGAGGTATTCCCGTTGTAGACGATGAAAACAAATTGGTGGGTATCGTTACGAACCGTGATTTGCGTTTTGAACAGAATCCCGACCGTAAGATAGATGAAGTGATGACTTCAGAGAATCTGGTCACGACACATCAGCAGACAGACCTTTCGGCTGCGGCTAAAATCTTGCAGGAAAATAAAATTGAGAAATTGCCTGTGGTGGATAAGGATGGCCGGTTGGTTGGTTTGATTACTTATAAGGACATTACAAAAGCAAAAGACAAACCGATGGCTTGCAAGGATGAGAAGGGGCGTTTGCGTGTGGCAGCAGGAGTCGGAGTAACTGCCGATACGTTGGACCGTATGCGTGCCTTGGTAGAAGCCGGAGCTGATGCTATTGTGATTGATACGGCACACGGTCATTCCAAATATGTGGTTGAGAAATTGAAAGCTGCTAAGGCTGAATTTCCGAATGTGGATATCGTAGTGGGTAATGTGGCTACGGGAGAAGCAGCTAAGATGTTGGTGGAAGCAGGTGCCGACGGTGTGAAAGTCGGAATCGGTCCCGGTTCTATTTGTACGACTCGTGTGGTTGCCGGTGTCGGAGTGCCGCAGTTGTCTGCTATTTATGATGTAGCCAGTGCGTTGGAGGGTACGGGAGTTCCTTTGATTGCGGATGGCGGCTTGCGTTATTCGGGTGATGTGGTCAAGGCATTGGCAGCCGGAGGATATTGTGTGATGATCGGTTCGTTGGTGGCTGGGACGGAAGAATCTCCGGGCGACACTATTATATTTAATGGTCGTAAGTTCAAATCTTATCGAGGCATGGGTTCTCTTGAAGCCATGGAATGCGGTTCAAAAGACCGTTATTTTCAGGCGGCAGTGAAAGACGTGAAGAAATTGGTTCCGGAAGGAATTGCCGGTCGTGTGCCCTATAAGGGAACGGTTCAGGAGGTTATCTTCCAACTGATAGGAGGTTTGCGTTCCGGAATGGGATATTGCGGCGCCAACACGATAGAGGATTTGCATCAGGCCAAGTTTGTGAGAATTACGAATGCCGGTGTGCTTGAAAGCCATCCGCACGATGTGACCATTACGAGCGAGGCACCGAATTATAGTCGTCCGGAATGATGGAAACGATGAGAAAGTTTGCGCTTTGGTGTTGCTCGTTGTGCCTAACGGGTGTCTTGTATGCACAGGGAAATGACCCTGTTGTCATGAAAATCAACGGGAAGGACGTTCCTCGCTCGGAATTCGAGTATAATTTTAACAAGAATAATGGCGAGAATGTTGTAGATAAGAAGACCGTTGACGAATATGTGGACTTGTTTGTGAACTATAAGTTGAAAGTGGAAGCTGCATTGGATGCCCGTTATGATACGCTTTCTTCTTTCAAGAAAGAGTTCCGGACTTATCGTGACCAACAGATACGTCCTTACTTCGTGTCGGTGTCGGCAGAAGAAAAAGAGTTGAAGCGTTATTATGACGGAATGAAAGCTTCCATCGGTCCGGACGGGCTGATTCATCCTGCCCATATCATGATATTGGTGGCACAGAAAGCGACACCTGAGGAACAGGCGAAAGCAAAAGAACGCATAGATTCTATTTATACCGCTTTACAGCAGGGAGCTGATTTCGCTACTTTGGCCAAGCAATGCTCTGCCGACAAAGGTTCTGCGGCACGAGGAGGTGACTTAGGCGGATGGTTTGCCAAAGGGCAGACTATGAAAGAGTTTGAGGATGTTGCTTTTTCTTTGAATAAGGGAGAAATGTCGAAACCTTTTCAGTCACCGATGGGATATCATATCGTGCTGATGAAAGACCGGAAGCAACTCGAGTCATACGAAGAGTTGAAACCTCAATTACAGCGTTTTTTGGAAAGCCGGGGCCTGAAAGAGCGTGTGGCTTCGATGGCCATAGACTCTTTAGTGAAAGGTTCGGCCGGAAAATTGACGGAAGAAGATGTGATAGAGCAGAAAGTACGGGAACTTTGTGCCAAAGACGAGAGCCTGAAGTATCTGATTCAAGAGTATCACGACGGACTTTTGTTATATGAAATAAGTACGCACGAGGTTTGGGACAAGGCTGCCAAAGATACGGTCGGACTGGAAGCTTATTTCAAGGCCCATAAGTCGAAGTATAAATGGGATGAGCCGCGCTATAGAGGTGTGGTGTACCATTGCAAAGACAAAGGGTTGGTGAAAGACGTACGAAAATTGCTGAAATCGGTGGATGAGGCTCAATGGATAGATACCTTGCGTGCATCTTTCAATCAGGATTCCGTAAAGCAAATCAGAGTTGAAAAGAATTTGTTTAAGAAAGGAGATAATGCTTTTGTAGACCATCTGGTTTTTAAAGAAAAGAAAGAACCTAAGCCGTCAGAGTATTATCCGTATACGGCTGTGTACGGAAAGAAGTTGAGAAAGCCAAAAGACTGGACAGACGTGCGTGGAGAGGTCGTATCGGATTATCAGGCAGCTTGCGAAGCGGAGTTCGTGCGCAGATTGCAGGAGACCTATAAGGTTGAAATATACAAAGAGGTTTTAAATACGGTTAACAAGCATTGAAGCAGCCTTGAATAACACTATCTTCGTAGGCAGTTTAGAACAAGTAGTATATGAATCTTTTTAAGAAGTTATTATATGCATTTGTATTCCTTTTCGGAGGGATACAAATGCATTTGTTTGCACAAAGCCCGAATAACGTGGTGGATGAAGTGATTTGGGTGGTGGGCGATGAAGCAATTTTGCGTTCCGATGTGGAGGCAGCCCGTATGGATTTCGGAGCGAACATTTCCGGTAATCCTTATTGTGTCATTCCCGAACAGTTGGCTATACAGAAATTATTTTTGCATCAGGCACAGTTGGACAGTGTGGAAGTCGAGAACTCCCAGATTTCCGCCAACATGGAGGCACGTTTGAATGAATTGATCATGCGTGCCGGTTCGAAAGAGAAGTTGGAAGAATATTATCATAAGACGATGACGCAGATTCGTGAGATGATGTTCGAATCTCTTAAAGAACAATACACAGTACAAAGAGTACGGGAGAACTTGACTTCGGATATCAAGGTGACACCAGCCGAGGTGCGGCGTTATTTTAAAGATATGCCGGAAGATAGTTTGCCGTGGATTTCCGATCAGGTGGAAGTGCAGATTATAACCCAGCAACCTCGTATCCCACAGGAAGAAATAGAGAGGGTAAAGGCGGAGTTGCGTGATTATACCGACCGTGTCAATAATGGAGAGTCCTCATTTTCCACTTTAGCCATCCTTTATTCGGAGGATCCGGGTTCGGCTCGTTATGGAGGAGAAATGGATTACGTGGGGCGTGGAGAGTTGGATCCGGCTTTTGCCAACGTAGCTTTCAGTTTGACCGACCCTAAGAAAATATCGAAAGTAGTGGAGTCAGAGTATGGTTTCCATATCATTCAGTTGGTGGACAAGCGTGGAGATAAGGTAAAGGTACGTCATATATTGCGTAAGCCTAAGTTAGCTCAAGCTGATATTGATACGACGATGGTGCGTATGGATTCCATAGCCGAGGATATCCGTAAGGAGAAATATTCCTTTGAGGAGGCCGCTACTTTCTTGTCCGATGATAAGGACAGCCGTAACAACCGGGGGCTGATGACGAATGTGAAGTTCGACCAATCGGTGGGCGACCAAATCCGTACGTCTCGTTTCCAATTACAGGAATTGCCGGCCGAAGTGGCTAAAGTGGTTTCCACGATGAAGACCGGAGAGATTTCCAATCCTTTCTTGATGGTTAACTCTAAAGGCAAGGAAGTGTGTGCCGTGGTAAAATTGAAAACGCATATTAAAGCACACCGGGCTTCGATGTCGGAGGATTTTCAAGTGCTGAAGGATGTGGTCATGGCCAAGTTGCAGGAACAGAAAATCAATCAATGGATAAAAGATAAGCAGAAATCTACTTACATACGTATTAACGAAGGTTGGGGGGATTGTGATTTTGAATATCCCGGATGGATAAAATGAAGGATAAAAAACAGAATAAAAGAATAAACGGCGGGCATAGATTACTTTTCTTTTGTATTCTATGCCTGTTTGGGCTTTATGTTGCGGTGTCTTATGCTGAAGAGCAGCCGCAGCGGGAGCAGTCGAAGACAAAGGTTATTTTGTTGCATACGGATAACCTTACGTACGACCAGTACCGGCATCCCGGTGCACAAATATTGACCGGAAATGTACAGTTCCAACATGATGGGGTGCTGATGTATTGCGACAGTGCTTGTTTTTATGAGGCCACGAACTCATTCGATGCTTTCGGGCATGTGAAGATGGTACAGGGGGATACGTTGGATTTGGTTGGCGATATGTTGCTGTATAACGGTTTGGACCAGTTGGTGTCCGCCACAATGTGGTACTGACACATCGTGAATCCAAACTCTATACGGACAGTCTCGATTACGACCGTCTGTATGAATTGGGATATTTTTTCGAAGGGGGAAAGTTGGTAGACAAAGACAATGTGTTGACTTCCGATTGGGGGCAATATAGTCCGCCTACGCGTCAGGCCGTGTTTAATTATAATGTGAAGTTGGAGAATCCGAAGTTTACGTTGATTTCCGATACGTTGAACTATAATACCCTGACGAGTATGGCAG
>ERZ779855.2495-NODE-2495-length-10166-cov-4.292157_pt1 | contig 10166 bp, 7 predicted proteins | sample MGYA00511370_ERZ779855 | MGnify/ENA primary metagenome ERZ779855 (study PRJEB29588, sample SAMEA1967319) | human gut metagenome | biome: human gut; feature: human-associated habitat; material: faeces | place: Denmark | collected 2008/2010 ...
GGACGGGAATGACAAAGGAAACCTTCCGATTCGATTGCAATGCGGATAAAGAAAGTATATCGAAAGTTGTTTCCGGGCATATTCCTATTTGGTGTAAGGCTTCCACCTCCCCGACAGTCTGTTTGTCCAATACGCCCCCTTTACGGACATGACGCAAAATGCAGTCCAGGAAATAGAGGGTATATTGCCGGAGTGCAAGCCGGTAGGTCACTCTGTTTTCTGCACAGTGTCCGGTTATGCGCAACCGGAAGTAGCGCAGCCACCCTTGCCGGTCAATATCTTCATCCTCTGCAAAATGAAGTATCTTCCGAAAAGCCATATCGTCGATGCAGGAAAGAATTTCATCCTCATCGCCTTCCACCATCCTGTTTCTAAGCAAATAAATCAATCCGCAGCCCAACCCGAACAAGCCATTGTCCAGGCAAAAGGGCATCTGGTAGGATACATTCTCAAACTTATCATCCAACAGGGCATCCGCCCGCTCTTCCATCTCCTGATTTCCATATTTCCTTGCCAATGTGTAACAAGCGATGATACGGCCCATATTGTAATAGCAGATGTCGGCCTCGGTCACAGGTTCCTGACCGACTGAAATATTCTCATTGATGAAGCGTACCCGGTCACTTGGGGCGGCATCTTCAGTAAATAGTTTCAGAAACAGTTCTTCATCTTTCATAAGGCATAAACATTACATGTTGTGACTCCCATAAACTCTTATTTTAAATTCAGCAACCTGCTGAGCAGGCTTTTTTCCTTCGTGACGATGGATGCCGTTCCCGTCATGGTCTTTATTAAAGGCAGTTCTTTGCCATAGCGGGTGGTCAGTCCCTGCGGCAGTGCTATTTCCAGTACAAACCTTCCCTGTTCGTCGGGCACGGGGGAGACGGACTCCACCCTTCCCTCTATGGTTCCGAACTCCTGTTCGGGAAACGCCGGCAACCGGATGATGACCCGTTGCCCCGTCCGGACTTTCCCTATTCCCTCCATGGGCAGCAGGGCCTTGCCCACCGGAAGGGCTGCGTCGTGGGGGACAATGACAAACATGGTCTCTCCCGCCTCCACGTACTGGTTCCTTTTCCACAGCTGCATGAACGCCACCGTCCCATCCGCGGGGGCTGTCAGCAGATAGTTCTTCTCCCATTCGGCCACGGCGTTGAGCAGACCCGCCACGGTGTTGGCCACCTCTGTCTCATACGTCCTGCTTTCCTGCATGTGCTGAAGGTAGTTGTTCCAGGCCAGCAGGCAGGACGAATACGCCGCCTGCACACTTCCCAGCTCCGCTATCCGGTGGAAAAAGAGCGTACCCACCTGCTCGGTGCGGCTTCCGCCCTGCTTCCATTCCTTCATCCGTTCCCGCAGCACGAACAGGTCTTCGGTGCGTGCCACGTTCTCTATCACTCCCAGCATGTCGCCCTTTCCGACAGGCTGGGAGTTGGCGGTATATAGCTGTTCTATCCTTCCCGCGCTCTGCGCCATGATGTAGGCGGGCGGGTTCTGCGTGGTGAGTGTGAACTCCGTCTCCACCGTGTCGGGATAGCTGAAGCAAGCGCTGCCTGCAAGGACGACGGCCATAATGCCCAGCAGCACGACAATCCCATAGCGGAGGATGGCGGGCGGAATCCTGCCCATCACCTCCTGCACCTCCTCGCTGCGCAGTTCAATCTCCCTGTGCGTCCGTTCCTCTTCCATGCCTTCCTCCTTTCCTTAGTTTCCCAGTTCCAGCTGGTTCTTCACCAGCCGGTAGTACAGTCCACGTTTCTCCGTCAGTTCCCGGTGCGTGCCCTCTTCGGCCACCTTCCCCTTGTCCAGCACCACAATCTTGTCCGCGTCGCGAACCGTGCTGAGCCGGTGCGCCACCACCACTACGGTCTTTCCCCTGTAGAACTCGTGCAGGTGTTCCATAATCTCCTTCTCGTTGTTGGCATCCAGGGCGTTGGTCGCCTCGTCAAAGAAGAGGAATTCGGGATTCTTGTAAACGGCCCTTGCTATCAGCAGCCTCTGTTTCTGCCCCTGGCTGAGCCCATTCCCCTCCATGCCGATTCTGGTGTTGTAGCCCAGCGGGAGCGAGTCGATGAATTCCCTGATGTTCGCCACGCTCACGGCATGCCTCAGCCGTTCGATGTCCGGCTGTTCGGTGCCTACGGCAATGTTGTTCGCGATGGTATCGGAGAAGATGAATCCGTCCTGCATCACCGCCCCGCTCTTAGCCCTCCACAGGTGCGGGTTTATCATTCCCAGCGACGTCTCTCCCAGCCTGATGCTCCCCTTGCCGGGCGTGTAGAATCCCAGCATCAGCTTGACCAGCGTGGTCTTTCCGCTGCCACTGGCACCCACGATGGCGGTCACCTTGTGCCGGGGGATGCTCAGGCACACGTCGTCCAGCACGTAGTCCCGGTCCGCGCCGTCATAGCTGAAGGACACGTGGCTGAGCGTGATGTCCCTCTTTTCGGGCAGGGCGGAGAGCTTGGAGGCGATGTCCTGCTCCTCGTCCTCCTTCCCGTGTATCTCATTGAGCCTTTCGAGGCTTATCTTCGCATCCTGCAGCTGCTGTGCGAACCCGATGAACGACGTGACCGGGCCGTTGAGCTGCCCGATGATGTAGGTCAGCGACACCATCATGCCCAGGGTCATCTGTCCGTCCACCACCGCCTTGGCAGCGATGAAGGAGATGATGATGTTCGTGGTCCGGTTGAAGAAGACGGAGCCCGTCTGCTGCACCTGTCCCAGTGCCAGCCCCCGGATGCTGATTTTGAAGAGTTTCACCTGAATCCTTTCCCACTGCCATCTTTTCTGCTTCTCGCAGTTGTTCAGCTTTATCTCCTGCATGGCGGTCACCAGCTGTATCAGGCTGCTCTGTTCCCCGGCCGCCTGTGCAAACCGCCTGATGTCCAGTTCTCTCCTGTATTTCATGAACACGAGTACCCAGCACACATACAGCGTGTTCCCTGCCAGGAAGATGCCCAGTATGACCGGATTGTAACAGGCCAGTATCCATCCGAAGATGAAGAAATTGACAAACGAGAACAGCGTTGCGACCGATGAGCCGGTGAGGAAGCTCTCGATGCGGTTATGGTCTCCGATGCGCTGCATGATGTCCCCTATCATCCTGGTGTCGAAGAAGCGCAGCGGCAGCTTCATCAGCTTTATCAGGAAGTCGGAGATGAGTGATATGTTGATGCGCGTGTTCATGTGCAGCAATATCCAGCTCCGTATGAACTCCACGGAAAGCCGGGAAACGGAGACGACGAGCTGGGCTGTCAGAATCAGCGTGATAAAGCCCGGGGTCCCGTCCCGAATCCCGACATCCACCAATGATTGCGTAAGGAAAGGGAATATCAGCTGCAAGAGGCTCACAGCCAACATCCCCAGGAGTAAGTGAGCGATTTGTCTTTTATAGGGCAACAGATACCTGAAGAAGAAGGAGAGGCTGTTACTGCCGTCCTTCTCCTTTTCGTCCTCCTGTTCATAGAATCCGGGGGCCGGCTCCAGGGCGAGTGCCGTTCCCTTTTCTTCCCCTTCCGTCCTTGTCACCAGCCAGCACTTCTTCATCTCCTGTTCGGTGTATATGACGTTCTGCGAGGCGGGGTCGGCTATATGGAACCTGTATCCGTTCCTTTTCTTCCTGATGTCATAGCACACCACGAAGTGGTTCTGGTTCCAGTGCAGGATGCACGGAAGCGGCACGTCTTCCTCCAGTTGCTTCAGGGTAATACGCACTCCCGATGTGCGGAACCCGATGGATTCCGCCGCGTCACTGATGCCCGGCATGGATACCCCCTCGCGTGTGATGAAGGAGCGTTCGCGGAGCGTCTGCAGCGAATAGTTCTTGCCGTAATATCTGGCTATCATACGCAGGCAGGTGGGGCCGCAGTCCATCGCATCCAACTGGAGGTAGTGGGGGAAGGTCTTCATGCGTTTTATGGTTTTATACAGTTCATAGACTCATGATTAATTCTTTATATTTCTGCCGCATATATTTTATATGATATCTTTGTTCATATTCCCGTCTTGCACCTTGCCTTAATTTATCGGATAATTCTTTGGAGGCAAGCACCCTGACGATAGCTTCCGCCAGCCGGTTGCCGTATGCCTTGGATGATGGTCCGATTCGGGCGATTGCCGCATTCTCTCCTTCATGGAACATGTCGCGCACTCCCAAGCCGTCTGATGCCACAACGGGCAACCCGTACATCATCATTTCGATGCCTACATAGCTGCATTGCTCTGAATAGGAAGGTATGATGCCGATGTCTGACAGCTGATACCACCTGATGAGCTCCTGTTTGCCGATGTGTCCGGTGTAAGTGATTACCGATGCAATCTCTTGGGAGAAACAGGAAGGCAGCGGACTTCCTGCAACTACGAGTTGCAAGTCGGGACAGCTTTTTATGGCGATTCTTATGGCATCCAACAAGGCATTAAATCCTTTTTCTTTACTCGTGCGCCCTACAAACAACGCTATTTTCTTGTCCTTCGCTATCAATAATTGTTCTCTCCACCGTTCTTTGTCCTCATTGGAGCCAGGCCTGATTCCCTTGTGCTTTCTCAGGCCGTTGGGTATCAGGGCGAGTTTTCGCTCATCAATGAGGCATGTCTCTTTTAAGATTTGGTAAGTTCCTTTGGAGAGGCAGACCACCTTATCCGCGATGTTCATCATCTGTTGTTCCCGCAGCCAGGTGTTTACTACAAACTCCCTTCGTCTGTCGTTCTCCGGTTCTTTCCTTTCCGCCATTATCTGTTTCAGCCTGCGGATATTTCCCAACAGCACGCCGGTCCATGAAAAGTCATGAATGACGTAGATTTGCTTTGACAATGGGAACGTCCGTCTTAATGTCAGCATTAATTTATCCGAAAGGGAATAATTAAAGAAGAAAACATTGTCCTGTCCATCAGTAATATGCAACTGCAGGAACCGATTGACAACAGCAGGGTGTTGCCCGAAGTCGCCGTCGGGGAAACAGGGAAAATTCATTTCCGTCCGTTTGTTGCTATATGTTATATTGAACTCCTTGCAGTCCGCATTGAACGTAAGCAGACATACTTCCGCCCCTATTGCCTGCAGGCAATAAAGCAATTCGTTCAAATAGGTGCCGATGCCGTTTTTAGCCGAACTCAGGCATTCATTGACTATATAGACGTTCTTCATTATTCTTCTATGTGGCAAAGGTTGGACCTGCCGATAACCGATTCATAATCAGACGGAGAAGGGCAGAGCCATTGATATATGCAGTCACAGCAGGGCTTTTGGTTGCGGATGTGCAGCCATGATTTTCCCTCTGTCATTTCTTTGTGAACCAGCCGTCGGATATTTTCTGCATGCAAGTTCCCTATGGGAGCTTCCAAAACACTTCCCGCCCGTACATCGCCGTTGGAGGAAACGAACAGCTTACCGAACTTATGAGTATTAAGGACTTGGTTTCTCATAATCTCCTGCATGGATACGGGTTTGGAGAATATGTCCTCTTTTTCCAGGAAAACTTGTTCCTCAAAGAAAGGCAGATTGGTGTTATCGTATACAGGCTCTATCTTGTAGTGCTGCAGCTCATACCGGTCTATCAGGCTGGAGACCGTTTCCAATTCATCTTCCGTATGCACCCTGAATATCCACGAAACGGAACTGTTGCCGGCATGGGGCAGGTTTCCTGCCGGAATATCTTCCGCATTCATTATGATTGTTGCCGGTTCATTGATTCCGTGCCTGTCATTGAAAGCCAACTCCGCTTTCATCATCCATTCCACGCAGCCGGTTGCCTCTTCATGATTTTCCAGCCATGTCCGCAAGGTTTGAAGTTGTGATGCGGTGTAGATGATGATACATAAATGCTTCAGGCTGCCGGAACGGACCTGTTCCCAGACCTCATCCATCAGCGCACACAATGCTTCCCCTTCCAGCTCTTCAATATCTACCGTTATTTTATACAGGTAGGTAAACATCTTGGTTCCCACATATTCTGAATCATAATTTAGTAAACGGTTGACTTCTTCCTGCAGATTTAGGACAGGATAGAGTTGTATAGGTTTTCTATGTGATAAAGAGCATTCGTATAAATCTCCAAAAAACTTGTTCCTTATTTCAATGAGCAGATTATATATGTTTTCAGAGCTCCATTCATTCGCTGTAATTCTTACTACCCCACAGTTCTTTTTGTCTAATACTTCAGAAACAAAGGCTATTGCATCTTTATTTGTTACTTTTATGTGTTCACCGTCAAGTGTATTATATAGTAAAGCTGCCTTTTCCTTTAATGTGATAAAAACATAGGGCTCAAAAGCAAACCAATATTCTTTTTCCGTGTTAATCATAATCTTAATCTTTAATTTAAAACGACTTCCATTACTCTTTCATAAGCTGTCGGATGTTTCTCCATAAACGATAAATTTCGACTGACATAACGTGCAAAATCTTCTCGGTTTGTGAATCCCGGGCATTTAATTTTCTCTGAAGAATCAAGCTGATTAATGGTGTACATACACTGCATACATGATTGGGACATATAGCATGTTTTACATTGAGCACGTAGCTTATCGAGGTAATGGTTATGCATATCCGCTATTTTCTGAAATGACAAATCCACAGGAGTTTCAGGATTTACTACTCCTAATCCATATTGCTGCCCAATTCGCTCGCAGGCCAAAACTTTTCCGTTTACTGTTATAAATATTTTCCTGTCAAAAGGAGTACATCCGCCTGTAGGTATATAGTTTTCAGCTTTGAGTAAAGCAAACAAATCATTATAAGAACGATATACGTTTTGGTTATACTTATAAAGGAACAGACATACATCATGGTATTCGGGGCTATTCATAAACATTTCATCAATCAATAACTCATAATCTTTACTTTGTTGTAGATTGTCTGCTACGTTTCTGAACATATTATTGAATTCTTCCTGCTTGTCAGCTCGAATGCCTGTTGTGTTCAAGGATGTGATTCGAGGTTGCTTGCCGTAGCGTTCCTTGATGAATTTAAAGACTTCGTCTACAGTATTTCTATTGTGCAATACGGTGTTGAAATTGACATGCTTTTCAAAATATTCTGGATATTTTTCTTTCAATAAGTCTACATTGGCAATATTCCTTTCAAATGAATCTTCACCACTGGCAGTTACTCTATAACTGTTGTTCCATTTATTTCCATCCAGACTAATTAATAAACCAAAATTCTTTTCTGCTAAATAATCCATGTATTTATCCAGCAACATGGCATTGCTGGTCATTGTGTATTCTATTGTGCGATTGGCTATATGTAAAGATTCCACATATTCGATTACCTGGCGGATAAATGGCATGTTCAATAAAGGCTCTCCTCCATAAAAACTGACATAGATGACTTTCTGTGTAAATTCCTGCTTGCCGTTATTCCAAATATTTACAAGGAAATCGATTATATTTTTGGCTGAGGCAAATGTCATCTTTTGGGCGTGCCGTTCGTCATGGTCACTATACAGTTCTCCATAAGCACAATACTTGCAACGTAAATTACATGCATCCGTTACTTCAAATACAATCTGCTTTAAATTTGCGAGATTATATTCTACGGTATCCGGGGATATGGTTCCGTCATATCGGTGGTTGATATCTTCCAGATATCCATGTTCTTTAAGATAAGCAGCCTTACGTGCATAATAACTATCTTCGTCTGCTTTTTCATTCTGGTTATATAAGAATGGAATCAGAGATGGATGAGTTAAGAACAAAAGTTTCTTATTCCTATTTATAGTATATATATTGTGACTATCAGTAGCACAGCTTAAAATGGCACCCATTTGAATATTATTTTTATGTTAATCTTTCAGTTTATAAATAGCCAAAATCGGATTATCATCCGGTCCCATCGAGTCAATCAGTTCCAAGAGCTGCTGACGCTTTTCGGGGAACTTCACGTTAGTGGACTCTGTTACTATCTTCTTAATCTCATCGGCGTTATCCGGGGTGACGAAACGAACAAAATGCCTGTCGTCAATATATCGGAATCCGGATAGAGAAAGGTTATAACCATCAATATCGTTTGTGATACCCACCGGTTTCTTTGCAAATGCTTTTGTGGGTTCTGTGCTGTCTTGTTTCCAAATATCGATTTCTGAGTTGTGCTTATTGTAACGGCAGAACCAGTACTTTTGATGCAAATCGAAACTAAACAGCAAAAAATCTTTTGTCTCGGCAATGCTTCCCAACTGTATGGCATCCGTAAAGAAGTCCCAGTTAACTTTGGTGTGACGGTCACAAATTTCTCTTTTGTATTTTCCTTCCGGTATGTAATAACGCGGATAGATGGAATCTTTTGTAACAGCATATACCGTATCAGTAGCACAAGAAAATACATTGTGTATACCTTTATAGGTCCATACAATTGGAAGATTTACCCACAGGTTTTCAGTAAACTTCCCGGGAAATTGGTGTACGCTTTCCTGTATGACATTGCCATCCCAATCCTGCACATAGACATTGGCATATAAGCCGGTAATATTCGCATTTCCGGGATAATGAATGATATAATCATCAACAAAATTCATAGTCGGATATTGTACATTAGGCTCTAAAGGAATCTTCTTGATAAATTCCCCTGTAATCTTATGTGCAAAAAGTGCATAAGTATAGGTGGATGAGATATAGACTATACTGTCATTTTGTATTCCTACATTGCATGGCGAGAGCAGTTCTCCCGGTCCTTGTCCTACTTTTCCTATTGTCCTGATAAACTTGCCTGTAACACGGTCGAACAGCAAAGCGTGGTCTACCATAAAACTAGTCAGGATAACATATTTATCGGACATTTTTACGCCAAGTATTCCTGCAATAAATCCTTTTTCCGTGGTTTCTAGTTTGAGGTACTCCACATTATCCACGATGTCACTTAACACTAACGGCTTTCCGCAATCGGTCAGGTCTTCTGTGAAATTGATAACCCGAAAGGCAGGCTCCTCCACTATAGTGTCATTGGCTACCGCTTCTTTATTGTTTGCTTTGTGCTGGCAAGAGGAGCAGAAAGCGATTGCAATTATGAGGAAGAATAAATACTTTTTCATATTGATATTTATTAATGATATATTGTCATTCTGAGTGAAATGGAATACATATTCAAATTGAACTATTATTTCCATTTCAGTACAGAATGACAGATTGGTAAGCCTATTTACCGACTTTTAGGTGTTACCAATTATCAACAGCACCTTGAATACCGTTTCCAAACTCGTTAGTGAAGCATATAGCAGGTGTACCAGAAATAGAGTGACCACCACTTTCACCAATTCGATAGTTACCATTTCCATTATCGGAAATTGATGAACCACCGGGTGCAGAGCAACTGCAACTGCATGCACGACCTGCATAAAGAGCATTCATTTCGCGTTCTTTTAATTCGCTTTCATTCAAGTCATTCAATTTGATTTTCTTTAGCTGTTTCATGGTTGATTTGTTTTTATGTTAATCTTTCAGTTTATAAATAGCCAGAATCGGATTATCATCCGGCCCCAGCGAGTCAATCAGTTCCAAGAGTTGCTGACGCTTTTCGGGGAATTTCACGTTAGTGGACCCTGTTACTATCTTCTTAATCTCATCGGCGTTATCCGGGGTGATATAAATTACTATATCTCTATCATCAATATAACTGAGGAACGGCTTAGAATAACTGCACCCGTCAATATCATTTATAAGACCGGAAAATTGTCCTTTCTTTGCTTTAAAATCATCTCTTGTATATTTCCAAAGACTTATGTTTGAATCACTTTTATTATAATGACAATCCCATATATTGGGACCTAAACAAAAGCTGAACAACAGATGTTCTTTTGTTTCAATAAAAGTCCCCATTCTAATCGCGTTCTCGTAAAAGTCTTTAGTTACATTTGTCGCACAATCGAGAATCTCTCTCTTATATTTTCCTTCCGGTATGTAATACCGTGGGTAGATAGAATCTTTTGTAACAGCATATACTGTATCAGTAGCACAAGAAAATACATTGTGTATACCTTTATAAGTCCATGTGGATGGAGCCTCAAGTCTTAGACTTTTAGTAAACTTTCCGGGAAATCGGTGCACACTTTCCTGTATGACATTACCATCCCAGTCTTGTACATAAGCATTGGCGTATGTTCCGTCTCCTGTTGCAGAACCGGGATAATGAATGATATAATCATCAACAAAATTCATAGTCGGATATTGTACAT
>ERZ779855.2507-NODE-2507-length-10123-cov-2.718613_pt1 | contig 10123 bp, 9 predicted proteins | sample MGYA00511370_ERZ779855 | MGnify/ENA primary metagenome ERZ779855 (study PRJEB29588, sample SAMEA1967319) | human gut metagenome | biome: human gut; feature: human-associated habitat; material: faeces | place: Denmark | collected 2008/2010 ...
CTCCGCAACTACAATGAGGATAAAAGGTTTTATAAACCGTTTTATCCTCATTTTTTTAATTCCCATCAAGGACAGAAAAAAATGTTTGCGCAAATAATGTTTGTGCAAATTGCTTCCACACTTCCACCTCCTCTCCACATCCCTTTATTCATCGGCATTACAGATGCGGTGGAAGCAACTCAAAAGTGTGGAAGCAAAATTTGCTTCCACACCGTTTCACAAACAGAAATACTGACACCACAAGAAGATAACATGTAGTAACACAAGTTATTAATTTCTTGCATCACATCTTATTTATATCGTACCTGACGAAATCAATATCCTGCAAACACGGTATTAATTCCATCTCCTCCCCCTTCAAATGCAATCAGAACAAATGCGTACAGCCACACAAAGCCAAGACTTCAATACTGTTTTCCTCTGTGCTTTATTCAGAGAATGAAGGTATTTATTACGTCGGACATAAGGAATCAACAGTATGCAACGGCCATGATGCAATCGCCTAACGGCCATCAACAACCCGCTTAACAGCCGTCAGCAGATCGCCGCACGACCATTAGGCGCTGATAAGGCAATAAGTAAAAGGGAACACTCCCCTATACACAAGTAAACAAAGCCCTATATACAACGGATTGAAAGCAGCGGTTTCCCTTAGAATATCCTGATGAAAAGCAACCCCAGCCCGATGGCAACGCCAGTCGAAACAAGTCCGGGAAGCATGAACGAGTGGTTCAGCACATACTTGCCGATACGGGTAGTTCCGGTACGGTCGAAATTAATGGCTGCTACTACGGTGGGATAGTTGGGAATAAAGAAGTAACCGTTTACGGCCGGGAACAGAGCAACCAGTATCATAGGCGAAATGCCCAAAGCGATGCCCAAAGGCATCAGTGCGCGCACAGTGGCGGCCTGGCTATAAAGCAGAATCGACATGGCAAACAAGGCTATCCCGAACAGCCACGGCATTTGCCTCACCACTCCCTCGATGGACTGGGTCAACTGAAGCATGTTTCCCTGAAGAAAAGTATCTCCCATCCAGGCAATGCCGAATATGGCAATCACCGCCTGCATGCCTGCCGGGAAGACGGAGCCTTGCGTTACCTTCATGCCGTCGGTGCGAGTCAGCAGCAAGATGAGGGCGGCGGCAGAGAGCATCACGATTTCGATAATGGCGGACATGCCGAGTCTCACCGTCTCGCCGTCTATCACGAAGGCAGGACGCAAACTGTCGAACGAACCAAAGAACACAATAAAAGCAGTGGCAAGGATAAAGATAAGCACGGACAAGACGGCATGCCGTTTATTGTGTATATCCTTTATCTCCACCTTCTTGACATCAAGATAGCCTTCGGTCAACCTCTTTCTGTACTCCGGGTCGTCTGCCAACTCCTTGCCCACCTTCATGGAGAACAAGGCGCCCACAAGTACCCCGATAATGGTAGCAGGAATCGTTATTTTCAGAATATCAAACAAGGTGACATCAAATCCCGCCAGCAACCCAAGCAGTGCGACGGTGGCAGCCGAACTGGGACTTGCCGTAATAGACTGCTGCGAAGCAATCACCGCAATGCCCAGTGGCCTCTCGGGACGAATCTTGGTCTCCGTGGCAACCTCGGCAATCACGGGAAGCACCGAATATGCCACATGTCCCGTGCCGGCAACAAAAGTAAACAAATAGGTCACAATAGGGCTCAAGATGGTGACCTGCGAAGGATTCTTCCGCAACAACCGTTCTGCCAGCTTTACCATATAATCCAGTCCGCCAGCCGCCTGCATGCAGGATGCGGCGGAAATGACGGCGGCTATCATCAACATAACGTCAATGGGAGGTGATGTAGGCTGCAATCCGAAACCAAACGTCAGAATTGCCAGACCTATCCCTCCCATTACACCTAGTCCAATGCCGCCCAAGCGGGCGCCTATAATGATAGCTACCAATACGAATGCCAATTGCAAGGCCATATACTCTACACTTTTTGATTCATGTGCAAAGATAAGTCATTTCGTATTATGGCTACTCACCTACTTCTATTTTAACTGCTTGTTTTAACTCCACACTCAAAGAGGCATCATCCTTTAACGGTGTCCAGAACACCCGGCGGCATTCATTCTTCTGCAAAAGACAACGATGATAGCGACTGCCGGACAGATGCTCCGTATCGATATGGAAGGAACCGGTATTGACATCCCAGTCGGCTATCTCGTCCAGATTCAGATAAAGGTTGCGCACTGTGCCGCTGTTGAAATGCAAGCTCTGCGCCTGCGCCGCAAGCGCAGTGACATGGCAATCTTCCAGCCGGGCAAGGTATCGCGTGCGGAAAGAGAGCGTATCGCAACGGAGTCCGTAGAAATTGGTTTCCATATCCTCCACATCTACCACAACCGCTTGTACCTCCGCAGGCAACCGCAATTCCATCCCTTCCGAACGAACCCTTATCCAAATGTCATTCTGAAGATGCTGTACCAGCTTATCCTCCGGAAAGTCAAAGGTGACGAGCAGGGTATCGCCAACGGAAGTCATCGACATAAAAGCCTCCATATCCCCTGCATAGGAGAAACTGCCCTGCTGCAAAGAGTCGGCAGTCACCTCCAACGGCACTTCCCCGAACGAGAATATACGCTCCGCCTCCACAATACCTTCTTTTTTCTGTTTCCACACCACCGGAGGCTGTGTCAGCTTCAACACCCTGCACGAGGGCAGCTGCACCGTTTTCCGTTCTCCGCCGATTTCCATAAAATTATCTTTCTGAGTGACATTGCAATCCACCACATAGAACATGAGTCCGCATACCATTGCCACACCGGTAACCAGCATTCCTATCATTATATAAGTCGTTCGTTTCATAACTGTCTTCTTTTATTTTTGTTTCTTGATAAACTCCTGATACATCCCGGACAACTCCTCGGCAGAGATGCCCAGCGTGAAAATCTGCTTGAAGAAATAATCCACTTCCTCCTTCAGAAAATACTCTTTCCTCAACGAGAGAATCAGCTTGCGTGCACCTACCGACACAAAATAGCCGATACCCCGCTTGTTATAAATCACTCCTTGCGTCTGCAAGTAGTCGTACGAACGCATCACCGTATTGGCGTTGACCTCTACCACAGCCGCATATTCCCGTACCGAAGGAATACGTTCTTCCTCCTGATATTGCCCGAGAAGTACCTCGTCGCAAATGCGGTCTGCTATTTGCAGGTAGATGGCTTTACTTTCCTTAAAGTTCATAGTTACCAGCGATTAATGATTTCGGACTCCTTGAAACGGAAATAGGCAAGCACCCAGTTGAAAAGGGCGAAAAACGAAGTTATAAAAATCAGCCAGCCGCCCGATGCCTCCCTGTCAATATAGGGCTCAGTCATGAAGAAGTTATTAGGCAGAATGGCCTTCAGGCACAATACAGCTATCAGGATATATGAAACGAAGATGCAGACACCGGCCGCAAAAGTCTTGATAAGTGCATTTTTGGGCCAGACCGTACTGCCCAGCAGGAAGAAAGACTGTAGGAAAAAGTAGCAGCTCAGGAATATCCCCACCACAGCCGGTCCGCTTCCTATCGTCTCATAGAAACGGTTCGTGTTACAGCAGAATTCCCACAACGGAAAGGAGTGAACGACATGCAGCTCCGGGTAGGCCAGAAGATAGAAGACGACTCTTGTCAAGTCCGCCAGCTTGAAAGCTATCAGAAAGACCAAGATAAAGCCGCAGGTAGCCACCAGCCAGCGGGCAAAGAATTTCTCGAACATGGTGGCAGGTGTCATGAGCACAACGGTACGACTCGTCTTGCTTTTCATCCTTTCCATGGCAAACGAGGCGCTAATGCATCCCCAAATGACAAGTCCCCAAAGAAAGAATCTGGACTCAAACTCCCAGATAGGGTCCATGCCCACAGCTCCCGCTTCCAGATTGTGATACTGATAGTATCCATTCCAGACAAAGACTATGGCCAACATTCCGTAGACCATCACCGAGCGGAGTATATAGGTCTTCCAATTCTCCACCATCTCTTTGCGGCATACGTTCACAAAGCGATGCAAACTAAAAAAGGTATCGCGTATCATTATTCATTTGTTTTAGTGTGAAACATTTCCGCTATCTTCCCAGGCTCTGCAAGTACGGCGCCAAACAGCAGTTCAAGATTAATCTCCGATTCCTCACCTTCCGTATTGGGCAGCATCAAGAAATTGCCTTGTACGGAGGGAAGCGTGTACAAGGCAGTCGCAGCCAACTCCCGGTCGTCACTCTCCAAGAAGAACAGCTTACTGCAAATGCTGGCAGTGGATTCGTCCAGCAATACGCGGCTGTTGTCCATAATCAGCACATGGTCCAGCACTTTGTCAATGTCACGCACCTGATGGGTGGAGATAACAATCGTCTTGTCGTCCGACATACCCGAAGCCAGGAATTTACGGAACTGGCTCTTCCCCGGAATATCCAGTCCATTGGTAGGCTCATCCATCAGCAGCAGGGAAGTATTGGTGGCCAGCGCAAAGCTCATGAAGATTTTCTTTTTCTGCCCCATGGACAAGGCTCCCAAATCAGCATCCATATCCATCTCGAAGAAATGCAGGTACTTCACCATGTCTTCCTTGCTGAAACGGGGATAGAACTTACTGTTCAGTTCAATATAGCTGACCAAGGAAATAGGAGGCAGCTCGAACTCCTCGGGTACCAGAAACATGTCCTGCAACGTGACGGGCAACCGGCGGCGCATGTCGGTATCATGATACATCACTCTCCCACGTTTGGGAGCCAACAAACCGCTCATCAGATAGAGCAACGTAGACTTGCCGGCTCCGTTCTTACCCAACAGACCGTAAACCCGGCCGGCTTCCAGCGAAAGTGAAAAATCGCTCAGGACTTCTTTCCGCCCCTTGCGATAACTAAATGAAATGTTTTCTACTTGTAACATACGCTTGGATGAATTAAATATCTTATTGTTTATGTGTATTAGTATAATAGTACACCGCAAAAGTAGACATTCTTTTCAATACGACAAGCGTTTCAAGAAAAAAAATGCTCAGAAAAAGGAACAATTCTATTCTTTGGTTCGAAATTAGCCTCACACGCAAGAAGATTAGGACACTTCTGTATCCATTTAGGACTCTATATTTCCTGCCACTTGCTTTACATTTGCAAAGGAGCTAAAGACATGAATATGAAAAACGAAGAAAAGATTTACCAACTTAACACATACAATATAGCAGAATATACAAGTACGGACTATACCGACAACGATATTGCTATACTTGGAGATTTCAAGAACTTGCTTTTCAACAAGTATTTCAAGTTGAATGCAAACATCTATGTGGTCTGTGTAAAAGGAAGACTGCAGATAAACATCAATACCCAAAAATATGCTATCTACCCCGGTGAGATGCTGATTTGTATGCCCAATATGATTCTGAGCAATTGCACAACCAGTTCCGACTTCAAGGGCGCCATGTTCTGTCTGTCGACCCAGATTACACAGAAGTACCTTCATAAAAGTAGTGACATATGGAACAAGGCTTTCTATATCAGCCAGAATCCGGTGGTACGTATTGACAAGGACAGAGTGCAACTGTTCGATTTATACTATAAGGTGATACGTGCCCGAATGAAACAGGCGGAGCTGCCCTACTACAAAGAAGTCATCAGGTCGCTGATACGCACCATGCTGTATGAGCTGCTGGCAGATTTAAACCAGTTGAGCACCCCTCCCGAAAGCCAAATGGTGAAGCGGAGCAACATTCTATTCAAGAGATTCCTCGACCTGCTGGCCTGCACCGAGGTGAAAAAACGTTCTATTTCCTATTATGCGGGTAAGCTGTGTGTTACTCCCAAATATCTTTCCACCGTCTGCAAAAAGGTCAGCGGAAAGACAGCCTTCGAGTGGATAAACGATTATGTGGTCGAAGACATCAAATATTTTCTGAAGTATTCCAATAAGTCTATCAAGGAGATTTCCGAGCATCAGGATTTCCCCAACATCTCCTTTTTCGGGAAGTATGTGAAGACACACTTAGGCACTTCACCCACGGACTACCGCAAGCAATCACTGCCTCCAAGGGGGACCCTGCAACAAAAAAGGAGGAGCTAAGAATCACTCTCCACTCCTCCCGACACGACAAACAACTAAAATTATTGCTATTTGATGCCGTCCAATGCCTTGTTTGCTGTGGCATTGGTGGGGTCGATAGCCAGAATTTTATTCCAGTACTCTTTCGAAGTAGCATAGTCACTCTTCAACAGATAGTAGTAGCCCAGATAACTGTAACACTCTATCAATGCAGAGTTGTACCTCGGTTCGTTTTTGGCAAGCAGTACGTCCACCACCTTCTCGTAATAAGGTTTCGCCAATCCCTCTGTAGTTTCGGGGTCCATGGCAGAGTGTGTGCGGGCGCGCCACATATCTCCCAAATAACTGTCGGGAGCTTGTTCGGCAACAAGTGCGAACACAGAGTCGGCAGCCTGCAATGCCGCCATGCGGTCGGCAGACTGAACGGAGAGAGTGTCCGAGGACGTACCCTCTCCGTAGTACAGACGCCCTAACTGGAATAAGTTTTCGGACGTCTTTTTATCTTGTGCCAGCGAGTCATAGTACTTTTTATAAGCAGCAATGGCTTGGGTATAGTCGTTTTTCAATTCATAAGCATCGGCAATCTCACGCCACAAATCCACCTGACTCTCATCCTTCTCCAATGCCTTACCATATTCCTCAATGGCCTGGTCATATTTCTTCAGAGCACTCAACAGAGCACCGTGATAGCGGTAATCCAAGCATGAATAATCGGCATTATCCGAAGCATTGAAGAAAGCATCGGCAGCCTTCTCTACCTCGTCATAACGCTTGAGGTCGACATTGTTGTACATCACAAGCCGGTTGAATGCGGCATGGCGGGCATTCTTCTGCAAACCTTTCTGCGCCACCGCCAAGGATTTCTCGAAGTCGTGGTTCAGGAATAGTGCAAAAGCATATTTCAGGATGTCATCTTCCGTAGCCACGGGAGTATCGATGAACTTGGCATAGGTGTCGGCAGCCTTGCCAAAACGGTTGGTGGCGTAATACACTTCCGCCAGCTCCTTGTCTGCTTCCAGGCAATCCGGAGCTATGGCCTTCAGCTGGTTCAGCTTCTCTATGGCCTGCGAAGGACTGGCAGACTTGTATGCCTGCGCATATTTCAGATACGCATCCTTATAATTCGAATCAAAATAGATGGCTTGCTCATAAAGCTGGCATGCCTTTCCGATATCTTTCCGGGCAAAAGCGATGTCACCCTCGAGTACAGAAACTGCCGGAGCCTTGTTATCGGCCTTTCTTGCCATCTCCAGATAGGTTTCCGCCTCTTTCAGCTGTCCTACATCCAGATAGGCACGGGCCACGGAAGTCACAAGCTCCACATTTTTTTTGTTCTTGCCCTTCAGCAGTTCTCCGGCTGCGTCGGAAGCCTGCTCCGGATTCGCCTTTATCAGACTTTTTACTTTATCCACCCCCGCCTGCCATTCGGGCACCGGCGTTTGTGCGGCGAGCGTACCTGCAAACAGCATCGCTCCCAAACAAAATACAAATCTACGTTTCATGTTAGCATTCATTTTAGTTATTCATCCTTGACGTTCACCACGCGCACCGGTTGGGTGGCGGGGACCAATCCCGACTTCAATATAATCCGCTGTCCCCGGTCGGAAGCGAGGAAAGAGGCAAATCCCCACGGAAGTGCGCTCCGCGGATCATTCAACAAGGCATAGATGCTGCGTGCCAACGGATAATCACCGTAATACAAATACGCCTGATAGGGTTTGTAACTGTTGTCCGGCATGGCCTTGTCAGCAGCACTGACGGACATCAGCCGCACCTCTTTACTGAAAGAGAGCCCCGTACTGTCATTCCGGTCGCTCAGCCAGTTCACGCCGATAATACCGATGGCATCAGGCGTGCGGGCCACGTAGTCAATCACCTCCCTATTGGTTTTCAACGCTTTCAACTGACTGGAAAGCGGTACACCCTTACAGATGGAATCGACAGCAAAACGTACGGTACTGGAGTTCTTGTTGTCAAACACAAGACTGATATCCCCCAAACGGGAAGCCGGATAGATATCTTTCCACTGCTTCGCATCACCCGTCAGGATGCGGCAGATGTCCTTCACACTAATCAATGAATCTGGATTGCCAAGATGGGTTATCAATGCCAGCCCGTCCGTAGCAATCTTTATCTCCTGCGGAAAAAACTTCCGGCTATTGAAGGAATTCATCTCTTCGGGAGTCAGTCTGCGACTGGTTATTGCCAACCGCAGACTGTCCTTGAGCAAGAGGTTGACGGCATCGACTTCCGTCACATAACGGGGCACAATTCCTGCCAAGGGGAACAGTCCTTCGAACACGTCAATTTCTTCCTGCACAATAGGCTGGAAACTTTCGTCCGCAGCAATTGCAATCACACCGGAGGTATACGTATCCGTTTGTCCGTCCTTGGGCTTGCTTTGGCAGGCCGACAGCAGAGTCAGCAGCACCAGCAAGCCTGAAAGCTGAAGTTGTTTCACCGTTTTCATAACACACACACTTATTGTAATCTAAACATCACCGGTATCGTATATTTCACCGATACGGCCTTACCATTCTGCTTGCCGGGAATCCATTTGGGCATGGACATAATCACACGGACAGCTTCTTTATCCAGATAGGGGTCTACACCTCTCAGCACTTTCACATCACGCACCTTGCCGTCGGCACCTACCACAAACTGGCAGGTTACACGCCCTTGCGTACCGTTTTCCTGGGCAATGGTCGGATACTTCATATTCTTGCTGATGAACTGCATCATCTCGGCCTGACCACCGGGGAACTGGGGCATCTGCTCTACCATATCGAAAACCTTTTCAGGTTCCGGTTCGGCCTGCGTCACCACTTGTTTCAAGTCGGCGATGTCCTTGCCGTGTTCCTCGTCATTACCTTTCACGTCGGCAATGGAGATGGCAACTTTCGTTTCCGTCAGTTCTGTCTGGCTTTTTATTTCATCCTCGTCCCTCACTTCCTCATCCTTTTTGATGACGGGAGCGGTAAACTTAATGGAGCTTTTCAATGCAGGCGGCGGTGGGGCCACGGGCTCTATCCGCTTCATCTCTTCCTGCTTCACTTCCGGTTCTTCCAGCTGCGAAAGGGTAGTCACTTCGGTCATCACCTCTTTCTGTTTGGGGGTAGCCATCTTTATCAGCGTAGGGATACTGAAACCTATCAATGCAATTACAATTACCAGTATCACGGCAATGTTGTGCCGTCTGGGAGAGGTCTCACGCATCTTATAGGCTCCATATGCTTTGTTCTTACCACTGAACACGAGGTCACACCATGCTTGGGAGCTTAAATCTACTTTAGCCATATTCTTTCCTTTCTTTGGGTGTTACACATCATTCAGCAATGTTCTGGGACAATTCGCCCTTGCTTTCGTAGTTCTTCATCAAGAACTCGTCGGCTTCGGCAATATCCGTTATCACATACTTACCTATATTACATATCTGCATTTCATCGAGAGCATCAATCAGATTCTTGTACGAAGACTTATCGGTAGCCTTGATGATGACTGTCGGCGTATCCTTTCCGCTTTTTATCTCGGAAAGCTGTTTCCGGTAGTCATCCTCTGATATCTTAAGATCCAGTTTCTGCTGCTTCAGTCTGTTCACCTCGTTCACAGCAACTCTATTACGTTGCAGAAGCATTGCCCGCAGACCATCCGCCTGATAGGTAGTTTCCTTCAGTGAAGTATAGTCCTTGTAGTTAGGTTCCCCTTCGTAATAATACAACTTGTTGTCATCCCCCAGCAACAGCGTGATGGCTTGGGAAGCCTTGACTTTGGTCTGCTGCTCCTCGGTGATGGTCTTGTCATTGCTCGGCATGCTTATCTCCATGGTCTGAGGTTTGCTCAGTGAGGTACAAAGCATAAAGAAGGTAATCAGCAACATGTTCATGTCCACCATAGGTGTAAAGTCCACCCTGACAGTCATTTTCTTCTGCTTGCTTTTTCCACCTTTCTTGTTGCCGCTTTCTTGTATTTCAGCCATAATGTTTCCTTTCTTGTTCTACTTGTAACTCGTAGCTTGTCACTCTTCACTTGTGGTCTTCAGAGAAGTAATCAGGTTGTACCGGTTC
>ERZ779855.2508-NODE-2508-length-10112-cov-3.164065_pt1 | contig 10112 bp, 9 predicted proteins | sample MGYA00511370_ERZ779855 | MGnify/ENA primary metagenome ERZ779855 (study PRJEB29588, sample SAMEA1967319) | human gut metagenome | biome: human gut; feature: human-associated habitat; material: faeces | place: Denmark | collected 2008/2010 ...
GCCGCCGTCATAGACGCTGGCGTTTGCCTGTGCCTCCACCAGATTGACGATGGCGTCCCGGTGGGGCAGAGAGTAGTTGATGCCGTCATGACCCTGTGCGATGCCGTCGCACATATCGGTGGCAAAGTAGCGGGCAGCCTTGCCGCCGTTGTCGTTGACCGCCTGCACAGCCTCCTTGACGAACTGATCCAGATGGGCGCTGCCGGGGTGGCTGTCGCCGAAGGTGCTTTCCACCATGATCTGGGGCTTTGCAAGGTCCTCGACCTTCCAGCCCATACCCATCTTCAGCGGGTCATTCTCGGGTGCTAATGTGCGGACGTTCTGTGAACGAAGTTCCATTGTCTTTACCTCGTCAGGAGACCGTTAAGATTTGGTCAGGAAGCCGCCATCAACGGGGATGGTCGCACCATTCAGGTAATCACTTGCAGAGGATGCGAGGAACAGGATGGGGCCCTTTACATCTTCAGGAGTGCCCCAGCGGGCTGCGGGGATGCGTGCGGTGCACTCGTCCTTGCGCTCCTGCGTCATGTTGGCGCACATCTCGGTATCCATGTAGCCCGGGGCGATGGCGTTGCAGCAGATGCTGTGGTCGGCGCAGTCGGATGCGATGCTGCGGGTCAGGGAGACGATGGCACCCTTGGCAGCGGAGTAAGCGGGCACGGTAGTACCGCCGAAGTAGGAGTTCATAGATGCGATATTGATGATCTTGCCCACAGTGTCGCGGTCCTTCATGACCTGAATAGCCTTCTGGCACATAAACCAGACATGGTTCAGGTCAACATCGATGACCAGACGCCACTGCTCCTCGGGGAACTCCCACGGCTCATAGCGGCGCTGGATGCCGGCAGCAGGGATCATAACATCCAGCTCGCCGCCCAGATACTGCATAGCCTCGTCAAACATCCGGTCGATCTCGCTCTTCTGGGACAGGTTGCCGGAGACGGCGTAAGCCTTGTAGCCCATGGCATTGTACTCGTCCACGACCTTCTGCAGCTTCTCTGCCTGCAGGTCCATCAGGACGACCTCAGCGCCGTTTTCCAGCAGACCCTCAGCCATGCCGCGGGACAGCCCCTGTGCGCCACCGGTAACGATGCACTTCTTGCCAGCAACACTAAACTTTTCCATGTAATTGAAACTCATGATAAATGCCTTCTTTCTGTTATTTTAAAGATGATTTGTTTTCAAACGATCAGTGGATCAGGAATGTGCAGAATGTTTCCGAGAACACGCAGAGGAAGAACACAGCCACATAGCCAATCAGGAACGGGATCTCGGCTTTGGCAATATCGCCCATCTTCAGGCCGGAAACAGTGGATGCAGAGAAGATATTGACGGCCACCGGCGGGGTCATGGTGCCGACAACGTTGGAGATACAGACGATCATGCCAAAGTGGATGACGTCGATGCCCATGCTCTGTGCGATAGGCCACAGCACCGGAACCAGCAGAACAGCGATTGCCGTGCCCTCCATAAAGGTACCGAAGATCAGCAGGATGATAGCCACGACAAGGCAGAACAGAGTCTTGTTCAGGTGCATAGCCACCACGGCATCTACCAAAGCCTGCGAAGCACCGGAGAAGGTAAACACCCAAGAGAATGCGGTAGAAGCTGCAATGATGAACAGGATCATAGCTGCGCTCTTGGCAGAATCCTTCAGAATGGGGATCAGGTCCTTGAAAGTCAGTTCTTTATAGATGAACAGACCGGCGATGGTTGCCCAGACAACTGCCACAGCGGCGCTCTCGGTTGCGGTGAGCAGACCGGAGTAGATGCCGCCCAGAATGATAACAGGGGTCATCAGCGCAGGGACTGCATCAAGGAAGATCTTCAGGATCTCTTTGCCGGTGTAGTGGATATTCTGCTTGGGCCAGTTCTCCTTCTTGGCAAAGAAGAGGACTTCTGCCATCAGCACCACCATGATGGTGACACCGATCATCATGCCCTGCGAGAACATATTGCTGACCGAAGCACCCGTCAGGGTGCAGTAGATGACCATGATGATGGAAGGCGGGATGATGGGGCCAAGGCCACCGGATACCACCAGCAGACCCGCAGTGCGGTCACCGGGGTAACCCAGATCGACCATATCACCATACAACATGGTGCCGATGGCGATAACGGTTGCCGGTGCAGAACCGGACAGAGCTGCGAAGAATGCACAGGCCAAAACCAGTGCCAGACCCATACCGCCGCGGACGTTACCTACCAAACAGTTCGCAAATTTCACGATGCGGCGAGAGATGCCGCCTTTTGTCATCAGATTGCCGGCCAATACGAAGAATGCAATGGCCATGATGGAGGTGGACTGCAAACCACCGAAGATACGCTGTGCAATGACCGTGGAAGACGCTCCAAGATCACCCAGCAGCACAGCACTCAGGGAAGCGGTGCCCAGAGATACCGACACCGGCACGCCAATGATCAGGCATACAACGAATACGCCGAACAGGATCACAGCTGCATTCATACGTCTGCCTCCTTTTTCTTAAAGTTCAGGATCATTTCAACAAAGGTCACGGTCTGCACCAGCAGGATCAGTCCGAAGGCCAGAACCAGAGACGAATACATAAACGACATCGGGATCTTCAGGACAGGCGTTGTCTGACCATGCTGCAGCTGCTTTGCCACCAGCTGAACACCGGCGTTCAACATGGAAAAGGAGAACAGTTCCAGAACGAGCTGCTTGACCAGATCCACGACTTTGCGGGTCATTCCGTGCAGCTTCTCGATCACGGCAGTCACCGCCACCTGCGTGCCGTCACGCAGGCCAACTTCCGTGCCAAGCAGAGCCATGAAGGTCATGCTGTAAAGAGCCAGCTCCTCCGCCCATGGCATCGAAGCCTTGATGAAGTTGCGGTTCACCACCGAGGTGAAATAGCACAGGACCATGAGTACAAACGCTACGATCATGATGGCGTATTCCACTTTTGTGATCCATTCAAGGACCTTTTTTGTCTTTTTCATGAAGCATCCCCTTCTCTTAGACGGCTGCTTTTGCAGCATCCACAGCTGCTGCCCAGTCTGCATCGTAGGCAGTGGTATTCACCTTGTCGTAGGCGGCTTTCAGTTCCTCCAAATCAATGTCGTGGAAAGTAACGCCGACCTCCTTCAGGTTCTTGATGGCTTCCTCATTCGCGTCGATCAGGTACTGCCACTGTGCCTCGCAGCCCTCCTGCACGGCAGCAAGGAAAGTCTCCCGCAGGTCTTCGGGGATCTTGTTCCATGCAGTATCGCTCATGCACATGGGAATGTAAACAAAGCAGTGATGCGTGTTGATGACATGCGTAGCGCCTGCTTCGTAGTACTTGTTGATCCAGCAGTTGGAAACGGCGTTCTCGCAGGCATCGATAGTGCCCTGCTGCAGAGCGGTGAACTGCTCGGAGGAGGACAGTGCGATGGGGTTTGCACCAAAGGAGGTGAAGGCCGTCAGCTGGCCTTCGTTCTGCATCACGCGGATCTTCAGGCCCTTGAAGTCAGCCATGGAATCAACAGCGCGGGTAGCAAATACATCGCGGAAGCCGGATTCCAGATAGCCAATCACATGCAGGCCCAGAGCATTGGCCTTGGCTTGGATCAGCTCGCCCAGCTCATGGGTGACGGCGTAGTTTGCCTGCGCAGCGGTATCCCACAGAAAGGCCTGATCCAGAATGGTCATCTCCGGGATATAGTTTGCCAGCACCGAGTTTGCGCAGGATGCAATATCGAGGTCGCCCTGAATGGCCATATCCAGACAGTCGCCCTCGCTGCCCAGCGTACCGCCAGCCTGAACCGTCATGGTGATCTGGCCGTTGGTAGCCTTTTCCACGCACTCTGCGATCTTCAGAGCACCCTGATAGTAGTTGGAAGAGGTGTTGTCCTGCAGGGACATGGTCAGCTTTACTGCATCACCTGCAGATGCACCGGTAGAAGCAGAACTATTGCTGCCACCACAGGCAGACAAAGCGGCTGCGGCGCCCAGAACACCTGCGGCTTTCAGGAAGGAACGGCGGGAAATCAAAGTTTTCATGATGTTTCTCCTTTTCTTCTTAGTACAGAATCTGTTGTTCGGTCTCTCAGATTGTTCGACGTGTGTCGTGCGACGTCATACGTCGTTCGTTGACAAAAATATAACACCGCCGACAGGAACTGTCAACGGTGTTCTGTAGCTTTCTCTGTTTGCTACAATTTTAACAGCATGGTTTTGTCAGTTTTCCACAACAGCCTGCTTTGCCATATCGATACCGTCCTGATTCTGCGCCACATGCTTGTACATTGCATCGTATGCTTTTTGGGGATCGCGGGCGCAGATAGCCTCTGTGATCTGCGTGTGCGTGCGGATGGTGTCTTCCAGCAGCCGTTTGGAGCGGAAGTGGGTGTACATCTCAATGCTGTAAGTGATCACCGGCATGATCTCGGTAATAACACTGTTGTGGGTGCACTGGGCAATATAGGCATGGAACGCCTTGTCTGCCGCACCATGATCCTCCCCACTACGGATGATCCGGGTAACCTCCTCACACCGAGCCTGAAGCTCCGGCATTTCTTCATCCGTGATGCGTTGAGCCGCCAGCTGGGCTGCCCATGGCTCTACCCGGAGACGCAGTTCCATCAGATCCTCCGCAAGGGTGATCTTATCCTTTACATAGGCAAATCCCAAAGGGTCCTCGATCTGGCCGGTCTTTTCCACCACAAAAGTGCCCTTGCCGCGACGGACTTCCAGACAGTTCCGGGCCACCAACAACTTTACCGCTTCCCGGATGGTTCCGCGACCGACATTCAGGCGTTCAGCAAGCTCAAACTCATTCGGAAGCTTCTGCTCCGGGCCGATGTTCTGATCAATGATCAACTGGTTGATCTGCGCCGCCACCTGCTCCGGCAAAGACTGGTTGGTGGATTTTATATGCTTCATGGTGGAAAGCATCTCGTTATTCTGCATCATTCTAGTCCTTCTTTCGCATTGATCCAACATCCGACATCATACTTTCAGTATACTGAAAATTTCCTGTTCCTGCAAGAGGTTTCTGCTTTTTTGTAGATAGGACTGTCTCTCATATCATCTTAAAATGCTTCAACGCTTCCCGGATTGCCTTTTCCTTTTCCGTCGGGCACTTGAGCTGCTTGGGGTTCTCAGCCTTAGGCTTGTTGTAGTTCTGCCGCTCCTTGATGCCGCACTTGCGCTTGACCTGTGCAATATAGAGGTCGCTCACGTTCAGACCGGTGTGTTCCTTGACGTACTCCCGGATCTCTTCATAGGTAGCCTTGGTCTCTGCAGCAGTCACATCCAGTTCATCCATTTTCAGATTCACCGTGATCTTCTGGTAGATATCTAGTTTGGACAATGCGCATACCGTCTCGATATGCTCACTGTGAGGGAACATATCCACCGGCGTGCTGCTCTCCACTTTGTATCCCTTCCGGGTCAGCAGCTCCAGATCCCGGGCCAGCGTGACCGGGTTGCAGCTCACGTAGACCACACGCTTCGGGGCCATGCGGGCCACGCTTTCGATAAACTGCGGCGTAGAGCCCTCCCGCGGCGGGTCCATAAAGATCACGTCTGCGCGTTCCCCAGCCGCAGCGGCTTCGCCGATCCACCGGGTGGCATCTGCGGCAAAGAAGCGGGCGTTCTTCACGCCATTGTGCTTTGCATTGCCTATGGCATCGTGCACCGCTTCGCGGTTCACCTCCACGCCCACTACCTGCTTTGCATGGTCGGCGGCGGTCAGGCCGATGGTTCCGATGCCGCAGTAGGCATCCAGCACCACTTCTTTGCCGGTGAGATGCGCCGCGTCCACCGCAAGGCCGTACAGCACTTCGGTCTGGGCGTGGTTGATCTGGTAAAAGCTGCGTGGGCTGATGGCATAGGTCTTGCCGCAGAGGGTATCCAGAATGAATCCCTTGCCGTACAGCACCTTTTCCGCTTCACCCAGCACTACGCTGGTTTTGCGGTCGTTCACGTTCTGGACGATGGTGGTGATGGCCACGCCCTGCTTTCCGGCTTCGGTCAGCAGGGCTTTGACAAAGTTCTTGGCACCCGGCAGCACCGGCTGAGCCGTCACCAGCACCACCATCACCTGCCCGGTCATAACACCGCGCCGCAGCAGGCAGTGACGCAGAAGGCCGGTGCCCTTATCCTCATTAAAAGGCTGGTAATGGCAGGTGCCCGCTGCCGCACGCACGGCCAGCATGGTCTTATCCAGCACTTCGTCCTGCAAAAGGCAGCTTTCCACCGGCAGCACCTTGTGGCTGTTTGCCGCATAGATGCCGGAGGTAAGTTTTCCACCCCAGCCGGTGGTAAAGGTGGAGATCACCTTGTTCCGATAGTGGTACGGCGTTTCCATGCCCCGGATGTGCTCCACCGGGCCGAATCTGCCCAGCAGCTTTTTCACGGTCTCTTCTTTCTGTTTCAGCTGTGCGGCGTAGTCCATGCCCAGCATCGGGCAGCCGCCGCAATTTTTGGCACGCAGTTTGCAATCCATCTTCCGCTCTCCTTTTTACCCATAAGGGTCATACAGATCATATTCTTCCGCTTCCAGATGCTTTTCCTCCAGCACCTTCATGGCCTGTTCCAGCTCGCTCTGGCCGCAGCCGCTCTCGCTGACCAGCGCGCGCACCGCCGCCGCAAGGTCGCCGCCAAAGAGGGTGTCCAGCCGTTCCCGCATACTCCACACGTTGTAGGCGCGCTGGGTGATGGCCGGAGTGTAGGTATTGCGGTTGCCATCCTTGCCGCTTTTCACCCAACCCTTTTCTTCCAGCCGGTAAAGAAAGTTGAGCACGGTAGCCGGTGCCCAGCCCTTTGCGCGCAGCTTTTCGTCGATATCCCGCCGGGTGACGGGCGCACGGCAGGCCCACACGGCAAGCATGACCTGCTCCTCTGCCGCCGAAAGCGGCTTTACACTGTCCGGGATGCCGTACATCCTGCTGTTCTCCCTCCTTTTGGCATCTTTTTTGCTTTTACGTTTGTCTTTGTTTTATTATTATACCAATTTCTGCGCCAAAGCGCAAGAGCCGGAAACGCCGATGAAATCAGGCTTTTTCAGCTCTATTTTACATTTGTCTTTGTTTTTGTTTTTCCATCAAGGACATTTGTGTGCTTTGTGCCCGCACAGGGGCTTTTGCGCCGTATCTTTGTGCAAAGATGCTCTTGTTTTCATCCCTGCAAAACCGGTATACTACGGCTACAGCAATCAACAGAACGCACCGCAGAAAACCGCGGTGCTGTGCGATACAGGAAAGGGAGAGTTCATTATGGCACGAGTTTACAACTTCAGCGCAGGCCCCAGCATGCTGCCCGAGAAGGTGCTCAAGCAGGCACAGGCAGAGCTGCTCGAGTATGGCGACAGCGGTCAGAGCGTGATGGAGATGAGCCACCGCAGCAAGTGGTTCGATGCCATCATCAAGGACACCGAGGCCACCCTGCGCCGGGTAATGAACATTCCCGACAACTACAAGGTCGGTTTCTTTCAGGGCGGTGCGACCCAGCAGTTTGCCATGGTCCCGCTGAATTTCATGACCACCGGCAAAGCAGATTACCTTGTCACCGGCAACTTCTCGAACCTTGCCGCCAAGGAAGCCGCCAAGTTCGGCGAGGTGAACATCGTTGCTTCCAGCAAGGATAAGAACTTCACCTACATCCCGGACGTGAACGCCATCAACTATGATAAGGATGCCAGCTACATCCACATCTGCCAGAACAACACCATCTTCGGCACCCAGTACGTCGAGGTGCCCCAGGTGGAGGGCGTGCCGCTGGTGGCGGACATGAGCTCCATGATCCTCTCCAAGCCCGTGGATGTGACCAAGTACGGCTGCATCTACTTCGGCGTCCAGAAGAACGTCGCCCCCGCTGGCATGGCCATCGCCATCGTCCGGGACGACCTGCTGGGCCACGCGGCCGACAACGTGCCCACCATGATGAATTACACCACCCTGCTGAACAAGGACAGCATGTACAACACCCCGCCGTGCTGGTGCATCTACATGACCGGTCTGGTGCTCAAGTATCTGGAAAACGACATCGGTGGTCTGGAAAACATGCAGAAGATCAACGAAGCCAAGGCCAAGATCCTGTACGATTATCTGGACGGTCAGGAGTTCTTCCACAACCCTGTGGAGCACCGCTACCGCAGCACGATGAATGTCACCTTTACCAGCCCCGACCCTGACATGGACAAGAAGTTCTGCGCCGAAGCCGCCGAAGCCGGTTTTGTCAACCTGAAGGGCCACCGTCTGGTGGGCGGTATGCGCGCTTCCATTTATAATGCAATGCCCACCGAAGGCGTAGAGAAGCTGGTGGACTTCATGGAGAAATTCCGCAAGGCAAATGCCTGATTTGTGTATAGGAGATAGGAAAGTATGTTTACGATCAAGACCCTGAACGCCATCAGCCCGGTGGGCCTGGCAAAGCTGAACAAAAACCTGTTTGATGTTTCGGTGGACACCGATGTCCCCGATGGCATTCTGGTGCGCAGCGCCGACCTGCTGAACACCACCTTCAATGACAACCTGCTGGCCATTGCCCGTGCCGGTGCCGGTGTCAACAATATTCCTCTCGACCGGTGCAGTGAGCAGGGCATCGTGGTGTTCAACACCCCCGGTGCCAACGCCAACGCTGTGGCCGAGCTGGTGATCGGCATGCTGATCGCCGGCAGCCGCAATGTGGCTGTTGCTGCCCAGTGGTGTCAGGGCCTGACCGGCGACCCCGCCATGGCAAAGACCGTGGAAAAGGGCAAGAAGCAGTTCGTGGGCAACGAGATCAAGGGCAAGACGCTGGGTGTCATCGGTCTGGGTGCCATCGGCTCCCGCGTGGCCAACTGCGCCATTGAGCTGGGCATGGAGGTCTACGGCTACGACCCCTACATCTCCATTGACGCCGCCTGGAACCTGAGCAGTCAGGTACGCCACTGCGTGAACCTGAACGACATGCTGCCCCTGTGCGACTACATCACCATCCATGTGCCCTACCTGCCCACCACCAAGGACACCATCAACGCCCAGACCCTTGCCCTGTGCAAGGACGGCGTGAAGATCCTGAACTACGCCCGCGGTGAGCTGGTGAACACCGAGGCGCTGCTGGAAGCCATGGAGACCGGCAAGGTGTCCGGCTACATGACCGACTTCCCGTCTGAGGCCATTCTGGGCAAGCCCGGCATCGTGTGCACCCCCCATCTGGGCGCTTCCACCCCGGAAGCCGAGGACAACTGCGCCGTGATGGCCGCGCAGGAGATCAGTGACTACCTGAAAAACGGCAACATCACCCACTCGGTGAACATGCCGGAGGTCAACCAGCCCCGCGCCGGCGGCAAGCGCATCTGCATCATCCACAAAAATGAGCCGGGCATGATCAGCCAGATCACCGCCCTGACCACCGAAGCCGGCCTGAACATCGAGAACATGGTGAACAAGAGCAAAAAGAACATGGCCTACACCATGCTGGATGCTACCGGTGCTGTGGACAAGAAGCTGGCCGAAAAGCTGGCTGCCATCCCCGCCGTGATCCGGGTGCGCATCCTGTAAAGCAAAACGGTTTAAAATGCCCGCCGCGTCGCTCTTGGCATCTTCAGCGGAAAACGATTTTTATTTTAGCAACCCGGAAAAGTCTGCGGATTTTTCCGGGTTGCTTTTTCACAGAGAAGGGCCGTAGCGGCAAACCGCATTTCCAAACCAGGATTTTTTATAAACTGGAAATTCTTTCTCATCCCATCTGCCGGTTAGTTTCCATTTACAAACTGTAGTTTGTCTTAAAAAACGCGTTAGAGATAGCTTTTTCTAACTACACATCGTAAAAAGTTTACATGTATTAACATTCAAGAAAAAGCTTGAAAATGGTAAATTCTGTGCTACAATAGGCTCGACAGAAGGGAAATGTCCACCCTGTTCTCCGGCTTTTGGGCCGGTATATTCATCTTATAGGTCCTGCGGTGCAGGGCCTCTGACAGGAAATAGAAAAGGTAGGGAAGTTACTATGGATATCAAGAAGATCGCACTGTTCGCCGCCGGCACTCTGTTCGGTTCTGCCGGTTTCAAGCTGCTGTCCAGCAAGGATGCCAAGAAGGTCTACACCCAGACCACCGCTGCTGTGCTGCGCATGAAGGACTCCACCATGGAGACCGTCAGCAAGGTCCAGGAGCAGGCCG
>ERZ779855.2512-NODE-2512-length-10096-cov-3.309033_pt1 | contig 10096 bp, 7 predicted proteins | sample MGYA00511370_ERZ779855 | MGnify/ENA primary metagenome ERZ779855 (study PRJEB29588, sample SAMEA1967319) | human gut metagenome | biome: human gut; feature: human-associated habitat; material: faeces | place: Denmark | collected 2008/2010 ...
CCTACTATTTCTTCTCTTTTCCACAATACTGCATCATTATCACGCACTCAACATGAAACGTCGAAGGAAACATATCGACACAACAGACCTTTTTCACTTCATATCCTCTCGCCTGTAAAACTTCCAGATCTCTTGCCAGACTGGTCGGCTTGCAGGAAATATAAACCATCTGAGGCACATTGTAACGAATGATTTTTTCCAAAGCTTTTGGATTGATTCCATCCCTTGGTGGATCAAGTACAATATAATCCGGCTTTTCTTCAATGCTGTCAATGACTTTGAGTACATCCCCTGCGATAAACTCGCAGTTATGTAAACCATTTAACTGTGCATTCTCTTTGGCAGCTTCCACTGCTTCCTCAATGATCTCCACACCGATCACTTTTTTTGCTACCGGAGAAAGCATCTGTGCGATCGTTCCAGTTCCGGAATACAGATCGAATACAATTTTACCATGCTCCGCAATATCTGCGTCTGTTCCGCTTGGAAGTGCATCTCCGATAAACTCTCTGGCAGTCTGATATAGCACCTCTGCACCCAGGGAATTTGTCTGGAAAAAAGAAAATGGTGTGATCTTAAAGCGAAGCCCTAACAATTCCTCGTAAAAGAAATCCTGTCCATATAAAACATCCGTGCCTTCATTCGTCACGGTATCTGCCACATTGTCATTTCTCGTATGCAGAATACCTGTCATGATACCTTTGTATTCTGCTGCAAGAAGAGTAGCTTTCCAGCCCTCTAATAATTCCTCTTCCGTTCCTGCAAATGCGTTTTCCTGTGCATTGTTCAACGTACTTTTAACTTCATCCATCTGCGCTCCGGCAATTCCCTGAAAATCCGTCTGCGTTGTAGTCACCAGATCTACTAATATTTCCCCTGTTTTGACTGCCTTACGGACAAGCAGATGTCTTAAATATCCGGTGTGACGCAGTTTATGGTAATAGGTGATATTTTTTTCACGAAAATAAGCAAGTGTGACAGACAGGATCTTTCTGAAATCCTCATCCACGATCTGGCAGTTTTCCACCGTCACAATATCATAAAAGCTTCCACGCTTATGCATGCCAAGTGCTAACGGTCCATCCTTAAATTCATCCCCAAAGGAAAATTCCATTTTATTGCGGTATCCGGTCTGCCTTGGACTTTCCTTGATTCCCAGAAACTGGTAATCCCGGTTTTCCTGATCGATCACATCATCCATTAATTTTTTTACCTGTTCTGCTTTCATCTCAAGCTGCCTGTCGTATGGAAGTGTCTGATAAGTACATCCTCCACATTCCCCGGCATGGACACATCCTGTTTTGTCCCCTTCCAGCGGTGACTTTTCCAATACCTCTAAAAGTCTGCCCTCTGCTTTTCCCTTGCGGATTTTATTGATGGAAGCAGACACTTTCTGTCCCGGTATCGTATTTTTTACAATAACCTGTCTTCCATCCTCTGTTCTGATAATTCCCTTATTTGGAAAGTCTACGCGCTCGATCACGCCTTCTATGATTTGTCCTTTTTTCATAAATTCCTCGCATTTTTATTTCATCAACTATAAAATTGTCCATGATTCCATTGACATTTTATTAACTTCACAGTTTTCTATTTCTTTTATCTGTTACACAAGAAAAAAGGGCTGCATCCGCAGCCCTCCAGATTATTTTTATTCTTCTTCTTTTTTCTCTGCTGGTTTTGCCGGCTCTTCTTCGTCCTCTTCATCTTCGAAGAAATCGTCATCATAATCATCTTCAAAATCGTCTTCAAAATCTTCCAGATAATCTGGTGTAAAGAAACGATATACGCCATATACTGCTGCTGCAACTGCTGCAATAATACCGATGATTGCAAAAATCCATACAACCTTTGATGTTTTCTTTTCTTCTGCTTCTTTTTTGTTTAATAATTCATTCAACTTTGTCATATTGATCAGATCCTCTTTCTTATTGAGTAAGTCGTTTAACTTTGTCGCATTGATGAAATCTTCCACCTTGTTCATAGTGTTCCGCTCCTTCTCTTATTTATACTTTTATAGGATATGCAAAACCTAAACGCAATACACACCAGAAAAATCTATGTGCACTGCTCATTGCTTACGCCCATTATACCATATCCTTTACTTTTCGAATATAAAAAATTTATATTTTTCAAAAATTTTATATATTTTTTAGAGTTTCGGATACACAAACGTCCCTGCTCCCAAATAGAATCAGATACGCTTTAATTTTGCAAAAGAGGCAAACATTTTTTTCACACCATATCCTTCGAAATCCACGGTCACCTCGTAATCTCTTCCGCCATCCATGATGTTTTTCACAACTCCTCTGCCAAACTTGATATGCGATACGGTGTCCCCGACACCATAGTCAAGCTCTGACTTTACAACACCCTTTGTGACAAGTACCTTTGCCTGCATGCTCTGTCCGGAAGGCTGCTGGCGCAGTGTTGTTCTTTTCGGTCTTGCTGTTGTCTGGTTCTGTAAAAAAGATGGGAAACTGCTCTCTTTTCCAAAAGAAGATTCTCTTGCAGATGCCGGCTTTCTCAGTTCACTGTCCAACAGTTCAGACGGAATCTCCCGAACAAACCGCGATACTTTATTATATTGCGTTTCGCCACGAATCATACGTTGTCTTGCACAGGTAATTGTAAGTTCTTCTTTGGCTCTCGTGATCCCCACATAAGCCAGGCGTCGCTCCTCTTCTAGATCCTCAGAAGAACTGTCCGAAGTGATGGACATATAACTTGGGAACAATCCATCCTCCATTCCGGCAAGGTAAACTTTCGGGAACTCCAGACCTTTTGCACTATGTAATGTCATTAAAACAACATAATCACTGCCCTCATCGAGACTGTCGATGTCTGCAACCAGTGCCACTTCCTCTAAAAAACCACTGAGTGTCGGATGTTCCTCGCCTTCCTCGTAAGCAACCACTTTGCTGATCAGCTCATCGATATTCTCAATACGCGCCTTTGCCTCTTCGGTATCTTCCGCTTCCAATTCTTTCACATATCCGGTTTCGTCTATAATCTCCTGCAAAAGTTCAGAAACGCTGATAATCTCTACTTTACTGCGCATCACCTGAATAAAATTCACAAATGGCTTGATCTTTGCAGCACTCTTGCCGAGTGTCGGAATATCGTCTGCCATTTTCAATGCATTATAAAAACTGATGTCTGCCGCAGCCGCATAATCTGCCACACGGTTTAAGGTTGTTGCACCGATTCCACGTTTTGGCACATTAATGATCCTGCGGACAGCAAGATCATCTCTTGCATTATCGATCGTTTTCAAATAGGCAAGCAGGTCTTTGATCTCTTTTCTTGCATAGAAGTTCACGCCGCCGACAATCTTATATGGAATATTGGATACGATAAATTTTTCCTCAAAAAGACGGGACTGTGCGTTTGTGCGGTAGAGAACAGCGCAGTCACCGTAATGATATCTGCCGTCCTTCACACAGGCATTGATGTCCTTTGCGACATACTCTGCCTCTTCATAGCCTGTCTCAAACTGCTTGAAACCGATCTTTTTCCCCTCTTCATTGTCTGTCCAGAGTGTCTTTCTTTTTCGTCCCATATTGTTGGAGATCACTCCGTTTGCAGCATTTAAAATATTCTGCGTAGAACGGTAATTCTGTTCCAGTTTTATCGTCACTGCCTCTGGAAAATGTTTTTCAAAGTTCAGGATATTATAAATATTCGCACCGCGGAACTTATAGATAGACTGGTCATCATCACCAACGACACACAGGTTCTTATACTTTCTGGCAAGAATACTGATCAGTTCAAACTGTGCTGTATTCGTATCCTGATACTCGTCCACCATAATATAGCGAAAGCGTTCCTGATAGTAGTCTAACACCTGATCATCCGTTTTAAACAATTCAACCGTCTTTACGATCAGATCGTCAAAATCAAGTGCATTATTCCGCCGCAGTGCCTCCTGATACTCTCTGTAGATCTCTGCCTGTTTCCGTTTCGCAAAATCCCCGGAAGCAGCCGCACGGAGAGAAAATTCCTGTGGATCTACCAGTTCATCTTTTGCTTTGGAAATCGCAGCAAGCAGACTTCGCTCTTTGTAAATCTTAGTATCCACATTCAGACGTTTACAGATATCCTTCATCAGTGTCTTCTGATCATCGGAATCATAGATTGTAAAATTAGTGTCAAACCCGATGCGGTCAATATGACGTCTTAAAATGCGCACACAGGTAGAATGGAACGTTGATACCCAGATGCTCTCAGAGCCATATCCCACAAGCTGGTCGATTCTCTCACGCATCTCACCTGCCGCTTTATTCGTAAAGGTGATTGCCATAATATTGTATGGATTCACACCCTTTTCTTCGATCAGATAAGCGGTTCGATGTGTCAGGACACGTGTTTTTCCGGAACCCGCCCCCGCTAAGATCAGAACCGGTCCCTCCGTGTGAAATACCGCTTCTCTCTGCTGTTCGTTCAATGTATCATAAATGCTCATAGACATCTCCATTTCCGTTGTTGTTTGTAATATTCAATCCCTTTTTTATTACAATATCATATTCCCATCTATTGTAACACATTATCCCTGCTTATGAACAGTAAAATCGAACATATTTTCTTTTTTTAACAATAAAAAATAACCGTCCAGCTCCTGAGAAAAGTTGACGGTTATTTTAACATTGATTTTTCGCCGGAGTAGATAGCTCACACCTATCTATCGGCTTTCCTGTTAAGTGCATTATATGACAAACATATATTTTTGTCAAATACACCCGTCTCTTTTTTTACCTTTGCGTCAGAAAAAATCTACGACCGTCCACATTCAAATTCATACAATTAAATTCAATTGTATCTTGTCATCTAGTTTTCAATACTATATAATCTGATGTAGAGAATATGATTGAACCAGTAAGAGTAAAAGCAGGTAAAAAAATGAATACAAAACAATTTTTAAGTGATATATTAGATGAATTTAACAAAATCGACTATGTAAAACCGGAAGATATCCCGAATATCGATCTTTATATGGATCAGGTGACAACATTTATGGATTCCCAGCTTGCCACATCCAAGCGGCATGAGGACGATAAGATTCTGACTAAGACCATGATCAACAATTATGCAAAAAACGATCTTCTTCCTCCACCTGAAAAGAAAAAATATTCCAAAGAACATGTGCTGACTTTGATCTTTATCTACTATTTTAAAAGTATCTTAAGCATCAGTGACATCCAGAGTATCTTAAATCCGATCACGGACAAGTATTTTGGAAAAGGCAGTTCTGAGATGAGTCTTGAGGATATCTATAAAGAAGTATTCGGTTTAGAGCATCAGGAAACCTTAAATATCATGAAAGACCTTGCAAAAAAGTTTAACACCTCCATGAAAACTTTTGAGGGAATGGAAGGTGAGGACGCGGAGCTTTTAAGGACATTCAGTTTTATCTGCATGTTAAGCTATGATGTCTACCTGAAAAAAACAATTATCGAGCGCATTGTCGATCAGATGCTGCACGAAGAAAAAGATCCTTCCAAAAAAGAAAAATAAAACCCGGTGCTGAATGGAACACTGTCTATACCAGACATGATCCGTGCAGCTCCGGGTTTTTCTTTTTTTCCGGGTTTTTCTATTCTGTTTTACGCTTCGTTTGTCTCTGATGCAGCCATTCTGGCAAATACCATGTCATATCCGTCATTCCCATAATTCAAAGAACGGTTTACACGGCTGATGGTCGCTGTGGAAGCACCTGTTTTCTCTGCAATATCAAGATATGTTTTCTGGTCGCGCAGCATCTTGGCAACCTCAAATCGCTGTGATAAGGAAAGCAGTTCATTCACAGTGCAGACATCTTCAAAAAAAGTATAACATTCTTCTCTGTTTTCCAGGCTTAAAATCGCATCAAAAAGATGGTCTACTGCCTCGGTCCTTAGTTTCTTGCTCATTTTACCTTCTCCTTCTCATAAATCAAAATGATATCATCTTTTACTATAATCAGAAACTTCCAATCTACGCACATTTTATCATAGTAAAGTTTTAAAGTAAATATCTGTTTTACACACTAAAGTGTTACAGATGCAAATTCTATAATAGTCGAATCCAGTCGAAAAAGCAACACTTATTTTCATATTAACTATAACTTTAATTTATACCTGACGGCATCCTGTTATTCTCCAAGAAAAACAGCCAGAAAAGCGGTCAGACGCTCCATCTCCTGCTGGGTTCCGATGCTGATACGCAGATAATTGCTAATTCTCGGCTTGGAAAAATAGCGCACGAAAATGTTATGCTCCCGGAGTGCTTCAAATATTTCTTTTGCAGGAACTCTTTCATGTGTTGCAAAAATAAAGTTGCTCATGGAATCCCCAAAGGAAAATCCAAGCTTTTTCAGTTCGCACTTCGTCCATTCCCTTGTAGCGATGACTTTCGCACAGGTTTCCTCAAAATACTCCCTGTCCCTGATCGCCTGCACACCAAGTACAAGCGCTGTCTGATTGAGCGTGTAGGAATTGAAAGAATATTTCACATCATTGATATACCGGATCAGCTTTTCATTTCCCATCGCAAAGCCAAGCCGCATACCTGCCAGGGAACGCGATTTTGAAAAGGTCTGTACCACGAGAAGATTGTCATATTTTTCGATCAGAGGCAGCGCAGACTCCCCGCCAAAATCAATGTATGCCTCATCCACAACTACGATTACATCGCGGTTGTGTGCAATGATATCCTCGATCTCTGAAAGCGGCATAAGAATTCCGGTCGGTGCATTCGGATTTGGGAACACCACGCCACCGTTTTCCCCATAATAGTCCTCTTTTCTTATCTGAAAATCATCATCTAACGCTTTTGTCTCAAATGGGATCCGAAGCATATCTGCCCACACATCATAAAAAGAATAGGTGATATCCGGAAACAGGATCGGCTTTTTGCTGTTAAAAAATGTCATAAATATCATGGCAAGCACATCATCCGAACCGACACCGGTAAACACCTGACTGCTCCTGATTCCATAATAATCTGCGATCGCATCGACTAACACTTTACAGGTCGGTTCCGGATAAAGTCTCAATTTGTCCGTATCAAAGTTCTTCAAAGCCTCTACTACGCCCGATGCAGGCGGATATGGGTTTTCGTTGGTATTCAATTTGATCATGTCCGGCTGGTTTGGCTGCTCTCCCGGAACATACGGTTCCACTGTCCTTACATATTCTTCCCAGTTACTCATAAATTTTACTCTCTCCACTCTCTCGATTTTCCTGATATATTTCACAAATTCATTACAATCTGCTCATTTTATTCTGTATACAATCCGTAATCTTCTGCCAGTTTTTCAAACGCAGTCAGGGCATTTTTCACCGTCTCATGGGAAACACAGTAAGCAAGACGGACATAGCCTGCACATCCGAATGCGCTGCCCTTTACCATGATGATATTGTATTTTTTACCTGCTGCAACAAATTTTTCTTCGTCTGCATCCGGAGATTTTACCCACATATAAAAAGCACCTTCCGGTTTGATGCAATGGAAACCGAGCTTTTGCAGTCCCTCGTATAACATCTTTCTGTTTTCATCATAAAATGCCAGATTGGTTTTCTCATCCAGACATTTTGCAACTGCTTTCTGAAGCAGGGATGGCGCATTCACAAAGCCGAGGGTACGGTTGGATACAACAATGCCGTCAATGACCTGATCTGCATTTTCCACCTCATCCGGAACAACCACATATCCAATACGCTCACCCGGAAGGGAAAGGGATTTGCTGAAGGAATAACCTACAATTGTATTCCTATAGTATTTCGTCAGGAAATCCTCTTGATTTCCATCGTAGACAAGTTCGCGGTAAGGCTCATCGGAAATCAGATAAATTTCGTGTCCAATCTCTTTTTCCTTCTTTTCCAGAATCTCAGCCATCTTTTTCATGGTTTCTTCATGATAGATCACACCTGTCGGATTGTTTGGTGTGTTCACGATCACTGCCTTGGTCTTTTCATTGATCGCTTTTTCAAATGCCATCAGATCCGGCTGGAATGTTTCAAAATCCGGCGCCACCTCCACGACTACCGCATCAAAATTGGCTGCGTAACTCTTGTACTCTCCAAAATACGGGGCGAACACGATTACCTCATCCCCCGGGTCTAAGATCGTTTTAAAAATAATGTTCAGACCTCCTGCCGCTCCCACTGTCATCACAATATTATGGGACGTAAATGCAGTGCCAAAACGCCTGTTTAAGTTCTCCGCGACCGCCTGACGGACATCCGGATAACCGGCATTGTCCATGTATCCATGTAAAACCAGCGGATCGGTCTCATCCACCAGTTGCTTAATTGCCTCGTTCAATGCTGCCGGAGCCGGTGTTGCAGGATTCCCCAATGAAAAATCATACACGTTCTCTCTTCCCACCCTGGCGGCAAGTTCATTTCCCTCTACAAACATTGCACGGATCGCAGAACTTCCCTGCAATGCCTTCTGTATTTTCTGTGAAATCATATTCTCTTCCTCACTGTTTTCTTACTCTCGAATGTTTTTCCTGCTGTCTGCACCATATATGTACAGATCTACGGAACAATTATTACTTTACAACAATACTGTATGAAAGTAAATAGACAAAAAAAGAAAACTGCCACTGGACATTTTCCTTACGGATACTGCCCGGACAGTTTCTCTTCTATTTAAAAATACTCCCCTGTATTTTTATGCATTAACGGTATCTACAAACTTACGGAATGCCTTTCTGCCTTCCTCTGTGCACTTGTAAACACCTGCGTCCAATAAAACTTCCTTGAACACAAGACCGATTTCTGTCTGAATGATCTCATGTAATTTTTCCGGTGTAATCTCACCTTCCAGACCACTTCCTGCTGTAAATCCATACTTAGGCAGAAATTCCTCCACCCAGTCTGCATGTTTTGCAAGCACTTCATCCTCACGGATTTCTGCGCCGTCTAAGATTGCCTGTTCTAATGCTGCCATCTCATCTTTTAATCTGGCTGGAAGCACTGCAAGTCCCATAACCTCGATCAGACCAATGTTTTCTTTTTTGATATGATGAAGTTTTGCATGTGGATGGTAAACACCCAGCGGATGCTCCTCTGTCGTGATATTATTGCGGAGTACAAGATCTAACTCATAATCATTGCCGCGTTTTCTTGCGATAGGAGTGATCGTGTTATGTGGTTCGCCCTCTGTCTCTGCAAAAATAAATGCATCTTCATCCGTATAACCTCTCCATGCAAGTAAAATCTTATCTGCGAGCTCGATCAGGCGCTCTTTTTGTGGTGCGCTGATACGGATCACGGACATTGGCCATTTTACGATTCCGGCTTTCACATCCTCAAATCCCTTGAAGACCAGCTCTTTTTCCACCGGTGCTTTTGCCATAGCGAACTCATAATGTCCACCCTGAAAATGATCGTGGCTCAAAATAGATCCACCAACGATCGGAAGGTCAGCATTCGATCCGACAAAGTAATGTGGGAACTGCTCTACAAAATCCAACAGTTTTCCAAAGGTTGCTTTCTCGATTTTCATCGGCGTATGCTCTGCGTTAAAAACGATACAGTGCTCATTGTAGTAAACATATGGTGAATACTGGAAAAACCAGTCACTGTGATTGATCGTTACCGGAATGATCCTGTGGTTCTGTCTTGCCGGATGGTTCACACGTCCTGCATATCCCTCGTTTTCTTTGCACAGAAGGCATTTTGGATAACCGCTCTGTTTTGCAAGCTTGGCTGCTGCGATCGCCTTCGGATCTTTTTCCGGTTTGGAGAGATTGATGGTGATATCCAATGTTCCAAACTCGGTATCTGCAGTCCATTTCTGGTCTTTTTTGATACGATATCTACGAATGTAGTTTGTATCCCTGCTTAATTTGTAAAAATAGTCAGTTGCCTCCTTTGGGCTGATCTGATAGAGTGCCTGGAATTTTTTGATCACTTCACTTGGTCTTGGCACAAGCATGCCCATGATCTTTGTATCAAATAAATCTCTGTATGTGATCGTGTCTTCCGGCATCAGTCCATCTTCTGCCGCATAATCGAGCATCTCATTTAAGATGTCTTCCAATGCTGCCTCTGCACTCTCCTGCGTCATCGGAGTTCTCTTTGCATAGGCTGCTGCCACTTCATCTTCT
>ERZ779855.2517-NODE-2517-length-10078-cov-4.647112_pt1 | contig 10078 bp, 6 predicted proteins | sample MGYA00511370_ERZ779855 | MGnify/ENA primary metagenome ERZ779855 (study PRJEB29588, sample SAMEA1967319) | human gut metagenome | biome: human gut; feature: human-associated habitat; material: faeces | place: Denmark | collected 2008/2010 ...
CGTAGCGCCGTGACTGCACTTCACGTCATCTGCATAAATCTCCAGCTGAGGCTGGGTGTACATATGTGCATCTCGGGTGGCACAAAGATTGCGGTTGGTCTGTTGCGAACTGGTGTGCTGTGCGTCAGGGCGCACTAAAACCAGACCGGCAAAGGCACCTACAGCCTGCTCGTCAAGGACATACTTATAAAGTTCATTGCTGGTACAGTTGGGCACGGCATGGTCGATTGTCGTATGATTGTCCACATGCTGATTCTTGTCTGCAATGGCCATACCGCACAGATTCAGCTCCGCATGTTCACCGGCAAGCGTCACACGGGTTGTATTCCGTGTAGTTCCGTTGTGCAAGGTCATACCATTCAGCAATACATTACTATTGGCTTCCTGCCTTACATACATATTGCTGATACGTACCGTACTGGTGTGTGTCTCTTCGAGTTCATAAAAATCGAAAATGGCATTCTCACCGGCAAAGATTTCTATCACCTGCGTTGCCAGGAAGTTCACGCCGTCCATCGCATGATCACACACCAACAAGCGGGCTTGTGCACCCTCCTCCAGAATAATCAGCACACGGCGGTTCACCATAAAATTGACGTCACCACGCAGGATATTCACCAGCTGAATAGGTTTCTCTACCACCACGTTCTTAGGAACATAAAACAGAACGCCGTCTTGTGCAAAAGCGGTGTTGAACGCCGTCACCCCATCCTCTGCCGTATCAGCCAACTTGCCATAATATTTCTTCACCAAATCGGGATGTTTCTCGGCCACCTCCTTCAGGCTGCCGAAGATAACCCCTTCAGGCAGATGGGACTTGGGCAAAGCCCTGCCATAAAAAGCATCGTTCACCACAAAATAAAGAGCAGTGCTCATATTGGGAACATCGCACTTGAACACTTCATAAGGATTCACCGGAATTTCCAACCGGTTCAAGTTCAAGCCATAATCCGGCTCAAAGAACTTGCTGATATCCGTATATTTGTATTTCTCCTCCTTACGGGTGGGAAAGCCCAAGCGCTCAAAGTCAGCAAAAGCAGCGGCACGCGGAGCATTCAGCACCTCGGCACTATGCCGGCATATCATCGCCTCCGTTTGGGAGAAAAGGTCTATGTATTGTTGCTCTACACTCATGTTTTCAGATTATGAGTTTATAATTCACCTGCTTCTTTCCTTATCCAATCGAAGCCACGTGTTTCAATCTCCTTCGCCAATTCCGGTCCACCGGTCTTTACGATACGTCCACCCAGCAGTACATGTACCGTATCGGGTTTGATATAGTCCAACAACCGCTGGTAGTGGGTAATGACCATAGCACTGGTTTCCGCAGTCTTGAGTTTGTTGAAACCGTCGGCCACAATACGCAAAGCATCCACATCCAATCCGGAATCCGTCTCGTCCAAAATACTTAACTTCGGTTCGAGCATTGCCATCTGGAATATCTCGTTACGTTTTTTTTCTCCACCCGAAAAGCCCTCATTCACCGAACGATTAGCCAACTTATTATCCAATTCGACAACTGCACGCTTCTCGCGCATCAATTTTAAGAATTCGCTGGCAGTCAAAGGCGCCAAACCTTCATACTTCCGTTTTTCGTTCACCGCAGCACGCATAAAATTCACCATGCTCACGCCTGGAATTTCTACCGGATACTGAAATGAAAGAAACAAACCTTCATGACTACGGTCTTCAGGACTCAAAGCCAATAAATCTTTTCCTCCAAATGTAACCGAACCTTTCGTCACTTCGAAAGCCGGATTCCCTACCAATACAGATGACAGTGTACTCTTACCGGAGCCATTCGGTCCCATGATAGCATGAACCTCACCTTTCTTTATATTCAGATTAATACCTTTCAATATTTCTTTGCCATTAATACTGGCATGCAAATCTTTTATCTCTAACATAATCCTTTATCTTTTTATTTATCCTACGCTTCCTTCCAACGAAATAGCCAACAGCTTCTGAGCCTCCACAGCAAACTCCATCGGAAGTTTATTGATAACTTCTTTAGCATAACCGTTCACAATCAGCCCGATGGCATCTTCTGTCGGAATACCGCGCTGATTACAATAGAACAACTGGTCTTCGCTGATTTTGCTGGTCGTTGCCTCATGCTCTACCACAGCCGTTTCATTGTGAATATCCATGTAAGGGAAAGTATGTGCACCGCAATTACTGCCCAAAAGCAAAGAATCACACTGGCTGTAATTACGCGCATTCTCGGCTTTCTCTGCCACACGCACCAATCCACGATAAGAATTCTGGCTTTTACCTGCACTGATACCTTTGCTCACAATCGTAGAACGTGTATTTTTACCCAAATGAATCATCTTGGTACCGGTATCGGCCTGCTGATAGTTATTGGTTACAGCAACAGAATAGAATTCCGCCGTAGAATTATCTCCACTCAGGATACAACTCGGATACTTCCACGTAATGGCCGAACCTGTTTCCACCTGTGTCCAACTCAACTTACTGTCCACTCCTTTACAATGACCGCGCTTGGTCACGAAGTTATAAATACCTCCTTTGCCTTCCGCATCCCCCGGATACCAGTTTTGGACAGTGGAATATTTCACTTCGGCACGGTCGTGTACCACAATCTCCACAATAGCAGCATGCAACTGATTCTCATCACGCTGCGGAGCCGTACATCCTTCCAGATAGGATACATAACTGTCGTCATCCGCCACAATCAATGTACGTTCAAACTGTCCGGTATTTGCCGCATTGATGCGAAAATAAGTAGAAAGTTCCATAGGACAGCGTACTCCTTTCGGAATATACACAAACGAACCATCGCTAAATACAGCCGAGTTTAATGCAGCAAAGAAATTATCACGATAGCCCACTACCGAGCCCATATATTTCTGTACCAAATCCGGATGTTCCTTCACTGCCTCACTAAACGAACAGAAAATAATGCCTTTCTCCAACAACGTCTCGCGAAAAGTAGTTTTTACCGATACAGAGTCCATGACCGCATCTACCGCCATACCACTCAGCTGGCGCTGTTCGTGCAGAGGAATACCTAATTTATTAAAAGTCTTAATCAGTTCCGGATCTACTTCATCCAAGCTCTTGGGACCTTCCTTTTTCTTGGTCGGGTCGGCATAATAAGAAATAGCCTGATAATCTATTTCGGGAATCGTGAGGTGTGCCCATGTAGGCATCTCCATTGTAAGCCAATGGCGGTATGCTTTCAATCGGAATTCCAACAGCCATTCCGGTTCCTCTTTCTTGGCAGAAATCAACCGAATGACATCCTCATTCAACCCCTTCTCTATAATATCTGTGTGAACATCCGTAGTAAAGCCATATTTATACTTCTCCTGCGTCAGCTCTTTCACATATTTATTGGGTTCTTCTTGCATATCTTATATTTCTATTAATTGTTCTGTTACATTTTTGAATACCGGGAAAAAGATACCGGACAAATCTCTTATTGAATAATATAACACCGACTCCTGCTTCTTTGTTGCATCTATCATCTCATCTTTCGGGTCAATATATTCCAATACATGGATAGCTAACCCTATCAGTATCATATATTTCAAAGCCCCCAATCCACTTCCCAGCCAACGGTTCAACCATCCCAAACGGACAGCATCCAAAGCCTTCGTCAAAAAAGAGGCAACCAATACAAAGCCTAACGGCACCGCCACCCAAATAAGAACAAATGCCAATATCTGGGCAATAACGGTCGATGTTCCCAAAACAGGAGCAAGCTTTTCGGCAACGGAGGCAAATAAAGCCCGCGCCACAAGAAGTCCTGCTATCAACCCGACAATAGAAGCCAGTTGCTTCACAAATCCTTTCATCAAGCCCTGTATCACTCCAACACCTATCACCACCAATATAATAATATCTATTGTCGTCATCTTTATGATATAAAAAAGGCACGGATTACACGGAAATACACGGTTTTTATAAATACCATCCGTGAAATCCGTGTAATCCGTACCTGAGAAAATTATTATAGAGTCTGTTTAACTTCTACTTCTTCGTAAGTTTCAATGATATCTTCAACCTTGATATCATTGCAGTTTGTCAAACTGATACCACATTCAAAGTTAGTACCGACTTCCTTCACATCATCCTTGAAACGCTTCAACGCGTTGATAGTACCTGTAAATACTACAATACCATCACGAATCAAACGAGCCTTATCCGAACGCTTCACCTTACCGGTCTTCACCATCGCACCGGCAACAATACCTACCTTGCTGATGTTGAACACCTCACGCACTTCGATGGTAGCAGTTACCTGTTCCTTCAATGTAGGAGCCAACATACCTTCCATCGCAGCCTTCACTTCCTCGATAGCATCGTAGATAACAGAATATTTACGGATATCTACACCATCTTGTTCTGCCATCTTAGCAGCAGCACTCGAAGGACGCACTTGGAAACCAACAATAATTGCATTCGAAGCCGCAGCCAAGGTAACATCAGACTCAGAAATCTGACCTACACCTTTATGGATTACGTTAACCTGAACCTGCTCGGTAGACAACTTAATCAAGGAATCGCTCAATGCTTCCACTGAACCGTCGACGTCACCCTTAACGATGATGTTCAACTCATGGAAATCACCCAATGCCAAACGGCGTCCGACTTCATCCAATGTCAACATCTTCTGAGTACGCAAGCCCTGTTCACGCTGCAACTGTTCACGCTTATTGGCAATTTCACGGGCTTCCTGTTCGGTATCAATCACATGGAAAGTATCACCTGCGGCAGGAGCACCATTCAGCCCCAGAATCAATACCGGCTCAGAAGGACCGGCTTCTTTAATGCGCTGGTTGCGTTCATTGAACATAGCTTTCACCTTACCGTATGAAGTACCTGCCAACACGATATCTCCCATGCGGAGTGTACCGTTCGACACAAGGATAGTAGCTACATAACCACGCCCCTTATCCAATGTTGACTCAATAATAGAACCGGTAGCCTTACGGTCAGGATTAGCCTTCAAATCAAGCATTTCTGCCTCCAACAATACTTTTTCAAGCAATTCGTGTACACCCGTACCCTTCTTTGCCGAGATATCTTGCGACTGGTATTTACCTCCCCATTCTTCTACAAGGAAGTTCATAGCAGCCAATTCTTCTTTAATCTTATCAGGATTAGCATGCGGTTTATCTACCTTATTAATAGCAAACACAATAGGTACGCCGGCAGCCATAGCGTGATTAATCGCTTCTTTGGTTTGCGGCATCACATTATCATCGGCAGCTACAATAATAATAGCAATATCCGTTACTTTCGCACCACGGGCACGCATCGCTGTAAATGCTTCGTGACCCGGAGTATCAAGGAAAGTGATACGGCGTCCGTCTTCCAGCTTCACGTTGTATGCACCGATATGCTGGGTAATACCACCGGCCTCACCTGCAATTACATTTGCCTTACGAATATAGTCCAACAATGAAGTCTTACCATGGTCAACATGCCCCATCACGGTAACAATCGGAGCACGAGGCTGTAAGTCTTCTTCTGCATCCTCCTCTTCGGTAATGGCCTGTGCCACTTCTGCGCTGACATATTCAGTTTTGTACCCGAATTCTTCGGCAACGAGGTTAATCGTTTCAGCATCCAAACGCTGATTGATAGAAACCATGATACCGATGCTCATACAAGTAGCGATAACTTTAGTAACAGGAACATCCATCATACTTGCCAATTCATTGGCAGTAACAAACTCGGTAATCTTCAATACCTTGCTTTCTTCCTGTTCCATCTCTTCCAGCTCCAGCTGGCGGTTCATCACGCTTTCACGTTTCTCCTTACGGTACTTAGAAGCCTTACTCTTTGTCTTGTTAGTCAGGCGAGCCAAAGTCTCCTTTACCTGCTTAGCTACATCTTCATCGCTGACTTCCGCTTTGACAACCGGTTTCTTAAAGCGGTCCTTATTAAATTTTCCGCTTCCACTCTGGTTATTATTCGGTCTGTTATTTCCACCTTTACCGGAATTGTTATTATCCCTGCGCTGGTTATTATTACTATTATTGTTATTCGTACTACCGGCGGCAGTAATATCTACCCGCTCCTTATTAATACGATTGCGTTTCTTTTTCTTGCCGTCATCGGTTGCATTTCCGGCACCCGGTTTGGCAATTTTTTCATCGCTCTTTCTTATCTCCTTGATAATAGCGTCCTTCATCTGCTTACGCTGTTCCTGACGCTGTTTATCTTTCTCTTCTCTCTCTTTCCGTTTTTCCTCTTTCGATTTCTTCTTCGGACGAGTAGACTGGTTCAATGCATCCAGGTCAATCTGACCTACTACATTAATCTTTGATTTAAATTCAGTAGGACGAATTTTAAATATATCGTCTTCTTCTTTTTCCTGAACGGGTGCTGCGGGTGCTTCTTTTTCCATTTCTATCACCTGGGGTTTCTTCTGTTCTTCCGCTTTTTGTTGAACTTCGGGTTCTTTCTTTTCTTCTTGGACAGGGGCTGGCTTCGGTTGCGGAGCAGGCTCTTGTATCTTCTCCTCTACCACAACCGGTTCTTGAGGAGCTTCAACCTTCTGTTCTTCAACCTTCGCAGGCTCTTCCTTCTTGGACACCGGCTGTTCGGTCTTCACAGAGACCGGTTGCTCGGCTACCTTAGGAGCAGGGCGCTTGTTCAAGCTGTCCAAATCTATTTTGCCCACTTGCTTGAATTTGGGGCGTACGTCTTCAGGGATAACAGTTTTCACGACTTCTTCTTTTTTAGGTTTTTCAAAACCGTCAATAGAGATGGAAGCCTTGTTCCGATCCTTATTCTGTCTTTCCTGAATAAATTTTTCAGACTCTATTTTCAAATTCTTATCTGTGCTGAACTCTTTCACAAGTACAGCATATTGTTCTTCGGTAATTTTCGCATTAGGACTAGCCTCAATGGTATAGCCCTTCTTCTGCAAGAATTCAACTACCGTCGTTATTCCTACATTTAAATCTCTTGTTACTTTGTTCAGTCTAATCGTCATACTCGTTTTTTAATTATTAACTACGAGCCGGTGCCGAAGATTACTCTTCAAATTCAGCTCTTAAAATTCTCAACACGTCATCTACCGTGTCTTCTTCGAGGTCCGCTTTTTCAATCAACATTTCGCGCGGAGCATTGATAACAGCCTTAGCTGTATCCAACCCGATACCTTTAATGGCATTGATAACCCATTCATCAATTTCATCCTTGAACTCATCCAAGTAGATATCTTCGTCCATTGCGTTTTCATCCAGTTCGCGGTACACATCAATCGTATATTCGGTAAGCATACTGGCAAGCTTAATGTTCATACCACCCTTACCGATTGCCAAAGATACTTCTTCCGGTTTCAGATAAACTTCAGCTTTCTTATCTTCTTCGTGCAACACGATTGAAGAAATCTTAGCCGGGCTCAAGGCACGCTGAATAAACAACTGAATGTTAGAAGTATAGTTAATCACGTCAATATTCTCGTTACGCAACTCGCGCACGATTCCATGAATACGTGAACCCTTCACACCAACACAAGCACCTACCGGATCGATACGGTCATCGTAAGACTCAACTGCAATTTTTGCACGTTCGCCCGGAATACGCGCAATTTTTTTAATGGTAATCAATCCGTCGTTAATTTCGGGAACTTCCATCTCGAACAGGCGCTGCAAAAACACAGGTGAAGTACGGCTCAGAATAATTTTTGGATTATTGTTCTTATTGTCTACACGAGCCACTACAGCACGAGCCGTTTCGCCTTTACGGTAGAAATCGCTCGGAATTTGTTCAGTCTTGGGAAGCAGCAGTTCATTGCCTTCATCATCGAGCAACAAGATTTCCTTCTTCCAAATCTGATAAACTTCCGCACTGATTACAGTACCTACCCTATCAATATATTTGTTGTATAAACTATCTTTTTCCAATTTTTTATATTGAATCGGAATACCGTCCTGTGAAGGTGGGCAATCGACATTGCTGAGGAGGCTTCGAAGTTCGTGTTGATAGGAAAATCTTTTCTGCTTATGAAATAATTCTTCATACGGAGAACCGGGTTCGATTCCAGCTATCATAAATTCTCGTGTGAAATCCAAATCATATTTGAGTTCTTGGCGTCTGATTGTGTATCCAACATCTGATGCCCCTTTTGAAATTGCTTCATTCAGGTGTCCAATACTTGCACATACAGAAGCAGCTTTTTCTTTATCATCTAAGAAACCTTCAAACATTTTTTGACTTACAGTATGTTGAAAGTCACAGACTTTGACTCCATCTATATAATATAGCTCGCCTATTGGCAGAAAATCTTGTGGTGTTAAGCCATACATACAAAACACGCAAGCCTTTCGAATAGATTTTCTGCGTAGCAAGCAGTATTCCCCATCAGGAATGATTTCAAGATCATTTCCAAATTTCTTCATGCAATTGATAAGCTCATTTGAAAATCTTCCGACTCTAGCAAAAACTCCCTCAAATGCATCACCTTGTTCGTCATTATGGTCTTTTTGAGCTTTTTGGATATAAGATTCAACTGATCCAAACCATGCCGTTCCATCCCTTAAACTCTTTGCCCAGCGAGGTTTTGCGATTTTCATACAGTATAATACCTGTACCATGGCATCCTCCTAATATGATGCTTCCATAATGCGATTCCATTCCGCCTTCAATCTCGTGAGATTTTGCTTATTCTTTACATACTCTACTGCTTCTTTCTGCTTTTTCTTTGAGCTAAAGCTACCAATCACAGTAAAATCTCGCAAACTGATGCTGATTGTATCTTCACCATAGCGAGCATGAACATGGGGATAACTTAAATGTGGCTTTTCTGATGAATGAAAGAAGTAAACAATTCCATTCTTTCTTTCAAATTCGGCCGCATTTTGAGGGGCAATCACATCAGAATAAACAATCTCATCGGCGTTTGTCAAATTGTCCAATTTATCAAGTAGTGTTAAATGCTCTCCAATTTTAACGTATAGCTTTTTGGCATTTGTTGCATTCAGATAACTATTCTTTTGATATTCCTTCAGAATAGTTCTAATTAAGTCGGATGAAGCCACTTTAGATAAATCGACTTCTGCAACGCGTTCTTTGCAAGTGTTGCTGAGATACACTAGTGTTGTCATTACACAATTTTTCCTTTTCGCCTTTGCCACGCCAGAGTTAATGCCCAACAGTCTTCCTTCTAAGTGTATCTTTTCCGTTTTGCCTTGTCAACTCATAAAAACTCAAATCATCTTTTGATGAAAGCGTTTTATATAGAAAATCTTGTTAACATAAAAGCGCAGCTTTCATTCTTTCCGAGTAGAAGTTGCGCTTTTACGGTACATCGTATTTTATTGTAAATTGAGATGCGATACATCTGAACCCCAAGTGAGTTACATCTCAAGGGCCTGTAGCTCACTTGTCCGCCAACCATATTACATCCCAAATCGCTTCCTTTTGAAAATCAGCGGATTGGAAACCATACTTGCGACCAAGAAAGGCCGTTGGGATGGCAGGTCGTTTTATATGGACGAATATACGTTGATTTTTCTTTTCTCACGGTGCATAAGGTGTGCACAAAAGCGATATTGCTGGGAGAGCGTTCGGTTCGCATCCGAGAGGTCAAGGGTTCGAATCCCTCCAGGTCCACCATATTGTGCAAATCCGAACTCAATCTTCTTCGTGAAGCATTGTTTCGGGTTTGTTTTTGTTTTAGAGGGTGCGGATCCGTCCGCATCCTCTTTTTTCGGTGTGTCCGGTATAGCCTGGCGCGGCTGTCCCTCTCTGATGTTTGCTTTTTAATGGGCAGTATTGACTTTTGCTGTGCAAATGGTTATAATTAGAACCGTTCTATTTGAGCCTTGCAAAGGAGTGATGCAGTTGCTGCCCATATTGAGCTACGTACAGCACTACAAGAAGTACCATGCAGCGCGGTTTGAGGCTGCTTCCGTACAGTACGGGCTGAACCAGCTGGAAATTGACATCCTGCTGTTTCTGCACAACAATCCAGACTGCCGCACAGCCAGCGACATCTGCCGCTACCGCGGTCTGGCAAAATCCAATGTATCGGCGGCGGTGGAGCGGCTGCGCGCACGCGGCGTGCTGACGGTCTCCCCTGCGCCGGACA